>OGIK01000166.1_pt1 | contig 82306 bp, 71 predicted proteins | sample 1571781 | NCBI WGS metagenome assembly OGIK01 (sample SAMEA2581956, study PRJEB24529) | metagenome | biome: Human gut stool | place: China | collected 2011
GACTCAGAAGTCATTCTTTTGTCTCAGCGCTTGGCGCTCAAGTATAATACCATACACCGGGCCGGATGTCAACACCTTTTTGCAAGTTTTTTCAGGTTTTTTCGCGCTGACTCAAATCCGCTTCATCCTCTTGGATTCTTCAGGCAAAGTCTTTTGTCTTTTATAATGTATTATATAAGGGGGCACAGTATAGACAATGGCCTTTATTACCCTGCGGAAAGCACTACTTCCTTTGTGCAGATTGTCAAGAGGTTTCGTCTCAAATTTTGTTCCGGAAATTTTCCTCTATTTTTGGCGAAAGCTACAAAACACAAAATGTAGTGGTTCTTCCATTGACATATCACTAAATAGTGATATGATAGTACCAACGACCAATGAGAGTTGCGGGTGCCTCTTGTATCAGGAGACACCCGTTCACACTGTATACGCGAAACAGGAGGAGCGCTATGAAGATCATCAAACGCAACGGTGCGGAAGTGCCTTTTGATATTACCAAGATCATCACCGCTGTCACCAAGGCCAGCGATTCGGTAGGCGGCAAGGCCCGTCTCTCCCGGGAGCAGATCACTGACATCGCCGCAGCTGTGACCGACCAGTGTCAGGCACTCAACCGCGCTGTCAGCGTGGAAGAGGTACAGGATATGGTGGAAAACCAGCTCATGGACATCAAGGCCCATGACATCGCCCGCCACTATATCACCTACCGCTATATCCAGAGCCTCAAGCGCCAGACCAACACCACCGACGAGCGCATCCTGAGCCTCATCGAGTGCCAGAACGAAGAAGTCAAGCAGGAGAACGCCAACAAGAACCCCACCGTCAACAGCGTCCAGCGCGACTATATGGCCGGTGAGATCTCCAAAGACCTGACTGCCCGCCTGCTGCTGGACCCGGAGATCGTTAAGGCGCATCAGGAAGGCCTTATCCACTTCCACGACTCCGACTATTTTGCCCAGCACATGCACAACTGTGACCTCGTCAATCTGGACGACATGCTCCAGAACGGCACCGTCATCTCCGGCACCTATATTGAGAAGCCCCACAGTTTCTCCACCGCCTGCAACATCGCCACCCAGATCATTGCACAGGTGGCTTCCAACCAGTATGGCGGTCAGAGCATCAGCCTGACCCATCTTGCCCCCTTCGTGGACGTCTCCCGCAAGAAGATCGCTGCCGAGGTCGAGGCCGAGATGGAGGGTCTGGATGTCTCTGACGAGCGCAAGCGTGAGATCGTGGAACGCCGCCTGCGCAGCGAGATCAACCGCGGCGTCCAGACCATCCAGTATCAGGTCGTCACCCTCATGACCACCAACGGCCAGGCCCCCTTCATCACCGTGTTCATGTATCTGGGCGAAGCCCGCAATGCGCAGGAGAAAGCTGACCTCGCCATCATCATCGAGGAGACCATCCGTCAGCGCTATCAGGGCGTGAAGAACGAGGCCGGTGTCTGGATCACCCCCGCCTTCCCCAAACTCATCTACGTGCTGGAAGAGGACAACATCCACCCCGGCGACCCCTACTACTACCTGACCGAGCTGGCTGCCAAGTGTACCGCCAAGCGGATGGTCCCCGACTATATCTCCGAGAAGAAGATGCTCGAGCTGAAGGTAGACAAGAATGGCGAGGGCCACTGCTACACCTGCATGGGCTGCCGCAGCTTCCTGACCCCCTATGTTGACCCCGAGACCGGCAAGCCCAAGTATTATGGCCGCTTCAATCAGGGCGTCGTGACCATCAATCTGGTGGACGTGGCCCTCAGCTCCGGCGGCAACTTTGATAAGTTCTGGAAGATATTCGACGAGCGTCTGGCCCTCTGCCACCGTGCTCTGCAGGCCCGCCACAAGCGCCTGCTGGGTACCCCCAGCGACGCCGCCCCCATCCTGTGGCAGTACGGCGCACTGGCCCGCCTCAAGAAGGGCGAGAAGATCGACAAGCTGCTCTTCGGCGGCTACTCCACCATCAGCCTCGGCTACGCCGGCCTGTATGAGTGCGTAAAATATATGACCGGCAAGAGCCACACCGACGCCGGCGCAAAGCCCTTCGCCCTCAGCGTGATGCAGCACATGAACGACAAGTGTAACGAGTGGAAGAAGGCCGAGAACATGGACTACTCCCTCTATGGCACCCCGCTGGAATCCACCACCTACAAGTTCGCCAAGTGCCTGCAGAAGCGGTTCGGCATCGTACCCGGCATCACCGACAAGAACTATATCACCAACAGCTACCACGTCCATGTCTCCGAGCACATCGACGCATTCACCAAACTGAAGTTCGAGAGCGAGTTCCAGAAGCTGTCTCCGGGCGGTGCCATCAGCTATGTGGAAGTCCCCAATATGCAGGACAACCTCGAGGCGGTCATGAGCGTGCTGCAGTTCATCTACGACAACATCATGTACGCCGAGTTGAACACCAAGTCCGACTACTGCCAGTGCTGCGGCTACGACGGCGAGATCAAGATCGTCGAGGACGACGGCAAGCTGGTGTGGGAATGCCCCAAGTGCGGCAACCGTGACCAGAACAAGCTGAATGTCGCCCGCCGCACCTGCGGCTATATCGGCACCCAGTTCTGGAACCAGGGCCGGACGCAGGAGATCAAGGATCGGGTGTTGCACTTGTGACCCTCTCAGGCGCTTCGCGCCAGCTCCCCCAGAGGGGAAAGCCATTGGCAAGCTACCCAAGCACAAAAAAATTGCAAGGCAAAGCAGCGTGCTCTGCTTTCAGGTCTGATTTATGAACTACGCGACTATTAAATATTACGACATCGCCAACGGGCCGGGCGTCCGCACCAGCGTCTTCGTTTCCGGCTGCCGCCACCACTGCCCCGGCTGCTTCAATGAGGTGGCATGGGATTTCGGCTATGGCCAGCCCTTCGACAAGCCCGTCCGCAACGAGGTGTTCGCCTCCTGCAAGCCGGACTATATCACGGGCCTCTCCCTGCTGGGCGGCGAGCCGATGGAGCCGGAGAACCAGCGGGAGCTGGTGACCTTCGTGCAAAATTTCAAAGCCCTTTACCCGAAGAAAACGGTCTGGTGCTACTCCGGCTACACCTGGGAGCAGCTGACCGGCAAAGTCCCCTGCCATGCGCGGTGCGAAGTCACCGACGAGCTGCTGAGTCTGCTGGATGTGCTGGTGGATGGCCGCTTCGTGGAGGCTGAGCACGACATCTCCCTCCGCTTCCGGGGCAGCCGGAACCAGCGTCTGCTGGATGTTCCCAAGTCCCTCGCCGCCGGGCAGCCGGTGTGGTGGCAGGACGAAAAAGTGTTCTCCACCCATACGATGGAATGATAAATAAAAAGCGCAGATTTTCCACAACGAGCCTCTCCGCTCGTGGAAGATCTGCGCTTTTTTCTTATTCTCTGCTTCCCACCATATCCTCAATGGCCCGCAGGAACGCCATGCCATAGCGGGCGGCTTTCTTTTCGCCGACGCCGGTGATGTTCAAAAACTCATCCATGCTCAGGGGCTTGCTCTGGACCATCTCGCGGAGGGTCGCGTCGCTGAACACCATGTAGGCCGGAACATTCTGCTTCGCTGCAAGACGCTTGCGGAGGGCGTAGAGCGCGGCCAGCAGCTTCTCGTCTGCCTCGCTGAGGTCGCCGCCGACAGCAGCACGGCGGGCCGACAGCCGCCGGGAGTTGGCCGCGGCCCTCTGCTTCGCGGCGGCAGCGCGCTGTTCCACCTCCTGCGCGTTCTGCTCGGCAAAGAGGCAGCAGGAACAGTTGCCGCACTTTTCGGGTGCGGCCTCGCCGAAATAGTTCAGCATGAACCGCCGCAGGCACTTCTGAGTGGTGGAGTAGAAAGTCATATACTTGAGCCGCTCTTCCGCCTTGCGGGCGGCCTCGGCTTTGACATCGGCGGGCAGGCCGTTGTCCGCCTCCATCTCTTTGTCGATGAAGAAGCGGATGGTTCGCACATCCGTGCCGGAATAAAGCAGGATGCAGCGGGACGGCAGACCGTCGCGGCCCGCGCGGCCCGCCTCCTGATAATAGCTCTCCAGATCCTTGGGCATATTGTAATGGATGACGAACCGGACGTTGGGCTTGTCGATGCCCATGCCGAAGGCGTTGGTCGCCACCATGATTTGGATGCGGTCGTAGAGGAAGTCGTCCTGATTCTTCCGGCGCACCTCGGCGTCCAGCTTGGCGTGGTAGGCCGCCGCCCGGATGCCCCGGCTCTGGAGCAGGCGGGCCGTCTCGTCCACCTGCTTCGTAGTGCTGCAATAGACGATGCCCGCGTTGTCGCCCTCCCGGAGCACAAGGTCCAGCAGCTCCTTCGGCTTCTGGCTGGGCAGGGCGCGGCGCGTCTCGAAGTAGAGGTTGGGCCGGTCGAAGCCGGTCGTCACCTCATAGGGCTGATGGAGCTCGAGGTGGCTGCGGATGTCGTCCCGCACCCGGGCCGTCGCCGTGGCCGTGAACGCGCCCACCACCGGGCGATTCGGCAGGCTGTCCACGAACGCCTTGATGCGCAGATAGCTGGGGCGGAAGTCCTGCCCCCACTGGCTGATGCAGTGGGCCTCGTCCACCGTCACCATGCTGATGGGCCTTTCCTGTGCGAACCGCTGGAAGCCGGGCATTTCCAGCCGCTCCGGTGCCACATAGATGATCTTGTACCAGCCTTCCCGGGCGCGGCGCAGCATCAGGGCCTTCTGGTTATCGTTCAGGCTGTTGTTCAAAAAGGCCGCCGCCACACCGGCCTGTACCAGTGCCCCCACCTGATCCTTCATCAGGCTGACCAGCGGCGACACCACGATGGTGATGCCCGGCAAAAGCAGCGCCGGCACCTGATAACAGATGGATTTGCCCGCACCGGTGGGCATCACCGCCAGTACATCCTGCCCGTCCAGCAGCCGCCGGACGATGTCCTCCTGTCCGGGGCGGAAGCTGTCGTAGCCGAATACCTTTTTTAAGATCGAGTGCGGGTTTTCCATGGGTCCCTCCGTATCATAGAATAGGTTTTTTTCTGCGCAATGTCTTCAAAACCATATTAGTATACCACAAAAGCCGGGCTTTTGCGCAGGTGCAGAGCCGTTTTTTTGGCAAAAAGCACGAAATGTCAAAGGTAATTTTTTTGCAAATGATAGCTTTTCAGGCGCGAAAATGATATAATAGGAGCACATAACTCCATGCCCGGCGGTTTTATGCGCCGACTGTTGATAGAAAAAGGAGCAATCATCTTATGCAGCAGAAACTCATCACCTTTGCCGTTCCGTGCTACAACTCGGCGGCATATATGCGCCATTGCGTCGAGACCCTGCTTTCTGCCGGAGAGCAGGCCGAGATCATCCTTGTGGACGACGGTTCCGTGAAGGACGATACCCCTGCCATCTGCGACGAGTACGCCGCCAAATATCCCACCATCGTCAAGGCCATCCATCAGGAAAACGGCGGCCACGGCGAGGGTGTGAATCAGGGCATCCGCAACGCCACCGGCCTGTATTATAAGGTAGTGGACAGCGACGACTGGCTGGACACCGACGCCCTGAAAAAGGTTCTGGCCCGCCTGACCACTCTGGTGGCCCGCGGCACCGCGCCGGACATGATGATCTGCAACTACGTGTATGAGCATGTGGAGGACAACACCACCCTGACCGTGCGCTACACCAACGTGTTCCCCCAAAACCGCCTGTTCAACTGGACCCATGTGGGCCACTTCCGCCCGGACCAGAACATCCTGATGCACTCGGTGATGTACCGCACCGAGGTGCTGCGCAAGTGCGGCATGGTGCTGCCCAAGCACACCTTCTATGTGGACAACATTTTTGTCTACCAGCCCCTGCCCTACGTCAAAAGCATGTACTACATGGATCTGGATCTGTACCGCTACTTCATTGGCCGTGCCGACCAGAGCGTGAACGAGAGCATCATGGTCAAGCGGGTGGATCAGCAGCTGCGGGTCACCCGGCACATGATCGACTGTCAGGATCTGGATGAGCTGAAGGATCAGAAACGTCTGCACGCTTACATGGTGCACTATCTGTCCGTGATGATGGCCGTAAGCGACATCTTCCTGCTGCTGGACGGCAGCGACGAGGCAAAGGCCAAGCGCACCGGGCTGTGGCAGTACCTCAAGGACCACGTAAGCACCGGTGTTTACCGCGCCGTGCGCTACAATCTGGGCGGTCTGACCGACCTGAAGTTCCCCGGCGGCGACAAGCTCACGCTGGGCGTCTACCGCCAGCTGCGCAAGGTCTTCAAGTTCAACTGATTCTTTGGAATTTACTCCTTCCGTCACGTCTTACGCCGTGCCAGCTCCCTCAAAGAGGGAGGTGGCATCGCGCAGCGATGACGGAAGGAGTTTCTTTTATTTACCCGACCGGAGCTCTTTGCCGGGGCTCCATATTCCGGTTGCTTTTTGTCTGGGCGGATAGTATACTGGACGTATATACGTTTTTTCTGGCTGTGCTGCGTTTCCCCTTTTCGTTCTTTCCTTTCGCTGATCGCGGCCCGCTGCAGTGATGATATCCAGAAGTACCTCGGCATCACCCTGCTGCCGCAGGCCGGTGTGGCACTGGGCATGGCTGCCACAGCCGCCCAGCTCTCGGACGGCCACATGGTACGCAACGTGGTGCTGTTCTCGGTGCTGGTGTATGAGCTGGCAGGCCCCACGCTGACCAAGATCGCACTGACTGCCGCTGGAGCGATCCGTCCCGAGGGACGCACCAGCGCCCGTGTGGAGAACAAGCCGGAAGAAGTTGCATGAAAGGTTGTTTTTTGTCGAAATGTCACGCAATCATTGACGAACCCTGTTATTTTTTGTATACTGAGCATAGCGCCACTGGAACAATTTTCCTATTGTGTCACAGACTGGCTATCACAGGAAAAGGATAAAGGAGAATGGAATACTATGAAAAGTACCGGAATCGTCCGCGGCATCGATGCGCTGGGCCGCATCGTTCTGCCCAAGGAGCTGCGCACCAGTATGCATCTGGACACTGACACCAAGCTGGAGATCTTTGTGGATGGCGACTCCATCGTGCTCAAAAAGCATCGGCCCGCCGGCAGCTGCGATTTCTGTGGCGAGGTGGATGAGTCTTCGGTGCAGTTTGCGGGCTACTGCATCTGCCCGGCCTGCCGCCGCAAGATCGGTGCACTGTAAAACACACAAAAAGGAGGCTCTGCTATGAGCCAGATGATCGATTTCACCGTCCCGTCCACTGTGCCGGGGCGGACTTTGCATGCCTTCCGCTGTGTGCCGGAGGGTGAAGTAAAGGCGGTTCTGCAGCTGTCCCACGGCATGGTGGAATTTATTGACCGCTACAAGCCGCTGGCGGAATATCTGGCCGGGCGGGGCATCCTTGTTACCGGCCACGACCATTTGGGCCACGGCGGCTCCATCCGTACCAAAGCGGACTACGGCTACTTTGCCGAGCCGGACGGCAACCGCGCCGTTCTGGCCGACCTGCACGCCATGACCGTGCGCACCAAAGAGCTGTACCCGGGCGTGCCTTATTTTCTGCTGGGGCACAGCATGGGTTCGTTCTATGCCCGGCAGTATTTATGCGAATACGGCCATGAGCTGGACGGAGCCATCATCATGGGCACCGGCTTCCAGCCCAAGGCACTGGTGCAGTTTGCCAAGACCCTCTGCCGGGTGCTGGCCGCTTTCCACGGCTGGCAGTACCGCAGCAAGTTCGTGGCCAACATGTCCTTTATGGGCTACAATAAAGGACTGGAGGGCCGCACCACCCACGACTGGCTCAACCGCGATCAGGCCGAGGTGGACAAATATCTGGCCGACGAACGCTGCACCTTTACCTTTACGCTGAACGCCTACTACAGCATGTTCAGCGGCATCCTGCGCCTGCACGACCCGGCGTTCCTTGCAAAAATGCCCAAAGACCTGCCGCTGCTGTTCTTGGCTGGCGATGCCGACCCGGTGGGCGAACAGGGCAAGGGCGTGCAGCGTGCCATCCAGAGCCTGAAAGATGCCGGTGTGCAGAACATTGAGTGCAAGCTGTACCCCGGTGCCCGGCATGAACTGCTGGTGGAAACGAACCATCAGGAAGTGTTTGAAGATATCGGCAGCTGGCTGGAAAAGCATCTTGCCTGATCTGCCGCATCCGTTTTACCGTCATTCTGAGGAATGGCAGTACTTTTTGCCCTAATGGCTGGCGGCGCTTTTGCCAGCCTGACCGGCAAAAATGCCCGGCACTGAAAGTTTTCCCGATTGCTGAAAAAGTCCCCGGAACCAGCGTTCCGGGGACTTTCTGCGTTTATTTTCAGTTATGCTGTTATGCTTTCTTGGGTGCGATCCAGCCGTCGATCACATTTACCAGTGCCTTGCCGCGGCGGCCCAGAAGTTTGGGCAGCAGGACACGGGCCATGGCCCACACACCGGCAAAGTTGTACAGGATGATCAGCGCCGTGATGATGCCGGTCCACAGGCCGTAGAGCGGCGTTTCGGCCAGCAGCACAAAGGCTTCGATCACCAGCGCGGCGGCGTTCGCCAGCACGCGGCCCGGATGTACCTGCATCCCGATCATGCGGTGGGCATCGATGGCGCGCAGGGTGAACACCAGCGCAAGGCCAAGGAAGGACGCATAGGTAGCGCCCACAGGCCCCCACCACTTGATGAAGAAGTAGTTCATGATGCAGTTGCTCACAGCACCCGCCATCATGGTGATCATGCTGCGGGCGGACTTTTTATTCACCACATACACGCTGTTCATGAACTGGTTGAAGCAGCTGCAGGTGGAAGCCAGCACAAGGAACGGCACAAAGTGCCATGCATAGTAGTAGTTGGACTTCATCACGTGCATCACCGGGCGGCACAGCCAGATGATACCGGCTGCGCAGCAGAACAGCACACTGGAATAGGTGCGGAAAATTTTGGTAAAGAACTTCGCGCGGCCCTCTTCCTCGGTCACAGCGGAGAGCTGCCATGCATCGTAGAAGATCAGGCCCAGCGTAGTAAGGATGGTGGGCAGGAAATAGCCGGTGGAAAGCAGGCCGCTCCATGCATTGCCGTCGCGGCCGTCCAGGCCGTTGCACATCTCACGCACAAAGAACAGGTCGGATGCGTTGATGATCCAGAAGCTGATCTGTGCCGGGATCATGGGCAGCGAGAAGCGCAGCATCTGCTTCCACAGATCCTTGTTGATGCCCTTCAGCTCCACATAGTTCCACAGCTTGCCGGTGAACATCAGGAACAGCACACTGGAAAGGTCGCCGCTGATGATGGCCAGCAGGTAGCCGTTGGCACCCCACTTGAAGCCCACCAGATACAGCACGTAGAAAGCCATAGTGGCCACGGTGCACAGCACGCCGTCCACGGCCACCAGCTTGTTCCACTGGCGGCTGCGCACGAACTGGGTGCACAGGGTGCGCAGGCAGCTCATGAGCACATAGATGTAAATGAGCAGGCCGTACTGTGCCATATCGGGCAGGAACTGCGCAATGGGCCAGCACAGCACCAGAATGCCAAAGCCGCCCAGAATGGTCAGCAGGCCGTTGGTGAACACCTGTTTTTCGCTGTTGCCCTTGTCCAGACCAAAGCGGATGATGGCGTTGGACATGCCCATGGACACGAACGGGATGAGCAGGTTCGCGTACTGGCTCAGGATCTTGGAAAGGCCCAGATCGGAGATCTCCGCCATTGCATAGGTAAGGAATGGCTGGACGATCAGGGTGAGCAGCTTTGACGAAAAGCTGGAAATTGCAAAGATCAATGTGTTGCCGGCCAGCTTTGAATATTTATCGCCGGACTTTTTTTCGTTTTCCAAGGGAACTTCCCTCCTGTTTTACAATTCGGATGCGGGCCGGTCTGTGACCGCCCGCATCCGCTTTCCCACTATTTAGTCACTTTAAAAGCGCCCGCCGGGCTTTCCAGTCCGGCAGCAGCTTTGCCACCTCGGCCCAGAACGCCGGGCTGTGGTTGGGCTGCAAAAAGTGGCAGTACTCATGCACTACCACATAAATCTGCGCCGCCGGGGGCATATGATACAGCTGCAAAGCAAAGGTGATCTGCCGTTTTGCCATAAAGCACACGCCCCACCGGCTGGTCATGCTGCGCACCTTGATGACGGGCTTGTGCCCGCCCAGCACTCCGGCAAAGGCCGGGTAGACCTTATCGCTCATGGCCGTAAAATAGGCCAGCGCTGTTTCCTTATCCGGCAGAGGCCGCGCTTCCTGCGCTGCGCGCCGCATGGCACGTTCCCGGGCCTGCTGCACCCAGTCGGCGCGTGCGGCCACAAAGCGGTCTGCCGCTTCTGCACTTGTCCGCAGGGGGATGCTCACCGCCACGGTGCCATCCTCCCGCACACGGATGTTCAGGTTCTTGACCCGTTTGCGGGTCAGCTCGTATTGGATGCCGCCTGCCGTGCGCAGCTGTGTCTCCTGCTTTCTGCCCGCCATGAGGTCAGGTAGTCTTTTTTGCCCGGTGCAGCATTTCCAGCGGCAGCTGGGCCAGCACCACAGCAGCAAAGATCAGCACGCAGCCAAAGACTTCCCGGGCAGAAAGGTTCTGGTGCAGCAGCATCCAGCCGCCCAGCGCACTGAACACGCTTTCCAGACACATGATCAGGCTGGCAATGGCGGGGTTCAGGTCCCGCTGGCCCAGGATCTGCAGGGTGTAGGCCACGCCGCTGGACATGATGCCGCAGTAGAGGATCGGCAGCGCATTCTCCGCGAACTGCGCTGCGGAAGGTGTCTCGAACAGCAGAGCCGCAGCGGTGCTTTCCACCGACACCACCAGAAACTCGGCAAGGCTCAGCCGCACGCCGTCCACCTGCGGGGAAAAGTGGTCCACCGCAATGATCTGGAAGCTGAACAGCACCGCACAGCTCAGCAGGAGCCAGTCGCTGGACTCGATGCTGCCAAAGCCGTTTTTCATGCACAGCAGATACAGGCCCAGCACGGCTACCACCATGCTCACCCACAGCTGCGCACTGCCCTTCCGGCCCAGAAACAGGCCGAACACCGGCACCAGCACCACATACATGGCGGTCAGGAAGCCAGCCTTTGCCGTGGACGGATTGATGGTAATGCCGATCTGCTGTGCAGCGGATGCAGCAAACAGAAGGGTGCCGCACACAAAGCCTGCCGCCAGCAGCTTTTTCTTCTCGGCAGCAGTTTTGGGCTTTGCATCGGTGCCGCTTTTGCGGCGGATGGCATCAAACACCATCACCGTGGGGATCAGCACCAGTACAGCCAGCCAGCTGCGCCCGGCCAGAAAGCTGTAGGCTCCCATGCCGGAACCGGCGCTCTGGGCCACAAAGGCTGTGCCCCAAATAAGGGAGCACAGCAGCAAAAGCAGAGAGTTCTTGGTTTGTGTGTTCATCAGCCAATGCCCTCCACCTTCAGCAGGCCGTACAGGTAGTACTTGCTGGAGTCATAGGAGATGGTCACACGGTACTGCGCCGCCGGGTCCAGCCCGGAGATGGTGCAGCGGTAGTCGGTGCCGTCGGTATGGATATAATAGGTGCTGTCGGTCACATATTCTGCGCCGCCGTCCACCTTTTTCCACACGGCCACCTTGAACCGCTGGGTGCCCTCAGCCGTGCCGCAGCCCATAATGCTCAGCGTGCCGGAGGGCACGGTAAAGTAGCTGGTCTGGCGGCTCCAGATGCCGTTGAACACTGCATACAGGCAGCCATCCGCCGTGGCCGTGGCAAACTTGGCCGAGGAGTCTGCAATGCCCTGAATGATCAGCGGATCACTGGTCTGGTCGGCCCAGCGGGTAGTGTCCTCTTCCTGCACTTCGTCTGAAGTGCCCGATGCCTTGTGCACGATGCTCTTCAGGGTGTCCTTGCAGCCGATCAGGCCCACTGCAAGCACCAGCGCCATCAGCAGCACAACGATCCTTTTTTTCATCTTCATACGTTTCCTCACGAAGCAATGCGCTTCTCTTTGTTTTTCATCCCTCCGCCCTGTTCTTGTACAGAGCAGATACAGATATAGTATACCGCATTTTCCGGCGCTGTACAAGACGTTTGTCCTGTGCCGTACTGCAAGAAAAGCCCCGCCGGGGCTTTTCTTTTTGTGCGGTTTGCCGCCTGATTTTACATTTCTTTGCCAGTGACCGCCCGCAGGGCAGCACACTCGGCAGCGGCCTGCTCCGGTGCACCTGCACCAAACAGACTGCCGTACCGGTACAGCGCCCAGCCGCCCGCGTTCTGGCTGCGCAGGCCCTGCACCTGCCGGGCCAGCACATCGCCGGTGCTCCAGCCGCTCACGCTGTCCGGGTTCGCGCCGCCGTCACCGGTGCCCACGCGGTACGCGCCCAGCCCGAAGTACAGGGCCACGCCCTCTGCGCGCGGGTATGCCAGCCACGCGGGCACGATGTTCTCAAAGGCAAAGCGGGTGCTGCCGCTCTGCAGCGTGTAGCCATAGCCCCAGTAGATCTGCGGGCAGAGATAATCCACCACCTGTTCTTCCCCGCCCGCAGCCAGCCACGCCGTCACATCGCTGTACTGGCTGTTGAGGTCGTTGTCGGGATTCCCCTGCGGACTGATGCCAAAGCGCAGCGTCGGGTCTGCAGTCTTCACCGTGTCGTGCACCTTCTTGACCAGAGCGGTCACGTTCTGCCGCCGCCATGCTGCAAGGTCTGCCGCACCGCTGGCCGCAAACTGCGCCGCATCGATGCTTTCTTCGGTCGTAGGGTAAAAATAATCGTCAAAGTGGATGCCGTCCACCGCGTAGTTCTGCAAAAGCTCGGCCACGCCCTGCACCACATAGTCCGCCGCTGCAGGCTCGGCCGGGTTCAGATACAGCCCGTCGCCCACTGCACACACCCATTCCGGGTGGGTGTTGGCAAGGTTGTTCTCTGCCAGATTCGGCGGCATGGCTGCAGAGGACCGCAGCCGGTAGGGGTTCAGCCACGCCTCCACCGAAAGGCCTCGCCCGTGGGCCTCCTGCAAAAGGATGTCCAGCGGGTCAAAACCGGGGTCCTGCCCCTGCACGCCGGTGCACAGGTGGCTCCACGGGAACAGCTGGCTTTTGTAAAGTGCATCCCCAAAGGGCCGCACCTGCGCAAGCACCGTGTTCAGCCCAAGGCCCGTGCAGTTTTCCAGCATTTGCACGCACCCGGCACGGAAGCTATCCGCCGAGGAAAAATCCATTGCTGCCCATTCCAGATAGCTCACCCATACGGCCCGCCACTCGCCTGCAGGCAGGGCAGGGTTCTCAACAGGGTGTTTTTCTGCTTTCGTTTTGTCCTGTTTGGAAAACTTTTTTCTGCGCAGCCACAGCCCCGCACCCACACAGGCAGCAGCACCGGCCCCCGCCAGAAAGGTGCGCCGGTTCACACGGCGCGGTTCCGCTTCCGTTTTTTTGGACTTGCGCCGCTGGGTCACAGGGTCTCCTCCTGGGTCTTATACAGCACAAGCGCTGCCCAGCCCCGGGCGCAGGCCAGCAGCACGAACATGATGTTCGTCCAGAAGGCAAGGGCGCTCATGCCCGCATACTTCGTCAGCAGCCAGAACAAAAGGCGCAGCGCTTCCGAGATGCACACCAGCTGCAGCGGGCGCTGAACGGGCCTGCCGTGGCCGTACTCGATGGCAAGCAGGCCCGGCCACACCAGTGCCGAGCACAGGTCGCCCGCCCAGCCGCCTGCAGCCAGCTTGCTGAGCATCAGCAGCACGAACACCAGCGTGTAGCTGCGCTTATCCTTGGCGGGAGCACCCTTCTGTGCGGCCAAAAACAGCACTGCAATGCCGGTGATGCAGAACACGATCAGTTCCAGCCCCGAAAAATCCATGCCGCCCAGCACGGCAAAGCCGCCCAGCATGGACATTGCCGCTGCCGCCAGCAGGAAAAAATACCAGGTCTTGCGTGTAAATTTGAGCTTCATTGTGTTCCTCCCGCCTGCAGCAGTGCGCAGGCTCCTGACAAAATTTTCAAAGAATTAAAAATATTATAGCACAAAAGTATGCGGGTTGTGTTACAATAAGAAAAACTCTTCAGGAGGATCTTCATGAACGCCGCAGTTTCCATTGTCCTGCTTGCCGCCGTACTTGGCGTGATCGTTTTTCTTTTGTCCCGGCGCGAGAATACCCGCCGCAGCCAGTACGGCCCCGCCGGCCTTTCGGAGTTCCGCACCGACCTGCCGCTGGACGAGTGCTTCGACCGGCTGGACGAGCACAGGGATGCCGACGAGTTCGTGTACGAGTGCCGCCGGGAAAAGGACGGCGGCTTTCTGCTGCATCTCACCCTGCACCAGCCCACCCAGCAGCCGCTGGACACCCTGTATACCCTCCGGCTGGACCCCGGTCGTCAGACCGTAGTGACCCTGATCTTCATCCGCGAGGCCTTTGGCTACAAGGAGCCGCTGTTCCCGCAGGAAATGCTTGATCGTTTTATGCAGCAGAAGCTGGATGCCCACCGTACCAAATAAAGTTTTGTGTAAATGCTTTTCATTTTGCGCTGTTTTTGGTATACTTGTAAGTGCCGCAGCGCAGAATATGCGGGCTAGTAGCTCAGTTGGTCAGAGCTGGCGGCTCATAACCGCTTGGTCCCGGGTTCAAGTCCTGGCTGGCCCACCAAAAAAGCACGAGATTTTGCTCTCGTGCTTTTCTTTTTGCATGAATAGGCGCTTTACTTGTACAATTCTTTGCTCATCTGTTTCCGAATCTCATCACGTCGTCTGTCGTAGACCTGCGTGTAGATTGCAAGGGTCGTGCTAGGCTGAGCGCGTCCGGCTTCTGCGGCCACCGTTGCCACACCGATATTGGGATTAGACAACAGAATGCTGACGAAGGCGTGCCGGAACATATGCGGATGGATTTTTTCGATTAGGGGTACATATCACAGAGCACATGATACGCTGGCCGTTTTTGTTTGCCCCCATTGCGGCAGATCCTGCTTTCTGCCGCAAATTGCATCAGATCCCGCCGTTTGCTCAATGAGTATTTCCCGCCGTCCCGTTATACTGGGAGGGAAATGGAATTAAACGATGGAGGAACAGACCATGAAATACGGTGTCATCGATGTGGGTGGCGGCCTGCGGGGCATTTACGGCGCTGGCGTGCTGGACCGCTGCCTGGAGGAGGACCTCCGCTTCGATCTCTGCATCGGCGTTTCGGCGGGCAGCGCCAATATGACGTCCTATCTGGCAGGCCAGCATGGGCGGAACAAGCCCTTTTACGATGAATACTCCTTCCGCAGGGAGTACATGAGCGTGCACAACCTCATCCGCAAGCACTCCTATCTCGATCTGGGCTATGTCTACGGCACCCTCAGCAATGCAGGCGGCGAGAATCCGCTGGATTACGCGGCGCTTGCCCGCAGCCCGGCAGAGCTCTGCGTGGTGGCCGCTAATGCACAGAACGGCGAGGCGCAGTATTTCACCAAGGCAGACCTCCACCCGGACGACTACCGCGTCCTCATGGCGTCCTGCTGCATCCCGGTCATCGACCAGCCCTGCGTCATCGACGGCGTGCCTTATTTTGATGGCGGCCTGGCCGACCCCGTCCCGCTGGAATGGGCCTTTGCCCACGGCTGCGACCGGGTGGCTCTCATCCTGACCAAGCCCATCGGGCTGGTGAGTAGTGATGCCCGGGACAAGCATCTGGCACACCTGCTGCAGTCGCATTACCCCGCTGCAGCCGAGGGGCTGCGCCGCCGGGCATGGCGGTACAACACGGCTGTCCAGCGGGCGCGGGAGCTGGAGCGACAGGGCCTTGTCTGCATCATCGCCCCGGACAGCACCGAGGGAATGTCCACCCTGACCAAGAACCGCGCCTGCCTTGAAAAAATGTACGCCAAAGGCAAACAGGACGCCGAAGCGCTGGTGCGGTGGATGCAAAACACCAAACAAGATGAATCGGTGGGCACCTAGAGATGAACCCCGTTCACTTCCCTTGACAATATCCGCCCCGGACATTATAAGATGATGTGTACATACAGACAACGGAGCCTGGAGCGGTATCGCTCTGGGCTTTTTGCATTTTGTTGTTCTGCTGCGGACAGATAGAGGGGGTCCGCAGCAAAGGACAGGAAACATCAGTCGGCCCGCCGCAGCGGAAACGTGTCCGCCGGGCAGGGCAAAAATGGAAAAGGAGCGTTTCAGAATGTACGATCGGAAATGTTATGTGGATATCCGCCTGCTGGGCTGCGCTTTGGTGCTGCTGGTAATGGCACTGCTCACCATCCATACCGGCCTTGACAAAAAGGCTGTAACCGCAGCGGCCGATCCTGCGCCTGCCGCCGTCGTCAGCACGCAGGACACCCGTCTGTCCGAGGATGCGGGCAGCGTTCGGTATGGGTGTGTTCATGTGGAAAACCTCCTTCCCGATTTCTGCAAAAGAAAAAGCTCACCTTCAATTTTAGAAAGTGAGCCATGTAAATCCAAAATAGTAACAGTAAGTGTCGAGTTTCGTACCCAAAAATTCTTGGGTACGGTTCTGGGTACAAAGAGCCGTTTTAGAGACAAAAAGATACCAAAAGTTACGTCAAAGTACACAAAGGCACTTTTATGGAATTATCAAATAGCCATAAAATTTCACAAGAAAAACGGGATTTCAAAATTAGCGACGTTCTCATAACCGCTTGGTCCCGGGTTCAAGTCCTGGCTGGCCCATAACAAAAAAGAGCACCCATCGGGGTGCTCTTTTTTGTTGCCAGTCAGGACTTGAACAAGGCGGCGACGCGAAGCGACGCAAGTAAAGCCCCGGTGGGGCTTTACTTAGCCTGCGGGTCCCAGCGCATAGGAATGTCAAATGGTGTCGGATGCCGTTCTGAGGGCCAGCCAGGACTTGAACTCAAAACTTATAAAGTTCTCATTGCGGAATCCCTGCTCCCATGATATGATTAAACCAGCTTGGAGGAGGATATCATGCAGAATACAAATAACGAACTCGTGTCCGTCATTGTTCCGGTATATAAAGTAGAGCCCTATTTGGACCGGTGTGTCGCCAGCATTCTGGCCCAGACATATCCGAACCTTGAGGTGATCCTGGTCGATGATGGTTCTCCCGATAACTGCCCTGCACTCTGTGATGCATGGGCACAGCGGGACGCACGCATCAGGGTCATCCATAAGAAAAACGGCGGCCAATCCGATGCCCGGAATGTGGGACTGGATGCGGCATCCGGTGCGTACATCTCCTTTGTTGACAGCGATGATTACATTGCAGAAAATTTCATCGAGACCCTTTATGATCTGCTCCATGAGTACCACACCGATATTTCTGCCGTCCATTGGAAACTCGTCTATGCTGACGCGCCGGAGGTCCCTGCTCCGCCTTCTTCCCGAAACGTTACGCTCTTTCAAGGTGCTGATGCCATCCGGGAGCTTTTTACGGAGGATACCTACGCATGTTATGCATGGAATAAATTATGCAAACGGGAACTGTTTGACACCATCCGGTTTCCGGTCGGTCGTGTTATGGAAGATCTTGGCATTGCACACAAGATCCTGTTCGACGCAGGGCAGATCGCGTACTCGGACGAACCCCTGTATTACTATTATCAGCGCGATGGCAGCACTCTCCATACAGACTGTATAAAGTTCTTTCAGGACAGGCTTGCGATGGTCACAGAGCGTTATCTGTTTCTTGAAAAGCTGTACCCCGACATGCTGGAAAACGATGCCTATTTTGTGGATATGGCCCTGAATGATTACCCGATCCTCTATCGTTCTGCCTTAGACCCTGAATCGGATCAGCTCATCCGTCATGCCTACCAAAAGAGCCGTTCTATTTTGTCCTTCTACAATAAAATGCGCTTTGCCTTTTTCAGCCGGAGCAAAGCCCTGTACTACTTTATCGAACGCCGCAACTGCAACCTTGCCCGCTACGATAACTGCTGAATCTCCTGCATTCCATTCCTTTCTGCGTAATTATAATAAAACAAAGAAGGAGCGTTTCCACGCGGGAACGCTCCTTCTTTGTTTACTATCATTTACACCATTTTGCAAACTCTTCGTCGGTGCACTTGACATAGTGGCTGCCGCTCACATGGTGATCGGTGCCCTTGTTGTAATCGATGCCGGAAGTGGCGTAGTCGTAGGTCTCAGCCACGCGGCGTTTTTCCACCACGGGGTTCGGCAGCGGGATGGCCGACAGCAGGCTGCGGGTGTAGGGGTGGATGGGATTCTCGAAGATCTCTTCGGTCGTACCCGTCTCCAGCAGGTGGCCCAGATGCAGCACGCCGATGCGGTCCGAGATGTACTTGACCATGGAAAGGTCATGCGCAATGAACAGGTAGGCCGTGCCGGTCTCCTGCTGGATATCCTTCATCAGGTTGACCACCTGCGCCTGAATGGACACGTCCAGCGCCGAGATGCACTCATCTGCGATGATGAGCTTGGGGTTCATGATGAGGGCGCGGGCAATGCCCACGCGCTGGCGCTGGCCGCCAGAGAACTGGTGGGGATAGCGCTCGGCATGTTCGGGCGCAAGGCCCACCTTGGCCAGAATTTTCTCCACCTTTTCGCGGCGCTCTTCGCGGGTCTTGTACATGTGGTGGATGTCCAGACCCTCGCCGATGATATCCTCCACCTTCTTGCGGGGGTTCAGGGATGCCATGGGGTCCTGAAAGATCATCTGCATCTGGGTGCGCAGCGTATCGTTCTGCACGCGGCTCAGCCTGCCGCTGATATCATGCCCATCAAAGGTGATCTTGCCGGCAGTGGGGTCATACAGGCGGATGACGCTGCGGCCGATGGTGGACTTGCCGGAACCGGACTCGCCCACCAGACCATAGGTCTCGCCGGGATAGATCTCAAAGCTGACATTGTCCACAGCCTTGACGGTATAGCTCTTGCTCACGCGGAAATACTGCTTCAGGCCCTCGACCTTCAACAGCGGAGCAGCATTCTGTCCTGCCATTTATTCCGCCTCCTTGATCTTTTCTGCCTCGGCACGCATGCGGGCAATGCGCTGAGCAAGCTCAGGCGGCATGTCCACCTTGGGTGCGCGGGGGTCCAGCAGCCATGTAGCTGCATAGTGGGTGTCGCTGATCTTGAACATGGGCGGGTCCACTTCGTCGTCGATGTTCAGGGCAAAGTGGTTGCGCGGCGCAAAGGCATCGCCCTGCTTCTCATGCAGCAGGTTCGGCGGCGAACCCGGAATGGTGTACAGACGGTCGTCTGCGGTGTCCAGATCGGGCATGGCGGAAAGCAGGCCCCATGTGTAGGGGTGGCGCGGCTCGTAGAAGATCTCATCGATGGTGCCGGTCTCTACGATCTTGCCCGCGTACATCACGTCCACATAATCGGCCACCTTTGCCACAACGCCCAGATCATGGGTGATGTAAATGACCGAGATGCCGCGCTCACGCTGGATGCTGCGGATCAGCTCCAGGATCTTGGCCTGAATGGTCACATCCAGTGCCGTGGTGGGCTCGTCACAGATCAGCAGGTCGGGGTCGCAGGCCAGTGCAATGGCAATGACCACGCGCTGGCGCATACCGCCGGACAGCTGGTGCGGGTAGCTCTTCATGCGCTTTTCGGCATCGGTGATGCCCACCTCTTCCAGCAGCTGCACAGCCTTTTTGTAGGCGGCATCCTTGGGCATCTTGTAGTGCCACAGCATGCCCTCCATGATCTGCTTGCCGATGGGCATGGTGGGGTCAAGGCTGGTCATGGGGTCCTGGAACACCATGGCGATGCGCTTGCCGTTGATGTGGCGGCGGATCCACTTTTTGTCCTTCTGCAGCAGGTCCACCGTCTCGGGGCTGCCGTCGGCGTGATGGTAGCTGAACTGGATGGAGCCGCTGTTCACAATGGCGTTCTGGGCCAGAATGCCCATGGCGGCCTTCATGGTAACGGACTTGCCGGAGCCAGATTCGCCCACCAGCGCCACTGTTTCGCCCTTGTACAGGTCGATGTTCACGCCGCGGATGGCGTGCACCGGGCCTGCGGTGGTCTTAAAGGTGATATCAAGGTCTCGCACCGACAAGACCTGTTCTTTTTTGTTTTCAGGCATGGGGTGTTCCTCCTTACATACTCTTCATCTTGGGGTCCAGAGCCTCGCGCAGGCCGTCGGCCACGAGGTTGAAGCTCATCATCAGCAGGCTCATGACCACCATCGGCGGGATGATCTGATAAGGATGGGTGGTAAAGCTGTTGTACAGCTCGCTGATCAGAGAACCCAGCGAGCACTGCGGCACCGGGATGCCCAGACCCACAAAGGACAGGAATGCCTCGGTGAAAATTGCGGTGGGGATGCTGAACATGACCTGCGTGATGATGGGTCCGATGATGTTGGGCAGCACTTCCTTGAAAATGATGAAGAAGCTGCCTGCGCCAAGCGTGCGGGAGGCCAGCACGAACTCCTGATCCTTCAGCTTGAGCATCTCAGCGCGGGCAATGCGGCTCATGCCCACCCACTCGGTGAGCATCAGGGCAAAGATAATGGTGATCATGCCGGGCTTGAGCACCAGCAGAAGCAGCGTGACGATCACCAGACGGGGGATGCCGTTGGCAACTTCCAGAAAACGCTGCATCATCATATCCACCTTGCCGCCAAAGTAGCCGGAGATCAGGCCGTAGCTCATGCCGATGACCATATCGATGATGGCGGCGGCAACCGCGATGATCAGGGACACGCGGGCACCCTCCCAGGTACGGGTCCAGATATCGCGGCCATAGGTGTCGCTGCCGAACCAGTAGTAGACATCCTCCTTGCCCTTTTCCACATAGGCATTCACTGTCTTGGAACCGGTGGTGGTGCTCATTTTCTCGTCACCGTTGAAGATGCCGAAGTTCTCCAGCATCTGCACGCGGGGCGCAAAGTTTTTCTGGCTCAGCTCCTGACCGGAGTAGGTATACTCGTTCATGCCGGGGCCAAATGCCGCCAGCAGCACGATAAAGACCACGAGGATCAGGCCGAGCACCGCGCTCTTTTTGCGGAAGAAGCGCACCCGCACATCCTTCCAGAAGCTCTGTGCGGCAAAGTTCGAGTCCATTGCGATCTCTGCGTCGTTATGCTTGAGCACAAAGTCCTTCTCGTTGAAGGTATGCTCGGAATACATGGTATCCACTGCGCTGACGATGGCATCAGCCGTGGCTTCGCCGCCCAGGTGAATCGCTTTTTCTGCCATATCAGTCGTCCCCCTTTGCCAAGCGGATGCGCGGGTCGATGATGCCGTACAGCAGGTCAACGACCAGCATGATGCCAATGTACATGGCACTGTAGATGAAGCTCAGGCTGATGACCACATTGTAGTCGTTGGACTGGATGGCCGTCACCAGCAGGCTGCCCACGCCGGGAATGGCGAAGATCTTCTCCACCACCAGCGAGCCGGTCATCAGGTCCACGATCAGCGGGGCCAGCACGGTGATAATGGGGATCAGCGCGTTGCGCAGCGCGTGGCGGAAGATCAGCGCCGGGCCGGAAATGCCCTTGCTCTCGGCCAGCAGCATATAATCGGAGTCCAGAACCTCGATCATTTCACTGCGGGTAAAGCGGGCAATGGAAGCCATGGTGAACATGGACAGCGAGATGCTGGGCAGCACACTGGAGCCGAACACGTCCTTTGCGGAGAACAGCATGGGGAACCACTTGAGCTTGAAGCCAAAGGTATAGCTCAGGGCCAGTGCGATCACGTAAGACGGCACCGACACGCCGATGACCGAGATGATGGTGGCCAGAGTGTCGAAGATGGTGTCCCGCTTGAGGGCTGCAATGATGCCGAGCACAAGGCCCACGATGGCACCCAGTGTGACAGCCATGCCGCCCACACGGATGGAAATGGGCAGACGGGACTGGATCAGCTGGGAGATGGGCGTGTTCTTGGAGATATTGTAGCTGACACCGAAGTCACCGCGCAGCATGTTGGTCACATAGCGGAAGAACTGCACATAGATAGGCTGATCCAGACCGTACTTTGCGTACAGGGACGCGCGCATTTCCGGCGTCAGCTTTTCATCGTTGAAGGGCGAACCGGGCATCAGCTGCATGAGGATGAACAACACCAGCAGGATGGCCAGCAGCGTAAACAACGAAGTGATAATACGCTTGAGCGTGTATTTTTTCACGTTGGGTAGACCCCCTTAAAGTTTCTTCTTCTCCCTGCTCAAGACAGGGCGGCTTTTTCTGCCGCGGTCAGCCGTGCGCCGGACGTGGACAGTGCAAAAGCCAAAAAGTCGCACAGCGGCAATCACGCTGCCACTGTGCGGCATTTCAGTTCTCGATCAGGATCAGACGCTCTTCTTTGCGTCCTTGTAGACGCGGTTCAGAGCAACCGGGTGGAAGTCCACGCCGGTCACAGCAGAAGAGATCATCTCGGCGTTGCACTGACCATACAGCGGGAAGATGGCGGCCTGCTCCAGCACGATGGACTCAGCGTCATACATGGCTTCCCAGCGACCCTCGGGATCGGTGCACAGATCACCGGTGGTGCACTCTGCGATGATGGCATCGTAGTCAGCGTCGCTCCACAGACCGTAGTTGTTGGAGTTGCCGGTGACCCACATGCCCAGATAGGTCATGGGATCGGCGTAGTCGGGGCCCCAGCGGGTCAGGCCGATCTCAAAGTTGCCGTCCTGCATATCCTGCACGCGCTGCTTCTTGGGCTCTACCTTCAGCTCCAGAGTGAAGCCGGGCAGGGTGGTCTGCAGCTGCTCCTGAACGACCTGAGCGACCTTCTGAGGAGCATCGTCGGCATCGACGACCATGGTGAAGGAGAAGGAATCCTTGCCCAGCTCAGCCTTGGCCTGCTCGTAATACTCTGCAGCCTTGTCGGGATCGTATGCGCAGAACTCTGCAAACTTGGTCTGGTCGGCGCTGAAATCGCTGCCGTCCGGGCCGGTGGCGAACTGTGCGGGCACTGCGGTGTAGGCGGGAGAAGAGCCGTCCTTCAGCACGTCATTGGTGATGGAATCACGATCCAGTGCAAAGGTGATGGCACGGCGCAGGTTCAGGTTTGCCAGCTCCGGCACAGCGTCCATGTTGGGGCTGATGTACCACAGGTAGCCGGCGCCCACGCTGGTGAACTCGGGGTCGTCCTTGACCTGCTCGACCTGCTCACCGTTCAGCAGGGTGATGTCCAGATCGCCGTTCTGATAGCTCATCAGAGCCTGCTGGCTGTCCTTGATGACCTGATAGTTCAGGCCGTCCAGAGCAATGCGGTCAGCATCGTAGTAGTCGGCGTTCTTCACCAGCTCAAAAGCGGTGGCGGCCGGCTCATAGCTGGTCAGCACGAATGCACCGTTGGACAGCACGGTGTCTGCGCTGGTGCCGTAAGTATCGCCGCAGCTCTCAAAGAACTTCTGGTTCATGGGGTAGAAGGTGGGGAAATACATCAGGCTCAGGAAGTAGCTGACCGGAACGTTCAGCTCCACCTTCAGGGTCTTGTCGTCCACAGCGGTGATGCCCAGATCGGTGACGGGCTTGCTGCCTGCAATGATCTCGGCGGCGTTGACCACCTGACCGATATCGCTCAGCATGTAGGCATACTCAGATGCGTTTGCGGGGTCAACAGCACGCTGCCAGCCAAACACGAAGTCGGCTGCGGTAACGGCATCGCCATTGGACCACTTTGCATCCTTCAGGTGGAAGGTGTAGGTCTTGCCGTCCTCGCTCAGCTCATAGCTCTCTGCCAGAGCCTCCACGGCTGCACCGTTCGCATCCATCTGCATCAGGCCGTCGGTGTAGTTGGCGATGACCTCAAAGGAGGTGCCGTCGGTAGCCAGCTGGGGGTCCAGAGACTGGACTTCGGTCTCCAGCATGACGTTCAGCACACCGCCCTCAGCAGAGGCGGCTGCACCAGAAGCAGCGGTGGAGCCGGAAGCAGCGGTGCTGGAAGAGCCGCCGCAGGCAGTCAGAGCCAGTGCAGCAGCCGATACGCCTGCAGCAGCCAGGAAGCTGCGGCGAGAAATACGACGATCGAATTTCATATTTTTTCCCTCTCTCTTACCTCAATGCTTTATTGAAGTAAAGCATTGAATGGTGAAAAATGCACAAAGGTTTTTTGCTCCTCCTCTGGAGCACTGCACACCTTTGTGCGATATCCGCATTATACGCTGTTCCACCTGAAAAGGAAAGGCTTCCGGCTGTTTTTCTGTGCTTTGACCAATGGTCAGCAAAAATTTTGTTTTTGTTTTTGTGCAGTTTTGAAGATATACTGTAGTTGCTCAAAATACAGTTTCACGAAAACATGAGTTTTTTGTGTTTTTCGGGGAAACAGATGAAGAAATTTCACCTGCGTATTTTCATTTTTTGTGCATAAGTCGTACTTTCAGCCTGTTTTTTGTGCACATACCAGACACAAAAAATCCCTGCTGAAAACGCACCGTTCTCAGCAGGGAAACACCGTTTTTTCGGTTTTTAGGCAAACATAGCCACTACGTAAGTCTCGCCGCCGTATTCAATGAACACCGCGCCCATCTGTGTGCGGCCTGCCGCATAGCTGCGCAGTGCACTGCCCGCCTCGCTCAGCGGCGGAGCATATAAGTAGCCGGTAAAGCCCCATTCGTTGTTCATTGCAAGGCCGATCACCACGCCTCTGGGCAGGAACAGAAAGCTGGTGGAATGATCGATAAAATCGTACACATTCGTGTCCAGCATGGCACCGGAGCCGGTGGTCATGGGCACCTTGCGTGTCAGCAGGCCGGACTGGGTGGTCAGCTGGGTGGAGTCCTCCACCAGCCAGTCTGCCAGACGGCTGGCTGCATCTTCCAGATCGGTATTATAGGTCAGGCTGGGGTCTACCTCTTTCATCAGGGCCTTGGCCTGTTCTGTATCCTTCTGCACCGTGCCGCCCATCAGTGCACTGCATCCGGTCAGCACCGCCAGTGCCAGTGCACCCGCCAGCAGGCAAGCCAGCCATTTTCTTGCATGTTTCATATAGTGGTTCTCCCCTTTCGGTCTGTTTTTCTCCATGATACCTTTTTTGCCGCCGGATTACAAGCAGAAAAAAGCTGCTGTGCATCTGCACGGCAGCTTTTTGGGCAAAACTTTATTTTGCGTACTCCACAGCGCGGCTCTCGCGGATCACATTGACCTTGATCTGGCCGGGGTAATCCAGCGTGTCCTCGATCTTCTTGGCAATGGAGCGTGCCAGCAGGATCACCTGATCGTCGCTGATGACATCGGGCTTGACCATGATGCGCACTTCGCGGCCTGCCTGCACGGCAAAGGCCTGCTCCACGCCCTCGAAGCTGGAAGAGATCTCCTCCAGATTTTCCAGACGCTTGACGTAGCTTTCCACGTTCTCGCGGCGGGCACCCGGGCGTGCAGCGCTGATGGCATCGGCAGCCTGAATGATGAAGGCCAGCGGGGTCTTGGGTTCCACGTCGCCGTGGTGAGCCTCAATGGCATGGATGATCTGGGTGTTTTCCTTATACTTGCGGCAGATATCCACACCGATCTGCACATGGCTGCCCTCGATCTCATGATCCAGTGCCTTGCCGATATCATGCAGCAGACCGGCACGGCGTGCCATGGTCACATTCACACCCATTTCGCCTGCCAGCAGGCCGGCCACCCATGCCACCTCCATGCTGTGGGTCAGGGCGTTCTGGCCAAAGCTGGTGCGGTACTTCAACCGGCCAATCAGCTTGATGAGGTCGGGGTGCAGGCCATGGATGCCCAGCTCCATCACGGCACGTTCGCCCTCGCGCTTCATCTGCAGCTCCAACTCGTGGCGGCACTTTTCCACCGTCTCCTCGATGCGGGCGGGGTGGATGCGGCCATCGCCGATCAGGCGTTCCAGCGTCATGCGGGCCACCTCGCGGCGGGTCTGGTCGAAGGAGGACAGGGTGATGGCCTCCGGGGTATCGTCGATGATCAGGTCCACGCCGGTCGCGGTCTCCAGAGCGCGGATGTTGCGGCCCTCGCGGCCGATGATGCGGCCCTTCATTTCGTCGCTGGGCAGCGGCACCACGCTGACGGTGGTCTCGCTGCAGTGGTCGGCAGCGCAGCGGCTGACGGCCTGACCGATCAGGTTGCGTGCGATGTTGTCGCAGTTTTCCTTCAGGTCGGTCTCGTAGGCGGCAACGCGCACGGCCTTTTCGTGGGTCAACTCCTCGTCCACCTTGTGCAGCAGCACCTCGCGGGCGTCCTCCTGACTCAGACCGGCCAGCGTCTCCAGACGCTCCATCTCCTTGGCGCGCAGAGCGTCGATCTCGGCCAGACGCTCCTCGGCCTCAGCGGCGCGCTTTTTCAGCTCCTCTTCCTTCTTTTCCAGTACCTCGGTCTTGCGGTCGAGGGCGGTTTCCTTCTGGTCGATGCGGTTCTCCTGACGGCTGATCTCCGCACGGCGCTGCTTGATCTCCTTATCGGCTTCTGCCTTCTGGGCATCCACCTCGGCCTTCAGCTTGAAGGCCTCGTCCTTTGCTTCCAGAACCGCTTCCTTGCGCTTCTGTTCTGCGGTCTTGATTGCTTCGTTCACCAGACGGGTGGCCTCGGCTTCCGCGCTGCCGATCTGGGCTTCGGCGGTCTTTTTACGGTTGTTGTAACCAATAAAATAGCCTGCACCGATGCCCGCAGCAAGCGCGACGATCAAGATCACGATCCAGATGATCGTGGACATCGCATTTCACTCTCCTTTGTTAAAATTCAAAATTCTGAATCATAAGCAGGAGACGCTGTAGGGCAGGTGTAGGCTGCAAACATTTTTTATAAGTGAGCTTTCAATGCAAAAAGTGGCAACAAGACCACACGCACGGCAAATGCCGCACGAACAGGCTGCAAGCTTTTCTATCTACAGTTCTATCTTATATAAAAACAGGCAGGCTCTGCCTGTAAGGGACACGGGTCACGGGAACGACCTGCACACAGCGTCTTTTATTCCATACTACTAATTATAGTACGAAACAATTGCCCGCTTGTCAAGAGGAAAACCCTGCCCCGCAGAACATTTTGTGCAGAAAACAGGGACAGTATCCGCACCGGATGCCGTCCCCGTTCCCGTTTATTCCAGATACATCCTGCGCAGCCGCATCAGGCGCGCAGGGGTCAGGCCGTATTCGGCTTCCAGATAGTTCTCGGCGCTGCCGTATTTTGCGCGGATGGTGCGCAGCACAAAGGGTGCGGCTGCCGGGTCCACGCCCGCCTTGCGGTAATAGCGCATCCGGCAGGCCGGGTTTGCCGCGATCTCTTCGGCGTGCTCCGCCAGCACTGCGTCGATCTCAGCCTTGCGGCAGAGGTTCGTGCGCTCATAGTCCGCACAGATCGTCTCATCCGAAGCGCCCAGTGCCAGCAGAATGAGCATGGCCGCCACGCCGGTGCGGTCCTTGCCGGCCGAGCAGTGGAACAGGATGGGGGTCTCGCCTGCTTCCAGCGCACGGAACAGCTCCTTGAACGCCTTGTTGCCAAACAGCATCCGCTCGTACATAGCCTGCACGAAGGTGCTGCCGTCGGCGCTTTCTTCATAGCCCTTCATCAGGGCGGCGATATCATCCGGCGCAAAGGAGATCTCGTGGCCGTCCTCGGCGCACAAGCCGCAGATCTGCACCAGACGTGCACCGTCCGGTACGTAGTCCGGTTCTTTCTGCACTTCCCCGCTGCTGCGCAGATCAAGGATCAGGCGCAGGCCCAGCGCGTCCAGCTTCGCGCGGTCGGCCTCACCGGTGAGCTTGCAGGTAGGGATGCCGCGCCAGATCTGGCCCCACTTGATATGCTTGCCCTCGTCGGCTTCGTAACCGCCCAGCTCCCGGAAGTTGGTGCCGCCGGCAAAATCCAGCTGGGTGCCGGGCACCGGGTGGGCCGGTGCAGCCTTTGCCGCAGCGCTGGACAGCACCGGGAAATTGTAGAACGGCTTTGCGGGCCGTCCGCGGCGGGGCGGCAGGCTGGCCGAACCGCCCAGCACCTCCATCAGGTAGCTGCGCAGCAGGTCGATGTAGGCAGAGGAATGATCCCGCCGCTGCACCAGTGAGACGCACAGCGGGGGCAGATCTTCCAGCAGCACATCCCGCACACGGTCCAGTTCCCGTCTGGCTCCCGGTTCATAGCGGGTCAGACAGGTGCAAAGCTGCTCCTGCACAAGATAATAGGCCTGATAAAAGCTGGGGCCGATCTCCGCATTCGGCGCAAAGCCCAACCGGGCGCAGGCCGACCACAGCGGGCTGAACAGATCCTGCCGCAAGCTGGGCAGCAGCACCCGCTGACCGCGCAGCTCTGCCAGCGGGATGCTCTCCTTATCCCAGAACGCGTGCCCCCGGGGCACCAGCAGGCAGGCAGGGTCTGCCCGCAGGGTGGTGCGGGCCAGTACCGGCGCAGCGCAGCCCAGATCGATGACCAGACCCGCGTCCAGCTCCCCCTGCTCCACATCGTCCGCCACCGCATCGTTGTCCATCATGCGGAAGCGCATCTCCACATGGGGATACTGCTGGCGGAACTTGTCCAGCTGGGTCTCCAATCCGGGCAGGTAGTCCGGCACCAGCGACACGCTGATGCCGATGCGCACCGGCTGCGCCGACTGGATCTCGGCCCGCAGGGATGCCTGCATCTGCTGGAACTGCTCCACCACCGGCGCGGCATGGCGCTGCAGGCTCATGCCGCGGTCGGTAAGGGTGAGCTTGTGGTGGGCGCTGAGGAACAGCGGCCCGCACAGCTCGGCTTCCAGCGCAGAGATGCTCTGCCGCAGTGCCTGCCGTGACAAAAACAGCCGCTGTGCCGCGCGGCTGTAATTCATTTCATCGCACAATACCAGAAAGTAGTGCAGCTGGCGGATATCCATGGTTTCCTCCCTGAGAAAAGTGTCATATATAAAAGAATACCGCCTTTTTACGCGATTGTAAAGCCGTTGGCAGCAAAAAACTGCCGCACGGCATTGCACCGTGCGGCAGTCAGAGCGTGGAACGATCAGATCAGGCTCAGAGCTTCCTCGTCGCCCACCAGCGTGAAGTCCGGATGCATCTGCAGGATGCTTGCGGGCACCTCCGGAGTGACGGGGCCAAAGAATGCCTTCTTGACGATCTCGGCCTTGCCCTTGCCGTTTGCCACCATGAGCACCTTGCGTGCCTGCATGATGGTCTTGATGCCCATGGTATAAGCCTGCTTGGGCACCAGATCCACATTGCCGTCAAAGAAGCGCTTGTTTGCCTCAATGGTCTCGGGGGTCAGGTTCACGCAGTGGGTCTCCAGCTCAAAGGCTTCGCCCGGCTCATTGAAGCCGATGTGGCCGTCGTGGCCGATGCCCAGCAGCTGCAGGTCGATGCCGCCCACAGCGTGGATGATCTGGTTGTACTTTGCGCAGGCATCCTCTGCATCGGGATTGGTGCCGTCCGGCAGGTTGATCTTTGCAGGGTCGATGTTCACCTTGTCGAACAGGTTGCGGTGCATGAAGCTCCAGTAGCTTTCCGGGTGCTCCTTGGGCAGGCCGCGGTACTCGTCCAGATTGACGGTGGTCACCTCAGAAAAATCGATGTCGCCTTTGTTGTACCAGTCCACCAGTTGGGCATAAGTGCCCACCGGGGTGCCGCCGGTGGCAAGACCCAGTACACAGTCCGGCTTCATAATGACCTGTGCCGAAATGATATTGGCTGCCTTGCGGGACATATCCGCATAATCTTTTGCACGAATGATCTTCATTACAAACGACCTCACTTATCATTTTTTTTGCCGCTCTGCACGGGCTGCGCAGAGCACTTCTGCGTTTAGTTTATCACATTTCGCAGACAAGCGCCAGTCATCCCGGCCATCTTTTCGGTGTGTTTGCACAAAAAGATGCAAAGCCCCGCCGTTTGGGCCGGCATTTCCGGTCACGAACGCGCAAAAACGCCGCCAGGCATTTCCACACCGGCGGCGCTGCATGTTGAAAGATCAGTTCCCGCTGCACAGGCCGCAGGCGGCACAGGCGGCGGGGGTGGCGGCACAGCCGCCAAGGGCGGTCTCGCGCAGCTCGGCGGGCAGGCGCTTGCCCACAGCGTACATAGCGTCCAGCATCTGGTCGAAGGGGATCAGCTGACGGATGCCGCTCAGGGACAGTTCTGCTGCAATGAGGGCGTTGGCCACACCGGCAGCGTTGCGGTTCTGGCAGGGGTACTCCACCAGCCCGCCTACGGGGTCGCACACAAGGCCCAGCATGTTCATCAGCACGGTGGAAGCTGCATCCAGACACTGCTGCGGGTTGCCGCCCATCAGCTCCACGGCGGCAGAAGCAGCCATGGCAGACGCAATGCCCACCTCGGCCTGACAGCCGCCCACGGCACCGGCCACGGTGGCGTTGCGCATGGCAAGATAGCCCACGGCACCGGCGTTGAACAGGGCATCCACGATGCGCTGGTCGGAGATACGGTAGCACTCCTGCAGGGCCAGCATCATGCCCGGCACCACGCCTGCAGAGCCTGCGGTGGGTGCAGCCACGATCAGGCCCATGGAAGCGTTCACTTCCAGCACGGCCATGGCGTAGGTCATGGCCTTCTGCAGCACGTCGCCGCAGATGTTTTTCTTCTTATTATAATGTGTTTCCAGCTTTTTGGCCTCGCCGCCGATCAGGCCGCCCATGGATTTGATGGGCTTTTTCAGCGGCTGGGTGGCAGAAGCGTGCATGATCTCCCATGCCTTTGCCATGCGGTGGTCCACAGCATCCCGGGGCACTTCGCCCAGAATGCACTCCCGCTGGCGCATCACTTCCGAAATGGGCAGTTGGTTTTCCTCGCACATGTCCAGCAGCTCCTTGGCGGACTTGAAATCCATGTTCATCGCTCGTCCCTCCTTACGGCTGCACGACCATTACATCGTTGATGTTCGGGTTTGCCAGCAGCAGCTGATCCACACCCTCGGGCAGGCGCTCGTCCGACTCCACGATGGTATAAGCCGTATGTCCCTTTCCCTCGCGGAACAGGCGCATGAACGCGATGTTCACGCCGCGGTCGCTGAGGATCTTTGAGATATGCGCCACCACGCCGGGCTTGTCCTTCTGCACCACGATGAGGGCATTGTACTCGCCGGTAAAGTCCACCTCCACGCCGTTGATCCGCACGATGCGCACCTTGCCGCCGCCCAGAGACTCGCCGCGCACGGTCATGACCTGACCGGCAGCGTTCTCCATGCGGATATCCACCGTGTTGGGGTGGATATCGGTCTCCGTCTCATTGGGGGTGAAGCTGTAGCCAAGGCCGCGGTCGGTGGCAATGGCAAAGGAATCCCGGATGCGGGTATCATCGGCCGAAAAGCCCATGATGCCGCCCAGCAGGGCGCGGTCGGTACCGTGGCCGTGGTAGGTCTTGGCAAAGGAGCCGTAGAGGGTAAAGTCCGCCCGCTTCAGCGGCGGGGCGATCATCTTCTGTGCCAGAAAGGCGATGATCTCCGCGCCTGCGGTGTGGGAGCTGGAAGGGCCGATCATGTTCGGGCCCAGAACATCAAAAACACTGATAAATGCCATGGGGTGTCACTCCTGTCAGGTCAAGAACCGCGCCGCGCATCAGACGCTTGCGCTGCTCTTGTTGATGAACTTCTGGTAGATGGTCTCCACGATCACGCCGATGGCGTTGTCGCCGGAGACGTTGCAGGCAGTGCCGAAGGAATCCTGAGTGATGTACAGAGCCACCATGATGGCGCAGATGGGGCCATTGGGGTCACCGGCCTCAGCGCCGAAGATCATGTACAGGAAGGGCAGAGCGGTCATGATGGAGCCGCCGGGAGCACCGGGAGAAGCCACCATGGCAACGCCCAGCGTCATGATGAAGGGCACCACGGTAGCAAGGCTGATGGGCAGCTGGTTCATCAGGCAGACGGCAGTTGCGCAGGCGGTAATGGTGATCATGGAGCCTGCCATGTGGATGTTGGCGCACAGAGGCACCACGAAGTTGCGGATCTGCTCGCTCACGCCGTCAGCCGCAGCGCACTGCAGGTTGACCGGGATGGTGGCTGCAGAGGACTGAGTGCCCAGAGCGGTGGTGTAGCCGGGGATCTGGTTGCGGATCATCTTGAAGGGGCTCTTGTGGCTCACAGCGCCTGCAACGCAGAACTGCAGGAAGATGCAGACCAGATGCATGATGATGACCACCAGGAACACCTTCCACAGGATGCCCAGAATGGCGTAGGTCTTGCCGGACTTGGTCATGTCGATGAAGGTACCGCAGACGTACAGGGGCAGCAGCGGGATGATGACGCTGTGCAGCACCTGATCGATGATGCCGGAGAAGTCCTTCATGCCATTATAAAGTGTATCACCGATGGTCTTGCCGCGCAAGGTGGACATGCACAGGCCCAGCACGAAGGCCAGCACCACGGCAGACAGGGTGTCCAGCAGCGGAGGGATGGAGATGGAGATGTAGCTGGCCAGAGAGTTGTCAGCCGTGGCGGCGATCTGTTCCAGAGCGCCTTCGCTCATGAAGCTGGGGAACAGGCTTGCAGACACCAGATAGGATGCCGAGCCCGCGATCAGGGTGGAGCCGTAGGCCAGAGCCACCGTGATGAGCAGCAGCTTGCCTGCGCCGCTCTTCAGGTCGGCAATGCCCATGGTGACGTAGGCCACGATCATCAGCGGGATGATGAACTTCAGGAACGAGCTGAAGATGCTGGATGCCGTGACGACGACCCGGCAGAACCACACCGGGAAGAACTGGCCGATGATGATGCCCAGCACGATGGCGATGAGCAGCTTCGGCAGCAGTCCGAGCTTGAATTTTTTCTTTTCCATAAGAATAAAATCCTCCTTTTCCTATCCTGACCTTTGTGCGGCACCTGACAGCGCTCTCTCCGCCGCAGCCCGCACGGCCAGCCTTTCACGAAACGTCAAATTTTCACTTGACGTGTTGATACATTTAGTTTAACATAGACATATGTATGATTCAAATTCATAAAACTAAAGTTATGGTTTAAAAATCTTAATAGCAGAGGAGTTTTGCCATGGAAGTGCGCCAGCTGAACACCCTGATCCGTGCCGCCCAGTTCCAGAGCTTTTCCAAGGCAGCGGAAAGTCTGGGCTATTCCCAGTCTGCCGTTACCGTGCAGATCAAAGCGCTGGAAGAAGAGCTGGGTGTGCGCCTGTTCGACCGCATGGGCAAGCGGGTGATCCTGACCGCACAGGGTCAGTGCTTTCTGGAATACGCCAACAGCATTCTGGATACCATCCACAATGCCCGCCGCGCCCTGAGCGAGGATGCCGAGCTGGAGGGCTGCCTGCACATCGGCACGCTGGAATCCCTCTGCTTTTTCCGTCTGCCCGGCCTGATGCATCAGTTCCGGGTGGAACACCCCAAAGTCAGCCTTCGGGTCACTACCGGCTCCCCGGAAGAGCTGATTGAAAAGATGGAGCGCGGCGAGGTGGACCTCATCTGCATTCTGGACGAGCCGCGCTACTCCAACAGCTGGCACAAGTGCAACGAGGTGCCGGAGGAGGTGGTGTTCGTGGCTTCCCCGGACATCGACCTCGGCCACCCCGGCCCGTACCGGGTAGCAGAGCTTCTGGACAAGCCCTTCTTCCTCACCGAACGCAACGCCAACTACCGCCGCACCTTTGACCGGTTTCTGGCTTCCCGCCAGATCGAGCTGACCCCCAGCCTTGAGATCAGCGATACCTCCTTTATCATCAAGATGCTGGAGCGCTCCTCCGGCATTTCCCTGCTGCCGCGCTTCGCTGTGGCCGAGCCTGCGTCCAGAGGAGATCTGCGCATTCTGGAGGTGTCAGACTTCCGGCTGACCATGTACCGCCAGATGTTCTACCACAAGGATAAATGCTGCACCCGGGAAATGGATGCCTTCATCCAGCTGGCCTCCGGGCCGGATCTTCCGCTTTTGTAAGGTGCAGCAGAAAGCAGCAGACCCCCGGGCGGTAAACCGCCCGGGGGTCTGCTGTGCTGAGGAGATTTCAGGAATTTGCAAAGCATTGCACAGACTGTGTGCAGACACAGCCCCGCAGATGAGGATGATTAAGCAAAGAAGGAGATGATGAGTGCTACCAGGAAGCCCACACCGCCAACCAGAGTTTCCATGATGGTCCAGGTCTTGAGGGTGGTCTTTTCGTCCATGCCCACAAGGCTCTTCACCAGCCAGAAGCCGGAGTCGTTGAAGTGAGAGCACACGGTGGAGCCGCCGGCGATGGCAGCGGTGACGCAGGCCAGATACAGCGGGCTGAGTTCGCTGATGCCGGGCATTGCGGAGATGATGCCTGCTGCCATGGTCATAGCCACGGTAGAGGAACCAACGGAGATGCGCACCAGAGCAGCCACGATGAAGGCCACCAGAACCAGCGGCAGGCTGGCGTTTGCCACGGCGTTGCCGATGACATCGCCCAGACCGGAGTTCTGCAGCATATAGCGCAGCACGCCGCCGCAGGCAGTGACCAGCAGGATCATACCGGTGGGCTCAAGGGACTTGGTCATGATCTTTTCCAGCTGGGCATTGTTATAGCCGTGACGGGTGCCCAGCAGATACATAGCAGCGATGGTAGCCAGCAGCAGAGCCATGAAGGGCTCACCGAGGAAGGCCAGAACGGGCTGGATGCCAGCCAGAGCGGGCACCACTTTTGCCACAGAGTTTGCAATGATGAGGACCAGCGGGATCATGATGATGCCCACGATGGTGCCGAACTTGGGCAGCTTGCTCTCGTCGATGTCTGCCTGCTGTGCAACGTGCTCGGGCACCTCGATCATATACTTTTTGCCGCAGATGGAGCCCCAGATGGGACCGGCAGCGATCATGGCGAAGATGCCGCAGAAGATGCCGATGAGGATGACCCAGCCCAGATCAACGCCCAGCATGCTGGCCACCAGAACGGGGCCCGGCGTGGGAGGGATGAAGGCGTGGCCGACAGCCAGACCGGCCAGCAGAGGGATGACATAGTACAGGACCGAGCGCTTGGTGCGCTTTGCCAGAGAGAAGGCCAGCGGGATCAGGATGATCAGACCGGCATCGAAGAACACCGGCATGGCCACCACCAGACCTGTGATACCCAGCGCCCATGCGGCTTTTTCGTCGCCGAACTTGCGCACCATGGTCACGGCCAGCGTCTGTGCGCCGCCGGATTCTTCCAGAATGGCACCGAACATGGAGCCAAGGCCCACCAGAAGAGCGATGCCCTTTAAGGTGTTGCCGATACCTTCGTTGACCGAGCCGATGATGTCAGACAGGGGCATACCGGCCATCAGGCCGATGCCCACCGCACCGATCAGGATGGAGATCATGGCGTGGACTTTGAACTTGATGATAAGGATGAGCAAAAGGATCAGGCCCGCCACCGCGGCGAACACGAGCCGCGCGGCGTCCGGGGTTGCAACAGCTGTCATAAACGTTTCCTCCATTTTTTGATGTTTTGTGTGCTTTGGGTCTTATTTCAGCGCCGTCCCCGCAGACGGACACCGGATTTCGATGGTTTTTATAGGTGAAGCAATATCCGCTTTTTTGTTTTTGGCGTAACTTTATCCGAACCGTTCAGCAAAAAAAACGCTGAACAGTTGATTTTTGTTTTTGGTTTTTATCGCAAACGAAGCGTTTTTACTCCATATATGCACCCTTCATGGGGCTGACGGCGTGCTGAGAGTAGAGCTTCAGCAGGCCCTTGGTGTACTTGGGAGCCTTGGGCTTCCAGTTGGCACGGCGCTGGGCAAGGATGGTCTCCATCTCTTCGGGGGTCTTTTCCTCACCGTTCACGCCCACGATGGCAAGCTGACGGTTCGGCACATCGATGCGGATGAGATCGCCCTCTTCCACCAGAGCGATGGGGCCGCCCACAGCGGCCTCCGGGCTGACATGGCCGATGACCGGGCCGCGGCTTGCGCCGGAGAAGCGGCCGTCGGTGATGAGCGCCACGCTGGAAGCCAGCTTCGGGTCGGCGCAGATGGCCTCGCCGGTGTAGAACATCTCGGGCATGCCGCTGCCGCGGGGGCCTTCGTAACGGATGAAGATGGCATCTCCGGGCTGGACCTGCTTGTTCAGAACGGCGCTGATGCACTCTTCCTCGCTGTCAAAGGGCTTTGCGCGCAGGGTGGCGTGGAACATGTTCTTGGGGCAGGCGGTGTGCTTGATGACACTGCCCTCCGGGGCCAGATTGCCCTTCAGGATAGCGATGCTGCCGTCGGTGCCCTTGGCGTTGTCAAAGCTGTGGATGATATCCTCGCGGGTGACCTTGATGCCCAGACCCTTGGTCTTTTCCTGCAGGATCTCGTCGCAGTGCTCGTAGAAGCCGTTCTTCTTCAGCTCTTCCAGGTTTTCGCCCAGCGTCTTGCCGGTGACAGTCATCACGTCCAGATGCAGCATGGACTTGATCTCTTCCATCACGCGGGGCACGCCGCCTGCATAGTAGAAGTACTGTGCGGGCCAGTCGCCGGAAGGACGGATGTTCAGCAGATAGTGTGCGCCGCGGTGCATCCGGTCAAAGGTGTCGGCATCGATCTCAAAGCCGAACTCGTGGGCAATGGCGGGCAGGTGCATGGTGGCATTGGTGGAGCCGGAGATGGCGGCGTGCACCATGATGGCGTTTTCAAAGCTCTTCATGGTGACGATGTCCTTGGCCTTGATGCCCTCGGCCACCAGCTTCATCACCTGAACGCCGGCATCATAGGCAGCCTGCTTCAGCTCCGGGGCGGTGGCCGGCATCAGGGCGGTGCCGGGCAGCATCAGGCCCAGAGCCTCGGCCATGATCTGCATGGTAGAAGCGGTGCCCATAAAGGAGCAGGCACCGCAGCTGGGGCAGGCATTGTGCTTGTAGTAGTCCAGCTGCTCGTTGGGGATCACGCCCGTCTTTTCCCATGCGTCGAACTTGCCGATCTGTTCCAGCGTCAGCAGGTCGTTGATGGCGCAGGCGGGGTCATTGACCACGTACTTCTTGGGCAGGGTGTGGGCTTCCATCACGCCGCCGGTGACCACGATGGCGCTCATATCCTTCAGGCGGCCAATGCTCATCAGCATGGCCGGCATGGACTTGTCACAGCTGGCGATGAACACGCCGCCGTCGTACACGGTGGCGTTGGCCTGAGCCTCCACCAGATTCACGATGGCGTCGCGGTGGGGCAGCGAGTAGTTGATGCCGTCGTGGCCCTGTGCGATGCCGTCGCACATATCGGTTGCAAAATAGCGTGCAGCCTTGCCGCCGTGGGTGTTGACTGCCTGTACAGCCTCCTTCACGAACTGATCCAGATGGGCGCTGCCGGGGTGGCTGTCGCCAAAGGTGCTCTCCACCATGATCTGGGGCTTTGCAAGGTCATCCACCTTCCAGCCCATGCCGATCTTCAGCGGATCGTTTTCCGGTGCCAGTTTACGCACTGCCTGAGAACGCAGTTCCATGATCATACCTCCAAAATGCTCTTTTCCTGCTTTGCAAATCGTCCTTTTGACTGTCGGACATCTTACATATTCATTTTAATCGACTCCTGCCTTGTTTGCAAGTTGTCGCAGTCAGAACCCACTTTATGACAATAACCAGCCCAGTTTTTCGTGCATACTGCTCTGAAATCTTGGATACATCATATAATCTAACCAGTTTTTCAACTTTTCTGTATCATTCGTCTAAAAAAGTCATCAGACGACTTCAGACATAAAAAGTCCCCGCTCAGACCTTGCGCTGTGCGGGGACGTAAAATGCGGCGGCGTCAGTTTTCCCATTCGCCGTCGTAAAGCTTTCGGATGCAGTTGCGGTTGAAGTTCAGGTGCATCACCATGGCAGACCGGGCACCAATGGGGTCATGCCGGGCAATGGCTTCGGTGATCATGCGGTGGGTCAGGATGGTCTCCTCCGTCAGCTTTTTGTGGGTAACATTCACGAACATCATGACCGCCGTATCAATAATAGGGATCAGCTGCTCCACCACCATGTTCTTGCTGCTCTCGGCAATGCAGGTGTGGAACGCGATGTCGTCCTCAATATACAGATCACCGCTGTGGATCTTGCTCTCCACCCGGTCGCACAGGCGCTGGATGCGCTCGATGTCCTCGTCGGAAGCATTCAGCGCTGCCATCTCGGCCATGCCCGGTTCCAGCAGCAGACGCACATTGACAAGATCCAGTGCCAGCGCGTTCTTATCCTGCACGCTGCGCAGGTTCAGCGGGTCCGAAAGGCCCTTGGCAGTCGTGACCACATAGGTGCCGGAGCCGCGCCGCACCTCCACGATGCCCTTGCTGGACAGCAGCTTCACCGCTTCGCGCACGGTGCTGCGGCCCACGCCGAACTTTTCGCCCAGTTCAAATTCATTGGGCAGCTTGGTGCCCGGTTCCAGCGGGGTATCCAGAATATAGTGGTAAATTTCGTCCTCCACCTGTTCGGCAAGGAGTTTGTTTTTCAGATGGGAAAATTCGCTCATGGGTGTTCCCTCCCCTGTTTTTTAATTTATTATAAGGCAGGGCAGCAGACAAAAGCAAGGGCTGTCCTCATTCACAGACAGCCCTTGCTTTTGGGTATTTTATTCTTTTGCGGCCTTTTCCAGCTCCGCTTCCTCTGCGGCGGCTTCGGCCTCCTCCTGCTTCTGGTACTCCAGGAAAGCCGACCACATGGGTTCGATGTCCTTGCCCTTCACCCGGCGGTCGAAGTAGTTGCGGGTGATGTCCACCACAGTGCCGGACAGCACCAGCACGCCGATCAGGTTCGGGATCATCATCAGACCGTTGAAAGTGTCGGAAAGATCCCACGCAAGGCCCAGCTTCATGGTGGCACCCACCACGGTCATGCATACAAAGACCACCTTGTAGATGCGGCTGCCGGTGGTGCCGAAGAGATACTCCACGGCCTTGGTGCCGTAGTGGCTCCAGCCCAGCGTAGTGGAGTAGGCAAACAACAGAATGGAAACAGCAATGAACTTGGGGCCAAAGCTGCCAAATGCGGCGGTGAAGGCCTGACCCACCAATGCGTTGTCCTGCACACCGGCCAGTACAGCGCCGCTCTGCAGGTCCACCACGCCGGTGGTCAGGATGACCAGAGCAGTGAGCGTGCAGACCACGATGGTATCGGCAAACACCTCAAACACGCCCCACATACCCTGATGCACCGGCTCCTTGACGTTGGAAGCGGAGTTGACCATGACGGCAGAGCCGAGACCGGCTTCGTTGGAGAAGGCACCGCGCTTGAAGCCCCAGGTGATGGTCTGGCTGATGCCGTAGCCCAGCGCACCGCCGCCTGCCGCGTTCAGGTTGAACGCACCCTTGAAAATAGCCGCAAATGCCGCTGGGATGTTGCCAGCGTGCAGCACTACGATGATGAGCGCGCCTGCAATGTAGAACAGGGCCATGAGCGGCACCAGCTTTTCGGTAACAGCGGCAACGCGCTTCAAACCGCCAATGACGATAAGGGCCGTGACCACCATCAGGCACAGGCCGGTGACGAGGGTCGGCACGCCAAAAGCAGCGTTCATGTTGCCCGCGATGGAATTGATCTGGCTCATGTTGCCAATGCCGAAGGAAGCCAGAATGCAGAAACAGGCAAACAGCACTGCCAGCACCTTGCCCAGCTGTTTGCAGCCCTTCTTTGCGCCAAGACCATCGGTGAGGTAGTACATGGCACCGCCCGACCACTCGCCTTTTTCGTTTTTGCGGCGGTAGTACACGCCCAGCACATTCTCCGAAAAGCTGGTCATCATGCCAAGCAATGCCATGACCCACATCCAGAAGATGGCACCCGGCCCACCGGAAACGATAGCCGTTGCCACACCCACGATGTTGCCGGTGCCGATGGTTCCCGCCAGCGCCGTGCACATGCTCTGGAACTGGCTGATGGCCATATCCTCCTTGCTGGTGTGCGCGGTGATGTCCTTGTTGGTGAAGATCGCGCCGATGGTGTGCCGGAGCCAGTAGCCCATTTTGCGGAACTGGAAAAAGCCCGTGCGGGCGCTCATCCAGAAGCCGGTGCAGAACAGCAGTGCCAGACCAAACGGCCCCCACACCACGCCATTGATGGCATTGTTCACCTGCGTGATCATCTCGACCATTCTCTCTTTCCCCCTATACACAAAACAAAAGCGGACAGAACCCACCAAAGGCTCTGCCCGCAAAATTCGGAGCGCTCTCATTTTCCGCAGCCGGGGTGCGCCGCATTTCCGGCTGCGCCCCATTGCGCAAAGACGATGGCTCTGTCCTTTTGCCTGAGAGATACAGCCGCTTTCCCTGCGGCCTTACACCTTCGGCACCCACTTTACAAGCGGGCTTCTCCAGAGTGCACGGTCTTTCCCCGCCGTGCACGTCTTTTTCAGTTCTTCCGGCGCACAGTTGTACGCGATAGAAAGACTATACCATATTCTGTCCTTGTGCGCAAGACATTTTGTATATCATACGCTGCTTTTTCATCTGTTATGCCGACAGATGAATTTTGTTTTGGTATTACTTTTATCCTTCCTTATCATAGCGCTGCCATAAATTTATTTTACTTTTCTTTTGGCTCCGCGCCTTCAAACCCCCGGGCTTTGCCATCCGGGCTGGCATCGCCGTTTTCTTTCGCGGTCTCATAAGAATCTGTGCCGTAATAGGCGCTGGCGGGGCCGATCTCCAGCCAGAAGTTCTCCCGTTCTTTCTCTGTGGTCGGTGCTGTCTCTTTTTTGTTTTTCATCTGCAAACGCCTCCTTTTCTGCATAAAGTCTTGCCTGCAGGCCAAAGCTTTATGCAAAGGAAAGGCGGTGTATCCCATGCGCAGTGGAGGTTGGAAGCCCTTTTGGGCAGCACTGTTTGCTTCGCTGCTGGTGCTGGTGCCGCTGGTGGGCGGCACGGTGCTGCTGTCCCGTCAGCAGCTGCGCACCCAGCTGCGGCAGGCTGCCCGCAGCGAGAGCGGTGTGCCCATCCAGCTGCCCCGGACGACCGACCAGCTCACTGTGCTGCTGTGCGTCTCCGGCGAACAGCCCGGCTTTGTGCTGGCCTACCTGAACGCCAGCCAGAACTGCGTGCATCTGCTCAGCGTGCCTGCCGTGCTCACTGTGCCTTTTGCAGAAGAAGAAACATCCCTTGCCCGCTGCTATGCCGCCGCTGGCCCTGCCCGCTGCCGCGAAGCGCTGGCACAGGTGCTGGCCCTGCCGGAGGGCACAAGGTATCTGGCCTTTTCTCCCGATGTGCTGGAGCGCATTGCCAGCCGGTACGGGCCGGTGCGGGTAGGCTTTACCGGCGCACTGACCGAGGAAGAGCTTGCCCGCCATGGCCGCAGCCGGGCCGTGCAGGGCATTTCCGCCGGGGACGCGCACGAGTTCCTGTGCCAGCTGCAGGCCGACGAAGCCTTTTCACCAGTACGCACTGCAGCGGCCCGCGCTGCCGTGTGGGATGCGTTTCTCCGGCAGGATCTGGACCTGCTGCCCGCCACCCTGCCGGACGCCCTGCGTGCCAGCAGTTCGGCCCTGCTCACCGACCTGACCGCGCTGGACTATGACGCTTTGGAACGCACACTGGAATTTCTTGCCAACAACAGCGCCGCTGTGGCGGCGCAGGCCCTGCCCGGCCAGTGGAATGCCGCCAGCGGCACTTACACGGTCACGGATGCTTCCCGCGCTGCCATGCAGACCTTTTTCAATGTTTCGCCCACCGAGGCGCAGGCCTCGTCCTTCAGCGAGCCATAACCCAGCACCAGCGTGCCCGCCGCTGAGGGTGCTTCTCCGGTCAGGTCGTAATCGCTCAGCAAGCTCAGCTGCACGCCTTCGGCTTCCGCCGCGCAGCGCAGCGCAGCATCCGGCGGCGGGTCTTTGAGCTTTGCCAGCAGGTTCAGTCCGGTGTGCAGGCCCGCAAGGGTCAGCTCGCCGGGAGCAAAGGCAGTGTTCAATGCTGCCGCCAGCGCGTCCCGCCGGGCCTTGTAGGCCACACGTTCCCGGGCCAGATGCCGGGTGAAGTAGCCCTCGGTGATAAAGCGGGCCAGCGTCTGCTGCTCAAACCGGCTCACCGTGCCGGAGTACAGGCGGTATTTTTTCCGCCATGCAGGCAGAAGATGTTCCGGCAGCACCATATAGGCGATACGGATGCTGGGAGCCAGACTGCGGGAGCAGGTGGAGAGGTACACCACCGGGCCGTCTGCACCCGCCATGCCCTGCAGGCTGGGCAGAGGCCGGGTATCAAAACGGAACTCCGAATCGTAATCATCTTCTATAATATACCGCCCGCCCGGCCTGCGGGCTGCCCAGTGCAGAAGCTCGGCCCTGCGGCCCGCAGGCATGGTAACGCCTGTGGGGAACTGGTGGCTGGGCGTGACGTAGCACACCGCTGCATCCGACCGGTTCAGTGCTTCCACCGAAAGGCCGTCCTCGTCCACCGGTAGGCAGCAGCAGTGCACACCGTTGTTCTGCAGCACCTGCAAAGCACGGGGGTAGCCCGGCGTTTCCACCGCTGCAGGGCCGGGCAGCAGCGGTGCCAGCAGGCCCAGCAGATATTCCAATCCCGCGCCCACCACGATCTGATGCGGCCCGCACTGCACACCGCGGTATTCAGAGAGATATTCCGCCAGTGCCTGCCGCAGGGCCGGGTCGCCCTGTGCATCGCCGTGGGTGAGCAGCTGGGGCGAGGAATAGAGCAGCTCCTTTTGCAGCCGCGCCCATGTGCGGAACGGGAACAGCTCCGGGTCTACCCCGCGGGTGGAAAGGTCGTACCGCACCGGCAGCACAGGCGGTTCCGGTTTTGGCGGTGCGGGCTGTTCCGGCGCGCCGGCAGGCCGGGACGGCAGGGCCAGATATTCCTGTACATAAAAGCCGCTGCGCTCCCGCGGTTCCAGATACCCTTCCGCCGCCAGCATCTGATAGGCGGCATCCACCGTATTCACCGAGACGGACAGCTCTGCCGCCAGCCGCCGCTTGCCGGGCATCCGGGTGCCCGCCGCAAGGGTGCCGCTTCGCATCTCTCCGGCAAGGCTGCGGTACAACTGTTCGTACAGCGGCACGCTGGAAGAAGCATCCAGCGCCGTGGTCAGATGGACCATAAATTATCCCTCCTGTCTGGGTATTGCATCAAACTGACCCCATTAAAAAACTTTATTCTGGGTATTTTCATGGTGTCAGTTTTGCGTATAATAGGAGCATACCCGCTGGACACCCAAATGTCAAGTAGGATTGTAGGTAAGTGGTTGCGAAGCAATCAAAGCCCCAGTGGGGCTTTGGTGCCGCGGGAACGGAAATTTGGAGGGAGAGTAAATCATGTCTACTACTGCAATGTGGCTGCTTCTGGCAGTCGTTGTCATCGTCATTCTGTTTGCAAGTGTGCTGTACAAGCGCACCTTCACCACCAAGGAGCTGGCCATGACCGGTGTCATGGCCGCTTTAAGCCTTGTGGCCTATCTGTTCTTCCGTGTGCCGTTCTACGGCGGCTCTTCGTTCCATCTGGGCAACACCTTCACCGCCCTGACCGCCCTGCTGCTGGACGGTGTGTCCGGCGGTCTGGCCGGTGCCATTGGTCTGGCGCTGGCCGATATTCTGGCCGGTGACCCGGGCTACGCCGTCACCACCTTTGTGCTCAAGTTCATCATCGGCATCACCTGCGGTGCCGTGGCGCACAAGGCATTCAAGCTGCGCGACCTCGACAAGCACAGCTCCGGCTATCTCGTCAAGGTGATCGTTTCTGCCGGTTCCGGCCTGCTGCTGAACGTGCTGACCGACCCGTTCCTGGGCTACTTCCGCAATGTGTACATTTTTGGTCAGGAATACACCGTAGCACAGGCGCTGACCAAAATTGCAGGCGGCATCACCTTTGTAAACAGCGTGGCCTCCACCGTGTGTGCGGTCATCCTGTACCTCGCCCTGCGTCCGGCCCTGGAGCGTGCCGGTCTGCTGCCCAAGGGCGAAAAACACTAAGCGATCTCTCTATCCTGATACAGCACTGCTGCCCTCACCTGCCGGACTCCTCCTATCCTCCGGCGGTGGGGGCAGTGGTGTTTTTCGTGGACGACCTATCACACGGAACTCCTCCAGTCTCGCATTCGCTCGACAGCCCCCTCGGGGACGGGGCTTTTGACAGAAACTGAAGCAAAAAAGCGCTCGTCACACAGTTCTGCATGACGAGCGTTTTTTGCTTTTTATCGCAATTTTCAAAAATAGTGCCTATTAAAACGGCATATTTGCGATATGCAGTTTGCGGATGTTGCTTGTGCATTAAAAACGCAAACTGCTATCATTACAGCTTTTCAAATACAAGGAACCGGAACGAGATATCGGTTTCCAGCTGGGACAGCGCAGCAAGGCGCTCCGCCCCGCCGCGCGGCGTTTTCCAGTAATAGGGTGTCATGGCGAACAGCGCTTCCAGCTGTTCGTGGGGCACTGTGACGCGGCCGGTCACTTCCCGTTCCCCAATGGCGGCAAAACCGTCATAGGCGATCTGCTGCACCGGGTTTTTATAGGGTTTTTCGTAGAGCACGGCCTTCATCTGGTACAGATGTTCGGCACCGGGCACCACATAGATCATCCGTCCGCCCGGGCGCAGCACCCGCAGGAATTCCTCCTGTGCAAAGGGCGAAAAGCAGTTCAGCAGCAGGTCGGCCCAGCCGGTGCGCACCGGCTGGCTGAAGCTGGATGCCACCGCATACTGTGCCGTGGGCAGGGCCTTAGCCGCAAGACGCACCGCAGGCTTTGCGATATCAAAACCCGCCAGCTGCACCCGGCGGCCTTTTTCGGCAAGCGCCTGCGCGATGCAGTGGTCGTACCAGCCCTCGCCGCAGCCTGCATCCAGCAGATGCAGCGCCGCCTCCGGGCTGGCAGGCTGGCCGTACTCTGCGCACAGCTCACCCACCGCTTTGCCAAAGATGCCGTAGTATCCGGCATTCAGGAACGCGCGGCGGGCGGCCACCATCTCCTTGCTGTCGCCGGGGGCCTTGGTGCGCATGCTCTGCACCGGCAGCAGATGCCAGTAGCCCTCCTTGGCGCGGTCAAAGCAGTGGCCTTTTGTGCATTTCAGGGTGCTGTCGCCGGTCAGTTTTTCCCCGCACAGCGGGCACTGCCATGGGGCAAACGGTTCATTTTTGCTCATACTTCGTCGCTGTGGTCCTCAATGGGTGCCGTTGCACCGCCGTGGGCGTTCATATACTCCTCAAAGTTCGTGAACTTCTGCTGCGGCGGACGACGGCTGATGAGCATAAGGCCCGGGTCTTCGTCCCTTGCAGCAGCGGCACGGCCGCGGCGGCTGCTCTCCGCTCTGGGGGCACGGGCCGGTGCAGGCTGTGCATTGCGGGACGCATTCTGACGGCCGCGCTGGCCGTTGTTTGCACCGCGGCCCTGCTCTGCGCTCTGGCTCTGGGCGGCAGGCTGGCTGTTCTGGCGGGCCGGACGTTCATTGCGGCGGCCGCGCGGGCCCTGACTGCCGCCGGACTGCTGTGCAGGCTGTGCAGCCGTACGGATGGCCGGGGCGGCGGGTGCAGCCGGAGTCTTTTTGGCCGGGCGCAGCGGAGTGGCCTCCGGGGCACTCACAAAATGCGGGTCAAACTTGGGCTGCGCATTGCTACCGCGGGCAGGAGCGTTCTGCTCCCGGCGCGGGCGGCTGTTATTATTGGAACGGCGGTCATTGCTGCGTCCGCCGGTAGTACGCTTGGTATCATCCATGAGTGGTTCCTCTTTTTCGGTTTTTGCGGGCTTTGCCTGCACCTTGGGTGCGGGTGCAGCCTTTTTTTCAGGTTTTGCGTTTTTTGCTTCGGCCCTTGCGGGCTTCGGCTGCTTTGCGGCAGGCTTTTCTGCCGGTTCAGCGGCGGCTGCCTTGGGCTTTTTGCCGCGCACCGGCGGCTCCGGGCGCACCGGCGCGGGCACGCCGTCCCACGGGTGGCCGCTCACCACGGGAATTTTGCGGCGGTTCAGCTTTTCGATGCCTGCCAGATACTCCTGCTCCTCAGGTGCACAGAAGCTGACCGCCGTACCGTCGGCACCGGCGCGGGCCGTGCGGCCGATGCGGTGCACGTAAGTCTCCGGTACCTCGGGCAGGTCGTAGTTGAACACATGGGACAGCTCGCTGATATCGATGCCGCGGGCGGCGATATCGGTGGCTACCAGCACCTTGGTCTTACCGGCCTTGAAGTTTTCCAGCGCGGTCACGCGGGCGGTCTGGCTCTTGTTGCCATGGATGGCCGCCGCCGGGATGCCCTGCTTGGTGAGGTCTTTTGCAATTTTATCCGCGCCGTGCTTGGTGCGGCTGAACACCAGCGCGTTCACCACCGGGGGCTGCAGGTTCTTGATGAGCCACGGCAGCAGGAATTTCTTGTTGCCCTTTTCCACATGGTACAGGCTCTGCTGGATGCGGTCCACGGTGCTGGACACCGGGTCCACCTTGACGAAGGCGGGCTTGCGCAGGATGCCTGCGGCCAGCTGTTCGATCTCGGTGGGCATGGTGGCGCTGAACATCAGGTTCTGACGCTCCCCGGGCAGCTTTGCGATCACCTTCTTCACATCGTGCACAAAGCCCATATCCAGCATCCGGTCGGCTTCGTCCAGCACAAAGATCTCAAGGTTCGAGAGATCGATAAATCCCTGACCGATCAGGTCGTTGAGCCGTCCCGGGCAGGCGATCAGGATGTCCACGCCCTTTTTCAGCGCTTCCACCTGCGGTGCCTGGCCCACGCCGCCAAAAATGACGGTGCTGCGCAGCTTGAGATACTTGCCGTAGGCATCAAAACTTTCGCCGATCTGCAAAGCAAGCTCACGGGTAGGGGTCAGGATCAGGGCGCGGATGGCACCCTTTCTGCGGGGCGCATTGGCCGTGAGCCGGTCCAGCATGGGCAGCGCAAAAGCAGCCGTCTTGCCGGTACCGGTCTGGGCACAGCCCATCAGATCCCGGCCGGACAGCACCGGCGGGATCGCCGCCGCCTGAATGGGCGACGGGGTCTCATAGCCTGCCTCCTGCACAGCGCGCAGAAGCGGGGCGGACAGATTCAATTCTTTAAATGTCATGGTTCTCCAATAATTATTCCGTAATTTTCCGGCACTCCACATAGTACCGCTTTTCTTCTGCGTGGCCCATGCTGAAGGTCTTGCGCGGCAGCACGCCGCCCATCACAACGCCTTTGAACAGGTCACTCTTGGCAAACGGCGGCATCAGGAATGCCACAGCACCTTTTTTGCACAGGGCGCGCACAGCAGGCTCGTCGTGCACATAGTCCACGCGGGCTTCCTTGTGGTGCTCAAGATAGTATTCGATAAATTCGTCAATGGTGCCCACGGTCAGCGGTGCGGTTGGGTCCTCAAAGCTGAGCACGTTGGACATGTGCGGCCCGGCCAGCGTGAAGGGCTGCTGCTTGCTGCCGCCAAAGCAGCAGCCGGCCATATTGGAATCGCTCCAGGTGATCAGGCTCAGCAGCACCGCTGCGCAGTCCACATTGAACAGCACGCGGTGGATCGGCTCGATCTCGATGGCAGGCGAGTGCACATTGCACACCTCGGCCAGACACCAGCGGGCCGGATGGTTTGCTGCCTGCTCCGGTGTGAGTGTCTTTTTCAGCTCCTCCCAGCAGGCCTTTGCAGTGGCCAGCGAGTGGTTGCCGTCGCCCACGGCCAGCGTCAGCGGGTCGCGGCGGGTGGCATCCGGATACTTTTTGTCGAATTCTTCCTGACTGCCCAGCACAGCCAGCGCATCTTCGATCTGCGCAATGAGGGCAGGGTCTTCCACAGCCCAGCCCGCAATGTGGCCACCGTTCAGCATCAATTCGCCCTCGTATACCTTGGGCAGTTCGGCTTTATGCGCCGCCACCGGCTCGATGAGGGTGCAGCCGGGGTCGTCCGCCAACATCATGATGTGGGGCGTTTCCAGCGCGGCACCGGTGCGCACCTTCATGCGGGGCGGGATGCGGCTTTCCACGGTGCTTTCGCTGGGACGCACCGTACATTTCTCGCCCCGGCGGTAGCTGTAGGCTTCCAGATCCACCATGCCCACAAGGCCCTGCCGCACCTTGCCGCTCTGCTCGGTGCGCTCCACGTAAACAAAGCCGTCCACCGCGCGGGTCAGCACGTTCCGGGCATAGTCATCCATGGTGGCATGGATCTTCTCAATGCGTGCATCGGCATCGCCGTCTTCCAGATAGACCTCCGGCAGGATCATGTTCAGGGTGCTTGGGCTGCCTGCCGCGGCAGCCTCGGCTTTCTGCCAGTAATCCCGGTCACTGGTGAACTGATCGCAGGCAATGCAGCCCCACTTTTCCAGTGGGATCTGCTCCGAAGGCAGAAGGATGTGGGCCGGTGCAAAGCAGGATTTGGTATTCATAGCAAATTCCTCCCTCTTATAAAACCAGAGACGTTACTGGAAAATGTCGGCGCTGTGCAGCACCAGATGCTGCACGCCCTGTCCGGCGGCAGACTGCTCCAGTGCGGTGCGGCTGTCGGCGTCCATCGCCTTGTCTGCCGTCACCAGCAGGTTGTCCATGCCCAGCGTCACAGCGGGCACATCCAGCGACACGCTGTTGGTGTTGCACTGATCCAGCGTGTAGCTGAACCACAGGGTCATGCTGCCCGCAAAGCGGCTCTGCAGGGCGGCGATATCCGCCTTGAGCTGATCCGCGCGGGAAACGCCGCTAGTCTCGCCGTAGTCCTGTTTGCGGCTGAGCTTCGGGAACTGGACATTGGTCAGGACTACCTGCTCAAAGCCCATGCCCTGCACCTCGGCTACCAGATCGCCTACATATTCCACTGCCGCAGCGGAGTAGGGATTCAGCCATGCATTGCCGCCCTTCTGGGCATCCAGCCACAGGCCGTCGCCGTAGTGGATGGCCATGCTGCGGTCGGTGCGGGAGGAGATGGGGTCCTTGAAGGCTGCAAGCTGGGCCACAGGGATCACGCCCTCCTCCCGGAAGATGGCCGCGATGCGGGCCGGGTCCACGGTGGTTTCGGCAATGCTCTGGGCGGCAGCCGGCACCTGCGAAGCGTAGCAGATGCTGCCATCCGGTGTTTTCAGGGTCACAAGGCCGTAATCCGCTCCCTGCGCCTTGAGCTGCTGCGCCGCTGCACGGATGGCCGCATCATCGGCAAGGGTGCTCACATCCACTGCGGCCCAGCTGCCGCCGGTAACGGCCTTGCCGTCCAGCTCCTTGGGCTGTTCCGGCTCCGGCTGGGACGAAGCCGCTTCCTGTACCGCCGAGGATGCAGCTGCTTCGGACGAGGCGGCTGCGCGGGATGCCGATTCAGCTTCCAGATCACGGTTCTTCACCACAGTATACCAGGTGTGGGTAGCCCAGTCCAGCACGTGGGGTGCTGCCAGCCAGGCTGCGCCCAGCACCGCCAGCACCAGCACCACGATGCCGATGCCTTTTTTGATGCGTGTACCGCGGCTGTAGAAGCTGCGGCGGTAGCGCTTGACCTTCTGACGTTTATACTTTGCCATTGTCGATTCTCCTCCCTGCCAATGTTACAGGATCACAGAATGTCCGGTGAAACCATAGATCGCCAGTGCCAGCACGCCGATATACACCAGCGTGATGGGCAGGCCGCGGAATGCTTCCGGGATGGCCTTGCTGCGCAGGCGGTGGCGGGCTTCCGTTACCAGCAGCACCGCCAGCACATAGCCAAGGCCGCTGCCAAGGCCAAAGCCAAGGCTCTGCCCCAGCGTAAAGCTCTGGGTGCGCTCCACCAGTACAGTGCCCAGCACACAGCTGTTCAGGCCCGCCAGCGGCACGATGCGCAGCAATGCGCTGCGGTGCGGCAGGCCCTTCGCCAGCCACAGCACGGCGTGCTCCAGAACGCACACCACGGCAATGCTGGCAATATACACCAGCGGGCGCAGCTGGGCACGGTTTGCCAGCGGCGCGATCCGGCTGCCGGCATACCACGCAAACGGCGTTACCAGCACCTGCGTGATGCACAGCTGCATACCGAACAGCCAGCTGCTGGTGCGGTCATCGCCCACCAGCTGCACCAGACGCGAAACGCCCAGTGCACGGGTAAAGACGGCGTTCTGCGCGAACACCGCCAGCAGTGCATAGCTGAAGAACACTGCGCTCGTTGTTACAACATCTCTCATTGTTCGCGGTCCGCCTCCTTCTGGGAATGCACATCCACAAGGTTGCGTGCCTCTTTGGTGAGATATGCCTTGCGCTTTTGGGCCAGTGCACGCCATACGGCGCACAGCACGCCCAGCACGATAAAGCCGCCTGCCGGCATGCTTGCCATGGGCAGCACCGGGCGGCTGACAACCACACCGAACATGGTGCCTGCGGCCAGCCATTCACGGACGCAGCCCAGCAGCACCAGCAGCAAAGCATAGCCCACCGTGATGCGCAGGCCCTTGGAGACAGCCTTTCGCACCGTCTCCTGCACGCGGCCAAAGCGGTAGGTCAGCAGCGGCTCCACCGTGAGCAGGGGCAGGTAGATGCCAAGGCTCAGCAGGCTGGTGCTGAACAGTATATTCAGGATGGGATACACCGCCAGATACACCCCCGCCGTGCTGAAGCCGTACACCAGTGCACGGGGCAGCAGCTTTTTCTGCAGCGTTTCCGGGGCGGGGTCCTCGTCGTGCAGGGGCACAAGGCGGCTCAGCAGACATGCCAGCACGCGGGAGGGCACCAGCAGCAGCGCCACCGCCACCGCCAGCATCACCGCATTCTGGCCGCTGGTGGCAAGCACCACCAGCGGGGCAAGGCCCATGCCCTGCATGACCACCGGGTTATTCAGGAACACACGGTCGTGGTGGGCAAACTTGTTGGGATCTTTTACGATCAGTTCAGCCGTTGCGCGTCTCATTGTGCTGCCCTCCTTCCGGCATCTGCCTGCAGATGGGTCAGGTGATACAGCTTTGCCTCGGTGCGGTCGATCCATGCCGACACACTGTTGACCGCCAGCAGCGCAAAGCACACACCGGTCTCGTACACGCCATAGTAGCGGAAGCCCATGCTCACAACGCCCACCAGCACGCCGTACAGCACACGGCCCATGCGGTGGTGCACGCAGGTGTAAGGCTCGTTGATCAGGAACACCGCGCTGAACAGGATCGCGCCAGTCAGCAGCTCATCCCGCACACACTGCAGGCGGGGCAGGATATTTGACAGCACGGCACTGTCGGCAAGGCCCGCCTGCCGCGGGAAGAAGAACGCAATGACCGCACAGGTCACAAGAAAGCTGATCGATGCAGACATGTGGGCATCCTTCTGGGTCCACAAAAACAGGCCGCAGGCAAGGATCACCAGCGCAGCGCCGGTGCCCATGGGAGCAGCATATTCGCCCAGACCCAGCGCCAGCGAGCCGATGTTCAGCATGCCGCCGCTGCGCAGGGTGTCCTCAATGGCGCTGGAGACCGGCACCATGGAAGCGTCCCACAAAGGGATGTTCGTATAGGGCTGCGGATAGCGGAACACCTGTTCCGGCCATGACACTGCCGCCACCACATAGCCCACAGCAGCCGGGTTGAAGGGGTAGCTGCCGTAGCCGCCAAAGATCTCCTTGCCGATCAGCACACCGGCAACCACTGCGGCGATCAGAACATAGATATCCACCGTCACCGGCATCAGCAGGGCAATGACGAGCGCAAAGCTCTCGTTGGAAAAGTCACTGCCCTGATACACGCGGCGGCGCAGCAGCGAAACGAGACGGTCGCACAGGTTGCCGGTAAGCACCGCAATGCCGCACAGCAGCAGCGGGCGCACACCGTACAGAAAACAGGCCATGCACAACACCGGCACCGCCATAAAGCAGATATGCTTATAGTAGCGGCCGGTCTTCTGGAGCTGTGCCTCCTGCTCCCGGATCAAAGATTCATCCATAAATGGTTATCCTTTCAAAGGCTGACGAGGTGCTGCACGGCTGCAGCAGGGTCTGCTGCGCCGAACACTGCACTGCCCGCCACCAGAATATCAGCGCCCGCTTCCACGCACTGGGGCGCGGTGGCATTGTCCACGCCGCCGTCCACTTCCAGCAGATAGTGTGCGCCGCGCGCTTCGCGCTCTGCCTTGAGCCAGTGCAGCTTGTCCAGCGCCGAGGGCATGAACTTCTGCCCGCCGAAGCCGGGCTCCACGCTCATCACCAGCGCAAGATCCAGCTGGTCAAGATACGGTGCCAGCGCCTGCGGCTCGGTGCCGGGCTTGATGGTCAGCCCCACCTTGCAGCCCAGCGCCCGGACGGCATCGATGGTGGCCTGGATATCGTCCTCGCACTCAAGGTGGAAGTTGTACAGAGTGGCACCGGCTTTGATGAAGGCTTCCGCATACTGCAGCGGATGGCTGATCATCAGGTGCACATCATAAAAGGCATCCGGCAGATTTTTGTGCAGGCTCTTGAGCACCGGCACGCCAAAGCTGATGTTGGGAACAAAGTGGCCGTCCATCACGTCGTAATGCAGCATCTGTGCACCGGCATCCAGCACCATGCGGCAGTCTGCACCCAGTTTGCCAAAATCAGCGGAAAGGATCGAAGGACTTACGATTGCCATATTCTATCTTTACGCTCCGTTATTTTATAGATTCTTATTCCCATTTGTCCCATTGTGCTGGCGGTTTCAAACCGCAAAAACAGCATGGGCATGGTTATCTTTTAGTTTACATGAAAACGAGCAAAAAATCAAACCCGCCAACGGCTTTTTCACGGAAATGACGTATTTGGAAAGATCTGTCCATTTGCGAAGAAACTCCCTCAGTCAAAGCCTGACGGCTTTGCCAGCTCCCTCGGAGAGGGAGCCTCTGGCACGCCCGGAAGATTTGCACTTTAACCGGAAGCTTTACCGCCATGCCAAGGGCCCCATCCCAGAGGGGGCTGGCATTGAGCGCAGCGAGATGACTGGGGGAGTTTCATCGGCGGCAAGGTTTCCCCACGCCAAAACAGCCAGACCGCCCCGGGTCCGGGGCAGTCTGGCTGGAAGTTCATTCTACGGGCTTCATGCTTGCAGGGTCTTCCACGGTGGGTTCACCGCCGGCTTCGTCCGGCAGGCGCTTCATGCCGCCGGGGTTCGGGGCCACGGTGGGCAGGGTGAACACGAACCGGCACCACTCGCCCTGCTGGCTCTCCACCCGGATCTGCCCGCCGGAAAGGTTCACCAGCACCTTGCAGATGTTCAGGCCAAGGCCAGCGCCCCGGGCGTGCAGGCCGCGGGAGCGGTCCTCCTTGTAGAACCGCTGGAACACGTAGGGCAGCGCTTCCGGGCTGATGCCCTGACCGGAGTTCCAGATGGAGATCTCGGCTTCCGGGCCAAGCTTTTCCACCCCAAAGCGGATGGTGCCGCCCGCAGGCGTAAACTTGATGGCGTTGTCCAGCAGGTTATACACCACCTGATGGATCAGGTCGGGGTCGGCGTAGACCAGTACCTTTTCGTCCATGGTCAGGCCGTCGATGTCGATCATGCCGTCGTTGATGCGCTGCTCTGCCGAGAGCGCCACGCCGGTGATCGTCTCCCAGATGTTGAACATCCGGGCATTCACCTGATATTCGCCGCTTTCCAGCTTGGAAAGATCCAGCATGTTCTGGATGAGCCGTGCCAGACGGCCCGTTTCCTCACTGACCAGCTGCAGGTAGTGGTTCTGCATATCCGGCGGGATGGTGCCGTCCAGAATGCCGTCCACAAAGCCCTTGATGGTGGTCATGGGGGTGCGCAGCTCGTGGGCGATGTTGCCCATGAACTGACCGCGGGAGTTGTCGTTCATCTGGATGTTGTCTGCCATGCGGTTGAAGGTGCGGGCAAGGTCGGCTGCCTCGCCTTCGCCTTCCACCCCCTCCACACGGACGGAAAGATCACCGCCGCCAAAGCGCTGGGCGGCATCCGTCACCTTCTGCAGCGGGTCGGTGAGCTGGCGCATCAGGATCTTGGTCAGGATGCTGGCACACAGCAGCATCACACAGGCCGACAGCAGGAAGTTGGACCAGAACTGCTGCTTGAACTGGGTCAGCTGCTCGCCGGAAGAACACAGGAACAGGTAGCCGCTGGGCTGGCCGTGCTCATTGCGCATTTCGCTGACCGTGATGTAGCTTTTCCCGTCCAGCATGCCGCCCAGCGTGCCGAACACATGGTAGTAGTCCGCATCGGAAGCGTCGATCTTCTCCATCATTTCTTCCGGCACGGTCAGGCTCTCCAGCTTGTCCGGGCTGGAGGCGATCATTACCCGGCCGTCGTTGTCGGTAAAGAACAGATAGGCCTCTGCGCTCTCGCCGATGATCTCCAGCTTGGTGCTCAGTGCGTCCAGCTCATCGCCTTCCGGCAGCTCCGCCTGCTGGACCAGATACTGGGCCGTGCGCTGGGTGACACCCACCACCTGATCCAGTGTTTCGTAGCGGTCCTTGGCGAAGTAGTTCTTGAACAGCACCCACTCCGAAGCGCCCATCAGCACAATGCCCAGCACCATCAGGGTGGACACCAGCGAGAAGAACGCCACCGAGATACTTTTGCGCATTACTGACGCACCTCGAACTTATAGCCCACGCCCCATACGGTCTTCAGCTCCCATTTGTCGGAAGCACCGGCCAGCTTCTCGCGCAGGCGCTTGACATGCACATCAATGGTGCGGCTGTCGCCGTAATACTCAAAGCCCCACACCTCGTCCAGCAGCTGGTCGCGGGTGTAGACGCGGTTCGGATGGGAGGCCAGACAGTTCAGCAGTTCCAGCTCCTTGGGGGGAGCCTCCACCACCTTGCCCTTGACCCGCAGCTCATAGCTGTTCATGTCCAGACGCAGGTTGTCGAATTCGATCACGCCCTCGGTGCTCTCGGCAGCAGCCGTGGTGGTCTGGCAGCGGCGCAGCACCGCCTTGATGCGGGCCACCACTTCCTTGGCATCAAAGGGCTTTACCATGTAATCGTCTGCACCCAGCTCCAAGCCCAGCACCTTATCAAAGGTCTCGCCCTTGGCCGTGAGCATCATCACCGGGGTGTTGCCCGCCTTGCGGATGCGGCGGCACACTTCCAGACCGTCCATCTTGGGCATCATCACGTCCAGCAGCACCATATCGGGCTTGACCTGATTGAACTTTTCCAGACCTTCTTCGCCATCGTTTGCCACCGTGACCTGATAACCTTCCTTGGTCAGGTACAGCCGCAGCAGCTCGCAGATATTGGTATCGTCGTCCACAACGAGGATCTTTTCGTTGGCCATAATGATCTCCTCCCATTTTATCGGATGCCCGCCGGGGGCGGGCAGAGCAGCAAAGTATTCCATTTCTTATTATACGGAAGAGTTATGACAAAATAAAGAAGGATTTGTATGATTTTTTCACAATTCCGGCCCGGCCTTACTCGATCATCAGCCGGATAATCTCCTCATTGGTCTCCTTCATGCCGTCCTTGCCCAGACGGCCGATGCCCTTGATGGTGGTCTCGATGTCCTTCATCACGATACCGTCGCCGCCCTTGAACTCCTGATGGCACTTGTACATGTTGTAGCCAAGCAAGGCCGCATCCACCGAGGATGCGATCTTTGCCGCGCAGGAGGCCTTTGCGCCGTCGCACACGATGCCGGACACGATGGCCAGCGCATTGACCACCGTGTGGATGGCGGCCTGATAGCCGTCGCCGCACAGATATACGATGCCCGCGCCAGCGCCCGCACCGGCGCTGACTGCGCCGCAGTAGGCGGACAGGGTGCCGATGCCGGTCTTTTCGTGGATGGCCACCAGATTGGAAATGATGAGGGCACGGTAAAGCTTTTCCTTGCCGCTGTGCAGCTCCTTGGCATATTCAATAAGCGGCACCGAGCAGGTGATGCCCTGATTGCCGCTGCCGGAGTTGATGATGACCGGCAGCTCACAGCCGTTCATGCGGGCATCCGAACCGGCGGCCGCCTTGGCCTTGGCCCGGATAGACACATCGTTGCCGTAGGTAGAAAGCAGCACCCGGCCGATGTTCGCGCCATAGTCGCCCAGAAGGCCCTCCTCTGCAATGGCGTTGTTATAGCGGATCTGGCGTTCCAGCAGGTCCGCCACATCCTGCAGGTCGGCCGTCTCGGCAAAGTCCCAGATGTCCTTCATGTTCAGCAGGCTGCGGTCGGCCCGGCTGTCCCGCCGGGTCTCCTCGTTCAGCAGCGGCTTTTCGTAGAGCACCCGGCCATTCTTTTCGATCAGGCAGATGTTGGTGTGAAAATCCGCAATGCGCACCTTTGCGTAGGAATCCCCGCTGCGCTCGGTAACGATGATATCGAACACATGCCCCTGCTCGATGTGCTGGATGGAAATGGGCACCGTCTGCAGATAGTCCCGGATGGCAGCCTGCTTGTCCTCGCTGACCTCGGAGATGACTTCCAGCTCTCTGTCTGCCGAACCGGCAATGATGCCCGCTGCCACAGCGGCTTCCATGCCTTTCAGGTGGCCGGTGTTGGGCACGATGACGCTCTTCACATTCTTAATAATGCTGCCGCTCACCTGCAGCTGCACGCTCTCGGGCAGTGCGCCCAGCACCTCGCGTGCCCGGGCCGCAGCATAAGCCAGTGCAATGGGCTCTGTGCAGCCCATTGCCGGGATGAGCTCCTCTTTTAATATTTCCACATACGCCTGATAGCGCGGATCACTGCGTTCCATGACGGGTCCCTGCCTTTCCTGTCGATTCGATATTTACCAACAGGAATAGTATACTATAGAACCCGCGCAATGTAAAACAAATTCTTCCCCGCCCGCAGGACCGGCTATTGCAAAGCGCAAACCGCAGAAGTAGAATAGGAGCATCCAAACCGATAAATCCATGGAGGGTCTTCCAATGATCGAAAAAGAAGTACAGGAGCTGCTGTCCTTCATTGACGGCAATCCTACCGCATACCACACCACTGCATCCGTCCGGAACATCCTGCTGAAGGAGGGCTTTTCCGAGCTGCTGGAGAGCCGCCGGTGGCAGCTGGAACCCGGCAGGAGCTATTTCGTCTGCCGCAACGGCTCCAGCATCCTTGCGTTCCGCATGGGAGAGCAGCTGGAAAACTACAGCTTCAACGTGGCCGCTGCCCACACGGATTCCCCCTGCTTCCGCATCAAGGAAAACGCCGAGATCCACATGGGCCGGAAGTACACCAAGCTGAACACCGAGGGCTACGGCGGCATGATCTGCTCCACATGGATGGACAGGCCGCTGTCGGTGGCAGGCCGCGTGCTGATAAAGGAGAACGATGCCATCACCTCCCGCCTGCTCACGCTGGACCGCGACCTGCTGATGATCCCCAGCGTAGCCATCCATATGAACCGCGAGGTCAACGACAAGGCTTCCTACAACAAGCAGGTGGATATGCTGCCCCTGCTGGGCGGTGCCGCCGAGGAAGGCGTGCTGAAAAAGCTGATCGCCGCTGAGCTGCAGGTCGCAGAAGACCAGATCCTTGGCAGCGACCTGTTCCTCTGCATCCGCGAAAAGGCCGCCGTCTGGGGCTGCAATGAGGAGTTCATCTCCTCCGGCCGTCTGGATGACCAGCAGTGCGTGTTCGGCATCCTGAAGGGTTTCCTGAACGCACACAGCGCCCGGTCCATCAACATTGCCGCCTTTTTCGACAACGAAGAAGTGGGTTCCGGCACCAAGCAGGGCGCGGCTTCCACCTTCCTGTACGACGTTCTGCACCGCATCGCCCAGAACGTCTGCCCCGGCGATGAGGACTTCCACCGTGCGGTGGCCTCCAGCTTCATGTTCAGCGCCGACAACGCCCATGCCGTGCACCCCAACCACCCGGAATATACCGATGTGAACAACTGCACCTACATGAACGAGGGCGTCGTGGTCAAGGTCCACGCCGGCCAGAAGTACACCAGCGACGGCATGAGCATGGCCGTGGCAAAGGAGCTTGCCGCCCGCGCCGGTGTCCCGCTGCAGTATTTTGCCAACCGTTCCGATAAGGTCGGCGGCAGCACTCTGGGCAACCTTGCCATGGCACAGGTATCCATGAACTGCGTGGACATCGGCCTGCCCCAGCTGGCCATGCACTCCTGCTACGAGACCGCCGGTGCCCGGGACATCGTTTCTCTCATCCGGCTGATGGAGGAATTCTACGCCAGCCATTTTGAGGAGACCGCGTCCGGCACCCTTGCCATCAGAAAGTAAGGCCCGTACAACCTGAATCATAAGGACTGCCCGTGGAAAAGCAGCACTGCTTTTCCACGGGCGGCTTTTCGTTTCCACTTAAGTGAGTATTGAGAAAAAACGTCCATTGTGCTACAATTATCCTGTTATAATATCGCTTTTTACCGCAGCGTAAAATCTTTTTCGCAAGGAGTATAATAAAATGAAATTAGGTATCGTCGGCCTGCCGAACGTCGGCAAGTCCACTCTGTTCAATGCCATCACCTCCACCAAGAACGCAGAAGCCGCAAACTATCCCTTCTGCACCATCGAGCCGAACAGCGGCATCGTAGCCGTGCCGGACAAGCGTCTGGACAAGCTGGCCGAGATCTGGCAGACCAATAAAAAGACCCCTGCCATCGTGGAGTTCGTGGATATCGCGGGCCTTGTAAAGGGTGCCAGCCAGGGTGCAGGCCTTGGCAACAAGTTCCTGGGCCACATCCGCGAGTGCGATGCCATTGTGCATGTGGTGCGCTGCTTTGACGATGATAACATCATCCACGTGGTGGAGGATGTTTCCAAGGCTGAGGCCGTGGACCCCATTGCCGACATCGATGCCATCGACTACGAGCTGATCCTGTCCGACCTTGAGGTGGTGCAGAACCGCGCAGGCCGCATGGCAAAGGCTGCCAAGAGCGGCAACAACAAGGGTGCTGCCGCCGAAGCCGCATGGCTGCAGCAGCTGGCCGACCACCTGAGCGCCGGCAAACCTGCCCGCAGCTTCGATTTTGACGAGGGCGATGCCGAGCAGCAAGCTGTTCTGCATGAAATGGGCCTGCTGAGCGCAAAGCCGGTGCTGTACGCCTGCAATGTGGGCGAGGACGACCTGATGGAGGGCATCGAAAACAACAAGTATGTCCCGCTGGTGGCCGCACGCGCCAAGGAAGAGGGCGCACGCTACATTCCCATCTGCGCCAAGACCGAGGAGGATATCGCCGACTACTCTCCCGAGGAAAAGAAGGCTTTTCTGGCTGAAATGGGCATTGAAGCCAGCGGTCTGGACAACCTCATCACTGCCAGCTATGATCTGCTGGGCCTGATCTCCTTCCTGACCGACGGCAAGAAGGAGTGCCGCGCATGGACCATCCGCAAGGGCACCAAAGCACCGCAGGCTGCCGGCAAGATCCACAGCGATTTCGAGCGCGGCTTCATCCGTGCCAGCGTCATTGGCTACAGCGATCTGGAAGCCAACAACTTCGATTACGCCGCCGTCAAGGCCAAGGGTCTGCAGCGCACCGAGGGCAAGGAGTACGTTGTCAACGATGGCGATGTGATCGAGTTCCTGTTCAACGTCTGATTTTCGGCAAAGATGTCACTTCCGGTTTCGCCCCTTCCCGTGAAAAAGTAAGTTCCAAAAGCCCGCAGGCTTTTGGAACTTACAAAATTAAAAATAACTTTCCGCTATATATGGCCAGAGCGCACGCGTCGGCCATTTAAAATCGTAAAAGAGGTTTCCTATGATTTTCGGTATTATGGGCGCAATGCCCGATGAAGTCGATCAGCTGTGTGCAAAGCTGGAAAACGTCACCGTGGAGCCCTACGGCGGCGTGGATTACCACAAGGGCACGCTGGCCGGCAAACAGGTGGTGGTGTGCTGTGCCGGCATGGGCAAGGCCAATGCCGCCGCCACCACGCAGGTGCTCATCACAAAATTCGGCGCGGAGAAGATCATCTTTTCCGGCATCGCAGGCAATATGACCTCGAAGATCGGCATTGGTGATGTGGTCATCGGCAAGACCGTGCTGTACCACGACGCACAGCTGGACATGATCTGCCAGAACCCGCCGTTCCTCAAGGAATACACCGGCGACCCGGAGCTGATCGCTGCCGCCGAAAAAGCCTGCGCCGAAGCGGGTGTGAAGGCTCTGGTGGGCAAGATCGCCACCGGCGACCTGTTTGTGGGCGACAGTGAAACCAAGGCTGCCATTGAAGCCAAATGCGCCCCCGACTGCGTGGAGATGGAGGGTGCCGCTGTGAGCCAGATCGCCGCCAAGAACGGTGTGCCCTGCGTCATCCTGCGCGCCATGAGCGACAACGCTGACGAGGACGGCCACGAGGTGCTGGTGGTGAAAAAGTTCAGCATTGCTGAATATGTAGCCACCGCCACCAAGATCGTGGCAGCAATGGTGGAAGCACTGTAAAAAAGAACCCTCTCAGTCAATGCTTCGCATTGCCAGCTCCCCCGAAAGGGGGAGCTTTTGACATTCCGGAAACGTTTTCCGTTTTGCCAATGGCTCGCCCTTCGGGAGAGCTGGCGAACAAAGTGAGCCTGAGAGGGTTTTCTTTTACAAGAACTGTTCCAGCCTTACCCGGCTATCCTCCTGAAACTCCTGCAGTCTTTGGGCAAGGCGCTTTGCGCCGGGCGCGGCATTGGGGTAATCCTTCTGGGCCTTTACGCAGTCCACCACCCCCATGCCGCTGCCCTGTGTGAGCATCTCGGCCAGATTGCGGGTGGACTTGTCCGTGAGGGTCTTCATACTGATGCCCATTTTCGTGTTCAGCTTTGCCATGGCGCTCTGCCCCTGCGCGGTGCCGCCGCAGGCCTCGATGGCGGTGTGCGCTTCCTGATTGAGCTGGTGGTACACATTGCGCTGGCGCAGCAGCTCGGCCTTGAACTGCACATCGTCGGTCATCGGCACGATCTGTTCCAAGGTGTTCTTGCCCATCTCGGTATTCTGCACCACGGCTTCCAGCAGGTTCAGGTTGTCGTTTTTCTGGTTTTCCATACAAAAAATCCCCCTTCTGGCCTTAGTCTGCGCCAAAAGGGGGATTTTATACACTGGTTTTATTCTGCACGCATCTGATCGCCGCCGGCGTTCTGTGCCTCCCGCAGGCGTGCATCGCACAGCTCGTACAGCGCCTGCCAGTTCTTTGCAGAGACATTCTCCAGCCCGGCTGCGCCGCAGCTCAGGGTAAAGGGTACCCGGCGCATCATGCCGGTGGTGGTGATGCATTCCCGGGGCATCTGCCGATACAGGTTCTGCATTTCCTCTGCCAGCTGCTTGCCGTCGGCATCCAGACAGCCCACCGCAAAGATGCTGCCGGTCAGGCGGCAGACCACGCGGGTCGCAGGGGTATCAAAGTTCTTTTTCCACTGGTTGCCCACAAAGCAGTGCAGTTGGTCCATCACAGGCTGGCCGTAGGTATCCCGCAGCTTCTGGCCGTTGTCGATGCTCACCAGTGCCACGGCCGCTTTGCGGCCCTGCGCTGCACACTGTTCCAGCTTTTGGGCAAACACCGTTTCCAGATAGCGGCGGTTGTACACGCCGGTAAGGAAATCGTGGCTCATATCCTCGCGGCACAGTTCCCGCTCCCGGGGTGTCATGCGCTCTTCCGGCAGCACATTGCCTGCCAGCGGTGCACTCATTTCCAGCTCCCAGCATTTGCCGTCCGCTTCCACTCTGCGGTGCAGCACACAGTCCACACGGCCATTGCGCAGCTCGTAGTCCACCCGCAGGCCATCGTCCTGCCAGCCGTCACAAAGCGGTGCTTCGGTCAGGGTCACTGCCTCAAATACGGCCTGCGCTGAGCGCGCAAGTTCCCGCAGATCCTGCTCGGTACATTCTTTCTTCATGTAATTTTCCCCATCATCTGCGCACGCGGCGCTCCCGTATCCCGCGTGCAGTCACCTGTTCCCCATACGTTCAGGAACCATCTGCCGCATTATGCATCCCGCGCCCGCCCTGTTTCCGGAAATGCCGGGAACGCATCAGGCAAAGAAAAATGGCATAATGCCGCTTTAGCAACATTATACCATTCAGCTTCCGATTTTACCAGCAAAACGCACAATTTTCTGCCGGAGTTTTTACATTTTCGTCAAATTGCCAAGCTCCCGCCGCTCTGTGCCTTCTGTTTATACGCGGCAGTACACACTGCACTCGTCGTGGATGGTCTTGGCCAGTGCCTTGGCGGCAAAGCCGTCAGCGGCGCGCCATGCCCAGTTTCCGCCCAGCTTGCCGGGGGTATTCAGGTGTGCTTCCGCACCCAGACCCAGCCAGTCGTACATGGGGATGATGGCCCGGTCAGCCACCGACCCCAGCGCTGCGCGCAGCAGAGCGATGCGGACATCATCGGTCCGGATGGCCGCCAGCTCCTTTACGGTGGGCTTTACGCCGGTCAGGTGCAGATAAGCGGCAGCGGCAGCCTTTTCCTTTTCGGAAGCGCCGTTCTCCCACCAGTCGGTCAGGGTGGTGTTATCGTGGGTGCCGGGATACACTACGCTGTTCTTGACGTGGTTGTGGGGCAGATACTCGCTGTCCCCGCCGCCAAAGGCGAACTGCAGCACCTTCATGCCCGGGAAGGTGCTGTCGGCCAGCAGCTTTCGCACGCTGGGGAACAGTTCACCCAGATCCTCGGCAATGATGGGCAGCTTGCCAAGGGCAGCTTCCAGCGCATCGAACAGCTCCATGCCGGGGCCGTTCTCCCACTTGCCGGTGCGGGCGGTGGTGCTGTCCGCCGGGATGGCCCAATAGGTATCGAAGCCGCGGAAGTGGTCGATGCGCAGCAGGTCGTAGATGCCCAGTGCGTGGCGCACCCGGCGCACCCACCACGCGTAGCCGGTCTTTTTGTGGTAGGCCCAGTTGTACAGCGGGTTGCCCCACAGCTGACCGTCGGCAGAGAAGTAATCCGGCGGGCAGCCCGCCACACGGGCAAAGCCGCCGTCGGCATCCAGCTCAAACAGCGCGCCGCCCACCCATGCATCCACCGAGTCGGCAGAGACATAGATGGGGATGTCGCCCAAAATCTGCACGTCCTTTTTGTTGGCGTAGGCCTTCACCGCCTGCCACTGGGCCGCAAACTTGTACTGCACGAACTTCCAGAAGCCGATCTCTTCCTCGTTTTCGGCGGCAAAGGCAGCAAGGGCCTTCTTGTCGCGCAGGCGGTAGGGCTTGTCCCACTCCACCCAGTTCTTCATGCCGTTGGCCACTTTCAGGGCCATGTACAGGGCATAGTCGTCCAGCCATTCCTCATTGGCGAGGGTAAAGGCATAGTAATCATCCGGGAAGTAATAGCTGCAGCCGTGCAGCCCAGTGCACTGCTTGCGCCATGCGGCGTAGGCGGTGCGCAGGACTTTAAAGCGGCTCACATACAAAGTGCCGTAGTCCACCTCTTTGGGGTCTGTGCCCCATTTTTCGGCCTTGAGCTGGGCGGCGGTGAGCAGGCCTTCTTCCTTCAAAGCGTCGAGGTCGATAAAATAGGGGTTGCCCGCAAAGGCCGAGCAGCTCTGATAGGGGCTGTCACCGTAGCCGGTGGGACTGAGCGGCAGGATCTGCCAGATCTTCTGGCCCGCTTGTGCCAGAAAATCCACAAACTTGAATGCTTCCTTGCCAAAACAGCCAATACCGTAAGGGCCGGGCAGGCTGGACACCGGCATCAGGATTCCACTTTCACGCATGCTATTACCTTCCTCATTTTTAACATTTTATGGGAATATCGTTGTTTCTTATCATAACATATCCGCAGACTATTTTCCACAGGCAAAAAACGTGGTATACTTATTTTTAAACTGGGTGTGTATCCCTTTTTCGATTTTAAATAGCCTCCGCTTTCGCTCTGGCTATGTTCAGCGGAATCCAGATTTTTTATTTCGCGTTTGTCGCGGCCTGCGGAACTTGTCGGGGCAAGGCCCCGCCATCTGCTGACGCAGACCGCTCGCCGCTTAAAAGCCCCACCGGGGCTTTCATTGCTGCGCAAACGCGGGCCGCTCCAAACGCATTTTCACCAGAAGGGCCGAAACCGGCAGATGCAGTAAAATCTCTTTTGTTGTTGGCCTTTACGGCCCCTTGCGTGAAAAAGCAGAATTGGAACGACCGCAGTCGTTCCAATTCTGCAAAAATAAAAATAAATTTTCCGCTGAATATGGCCAGAGCCTGCGGCGGCCATTTTAAATCGTCAAACTGCACCCTGAACAGGAGGTACCCGCGCCATGCAGCGCACAGAAAAATACTTTGAACAGGACGCTTTCCGCACCCAGTGCGAGAGCATCATCCTTGCCGCAGAGCCGGACGAAAAGACCGGCGGCGGGCGCATTGCGCTGGACGGCACGGTGTTCTACCCGGAGGGCGGCGGTCAGCCTGCCGACCGGGGCACCCTGACCCTGCCGGACGGTGCCACGCTGAATGTGACCGATGTGCACGAGCATGACGGCATCCTCTGGCACAGCGTGGACGCTCTGCCGGAAAGCGCTGTTCCCGGCACTGCCGTTTCCGGCTGCATCGACTGGGAATGGCGGTTTGACAAAATGCAGCAGCACACCGGTGAGCACATCCTTTCCGGCATCCTGCACCAGATGTTCGGGGCCGAGAACGTGGGCTTCCACATCGGTTCCGAGGCTGTGCGCATGGACACCAGCGTGCCCATTTCTGCCGAGGGCCTGCAGGCAGCCGAGCTTGCCGCCAACCGCATCGTGTGGCAGGATGTGCCGGTGCTGGTCAGCTACCCCACCCGGGAGGAGCTTGCCGCCCTTGTCTACCGCTCCAAAAAGGAGATCGAAGGGCAGGTGCGCATCGTGACCATTCCCGGTGCGGATGTCTGCGCCTGCTGCGGCACCCACACCCGCACCACCGGACAGGTGGGACAGATCAAAATTCTGGCCAGCGAGAACTACAAGGGCGGCGTGCGGCTGAGCGTGGTGTGCGGCCAGCGGGCATTGCTTGCTGCACAGGCTATGCGCCAGCGGCAGGCAGAGATCGGGGCGCTGCTCTCGGCCAAGGCCGACCAGACCGCTGTGGCGGTGCATCGCGTCTACGATGAGTATACTGCGCTCAAGTTTACACACTTTGGCGTATGTTCTCAGCTGTTCGATGCACTTGCCCAGCTGGCAAACCCCGGTGAGGATGCCATCCGCACAGTGCCCGGCCTTGACCCGGACGGCCTGCACCGACTGGCGGTGCGCCTGACCGAAGCCACCACCGGTCTCTGCGCCGCCCTGACCCCCACCGAAAAGGGCACCGGCTACTGCATCGCACAGGCAGACGGCGATGTGCGCGCCCTGACCAAAGCCCTGAACGCCGCCCTGAACGGACGCGGCGGCGGCAAGCCCGGCATCTGTCAGGGCAGCTGCGCCGCTGCACCGGAACAGGTGGAGGAATTTTTGCGGGAGCAAAACCGGTAAGCATCCTCGCCCTCTCCGTCTTTGCTTCGCAAAGCCACCTCTCCCAAAGGGAGAGGCTTTGGCAGTACGGAAAACCTTCCGGCTTTGCCAAGGGCTCCCCCTTTGGGGGAGCTGGCGCGTCAGCGCCTGAGAGGGCGAGCCACGTTAATTTTAAGGAGAACAACAAACTATGAGAATGCGTTTCAAACCCTATGCCCACGACGAGCTGATGGCAGCCGACTTCCATGTGCACGAGCCGCTGATCTGGGGCGGCAAGTGGCACGCCCAGTATGCCCGCCCGGAGCAGCCCTTTGTGCTGGAACTGGGCTGCGGCAAGGGCGGCTTCATCTCCCAGCTGGCCTGCGCCCACCCGGAAAACAACTATCTGGGCATCGATATCACCGATAAGGTGCTCATCCTCGCCAAGCGCAAGATCGAAGCCGCCTATCAGGCTGCGGGCCGCCCCATCGACAACGTGAAGATCATGAGCACCGACATCGAGCGCATCAAGGGGGTCATTACCGCCGAGGATACGGTCAGCCGTATCTACATCAACTTCTGCAATCCGTGGAGCAAGAACGGCTCTTCCCACAAGCACCGCCTCACCTACCCGCGCCAGCTCATCAACTACCGTGAGTTCCTCAAGGACGGCGGCGAGATCTACTTCAAGACCGACGACGATGATCTGTTCCGCGACAGTCTGGAATACTTCCCCGCTTCCGGCTACGACATCGAGTGGATGACCTTTGACCTCCATGAGAACGAGCCGGAGTGGAACATCCGCACCGAACACGAGGGCATGTTCACCGAAATGGGCATCAAGATCAAGGCCCTGATCGCCCGCAAGGACCCGGACCCCGCCAGCGTGACCTGGATCGAGCCGAAGATCCTCAAGCGTCAGGCCCGCGAAGCGGCCGAGGCCGAGGCTGCTGCCAAGGCTGCACAGGAAGGCGAAGGCAATGAATGACCCCTGCGAGATCTGCCTGAACAATGTGCAGGACGAGTACGGCAGCTGGTACTGTGCTCAGGGCGGCTGTCTGGACGAGGACGAGATGGCCCGCTATCTTTCCCGCAGCACAGCTGCCTGCTCGTTCTTTGAGCCGGGCGATGAATACAAGATCGTACAAAAACAGAACTGACCTGCACAGCAGCATGATTCTCACAGGAGGTGTTTTATGCTCAACTTTCTCACGACCACCACAGTATGCGGCTTTTCGCTGTATCATGTGCTGGCCTTCTTTCTCATTTATTCCTGCACCGGCTGGTGTCTGGAGGTCATCTTTGCCGCCGCCACCACCGGTCAGCTGGTGAACCGCGGCTTTCTCAACGGCCCGGTGTGCCCCATTTACGGCTTCGGCATGGTCATTGTGCTGTTCACCCTGACCCCTTTGCAGAACAGCGTCCTGCTGCTGTACATCGGCGGTGTCATCCTGCCCAGTGCGCTGGAACTGGTAGGCGGCTGGGCACTGTATAAGCTCTATCACACCCGCTGGTGGGACTACAGCGACTTTCCCTTCAACATCGGCGGCTACATCTGTCTGGAATTCAGCCTGCTGTGGGGCGTGGGCACGCTGGTGGTCATGCGCATCGTCCACCCGGTCGTCGCCGGTCTTGTGGATATGGTCCCGCCCTTTGTGGGCTTTGTCGTTATGTGTGTGCTCTATGCGGTCTACGCGGCAGACGTAGTCGTTACGGCCTTTGCCGCCTCCGGTCTGGCCAAGACGCTGGATGCCATGGAGCAGCTGGCTGACAGTATCCATGCCGTCAGCGATGCCATGACCCAGCTGCTGGGCACCACCACCCTGAACGCCGACCAGAAGCTGGACGAGCAGCGCCTGCAGCTCAAGCTTGCTGCCGCCGAGGCCCGCGAAGCCGCACCGAAAAAGCGCGCCCTGCGTGAAACGCTGGCCGCCGTCCGTGCCAAGACCGAAGAGGCCCGCGAGGCCGCAAAGCGTGCTTCCGAGATCGCCAAGCTCAACACGGCCGAAGCCGCCAAGGCTGCACAGCTGGCCGCCAAGGGCACGATGGAGCGCGCTGCCGAGCTGCTGCGTCTGGAACAGCTGGCCGAGGAGCTGCAGGCCCGCAGCGATGAAATGCAGGCCCAGCTGCTGCGCACCCCCCGCATCGTTGGCCCGCGCCGCATGCTGCGCGCCTTCCCCGGCCTGAAGCATGGCGTAAAAAAGACCACCCTCAAGGCCCTGCGCCTTGGTCTTGCCCGCCGGGAAAGCCCCGAAGAAGAACCGAAGAAAAACGGCTCCGACACCCGCAAGGATGCCTGAGACCGCTGCCCAAAAGACCGCTGCACAGGAATGCAGCGGTCTTTTTATGCCCCGCCTTCCGGACCCGTCTGGCATTCCGTTCTTTTTTGCCGCAATGTCGCAATGTTTTAAATATCTATTTTCAAAGGTTTAAAATCGTGCTATACTGTTTTCTAAAATGCCATATTTTGTCGAAAACATCCAACAGCGAGGGATTTATCATGTCCGAAGAACTGAAGTCGAATGAAAATGTCGGCGCACCGCAACCCGATGCACTTGCGCAGATCGCATCGGTAGACCCCAGCCCGGCCGTGGGCGGTGTGCACCGCTTTACTCCGGCCATGCTCGGCCGTCTCAAGAAGCAGCGTCAGCTGCTGAGCGAGCTGGAGCACGCCCTGAAAAATCACGAGTTCTGCTTCTTTCTGCAGCCCAAGTGCAACAGCATGACCCGCGCCATCGTGGGCATGGAAGCACTGGTGCGCTGGAACCACCCCACCCGCGGCTGCGTGCCCCCGTCTGAGTTCATGCCCCTGCTGGAAAGCACCGGCCTTGTGACCCAGCTGGATCAGTACATCTGGGAGTCTGTCTGCAAGACCCTGCACAAGTGGCAGGAGAGCGGCAGCAATCTTGTGCCTGTATCTGTGAACGTTTCTGTGGTGGATATCGTCAATCTGGACGTGCCGCAGATCTTCTCCAACCTTGTGGAAAAGTATCAGCTGGAGCCCAAGCTCCTGCTGGCCGAGATCACCGAGACCATGCTGGCCGAAAACGCTTCTCTGGTGGAAAACACCATCCAGGGCCTGCACCGCAAAGGTTTCTCTGTGATGATGGACGACTTTGGCAGCGGCTATTCTTCGCTGAATATGCTCAAGGACACCAACGTGGATGCCATCAAGCTGGACATGAAGCTCATCGACATGAACCAGCAGAACCGCAGCAAGGGCGTGCAGATCGTGGAATCGGTGGTGGATATGGCCCACCGCCTGAATCTGCCCATCATCGCCGAGGGCGTGGAAACGCCGGAGCAGGTCTCCATGCTGCAGGCCGCCGACTGCCTGTATACGCAGGGCTATTATTTCTACAAGCCCATGCCGGTGGAGAACGCCGAGGCCCTGCTGGCCCAGCCCAACAGCGAGGATTACTGGGATATGCGCCGCGACCTGATGCGCCGCGACCTGATGCGCCATGACCGCCGGGTCCCCGTCTCCGACAGTGAGCAGACCGCACTGGCACTGCAGGCCTACCAGATCTTTGCGGATAATGTGCTGGAGCTTTCCCTGCTGAATCTTTCCACCGGCGAATACCGGGTCATCAAGCGGGATCCACGCCTGCCCGGTGCCGGTTCGGACACCGAGGAGGACTTTGCCGCTTACTGTGAGCGCATGGTGACGAACAAGGTGATCCACCCGGACGACGCGGAGATGTTCACCGACCAGACCGATCTGGAGACCCTGCGCTCCGCTGTTTTCAGCACCCAGCAGCCGGAGGCCTACCGCTTCCGCAAAAACGTGTCCGGCCAGTTCGTGTGGATCACCATGGAATTTCTGCCCTGCCGCAACTGCTGCGCCCAGAACCCATGGGCCACCGTGGTGGTGCGTGAGGATGCACAGGCCGACCATCTCAGCGAGGAGCTGGACTTCTCCTACAGCCACGACACCCTGACTGGCCTGCTGAACCGCAGCCTCTTCGAGACCGATCTGCGGACGCTGCAGTCCAGCGAATACGACTCCATGGTGTGCACCTACATCGATGTGGTGGGCCTGCACGAGATCAACAACCATCTGGGCCACCGCAGCGGCGATGCCATGCTCTGCTTCATTGCCAATGCGGCCCGCAAGTTCTTTGTTTCCAGCCGCATCTACCGCATCGGAGGTGACGAATTCGTGATCCTCACCCCGAACCAGCCGCCCTACAGCGTGTGGGTGGCTGTGGACAAGATGCGTGCTTTCCTGCGCGCGAAGGAATATGAGATCTCGGTGGGCATCCAGAGCACCAACGACCTGCACCGGCTGGACGATGCCATGAATCAGGCCGAAGCTGCCATGCGGCAGGACAAGCAGGCCTATTATGCCCGCAACGGCCAGGAGCGCCAGCTGCGGGGCCTGAACGAGAAGCTGGAGCAGACCCTGACCGAAAAGCGGGATGCCGAGCATTTCCTGCGGGTCCTTGCCCCCAAGTACAAGAGCGTGTTCGTTGTGGATCTGAAGACCGACCGTATGCGCGGCGTGATCGTCCCGGACTATTTCCAGAAAATTCTGGACACCTCCGGCGGCTCTTTCCTCGCCGTTCTGCAGCAGTACCGTGATACGCAGGTGCAGCCCGCCTACCGCGAGAGTCTGGCGGACCTGCTGGACTACAACTATATCCGCAGCAAGGTCCTGACCGGCGACATCGTGGAGCACACCTATAAAAAGACCGACGACACCACCTTCCGCGTCAAGGTGACACCCTACTCCAGGAGTGGCTCTCATATCGATGAAACGCTCTGGATCTTCTCGGATGAAGGGGCATCCCTTACCCCTCCCCAGACAAAATAAGTGACTAAAGAAAAAGAGACGGCTGATTTGAACGATCAGCCGTCTCTTTTTTAGTTTATGCCCACAGATTTTCCGGGTACTGGCCCTCTGCCGTTTTGCGGGCGATGGCTTCCACCACCAGCGGCTTGTCCTCACGGTAGGTGACGCCGTACCATTTATCCGTGCTGCGCAGCACCTGAATTTTTGCCTTGCCCTCTTCGATCAGCTCCGTGACCACCAGCGGCAGGAAATACTCACACTTGAGCGGGTTTTTAGGCAGATTTTCGGTCAGCCAGCCCGCAAAGCGCTGCTCGGCTTCGTCCAGAAAGCTTTTGCCGAAGCCCCACAGGTTCATGCTCACCGGGGTATCGCCGGGCAGATCGGTCCAGCTTGCGCCGCCGTCCTCGGTGAAGTGTACGCCGTTTTCGTACGTTTCAATGCGGGTGCGTTCGGTCACACTGTGCAGGGTGCCGTCGGGTTCGGTCACGCATACGCCGCGGGCCACGCTGCCGTTCTCGGAGACAGTGTTCCGGAGCAGATAGCTTACCATGCAGTAGTCGTAATAGCTGCCGTCCTCGTGGGTGGACAGGTAATCATACATCACCCGGAAGGCCTCCGGGCCGTAATAATCATCGGCATTGATGACTGCAAACGGGCCGTCGATGAGGTCCTTTGCAGCCAGAACGGCGTGGCAGGTGCCCCAGGGCTTGACACGGCCCTCCGGCACGGCAAAGCCTGCGGGCAGCTCATCCAGCTGCTGGAAGGCGTATTTCACGTTCATGGCCTTGGATACACGCTCGCCGATGGCTGCCTTGAAAGCATCCTCGATCTCATGCTTGATAACAAAGATCACCGTCTCAAAGCCTGCGCGGCGGGCATCGTAAAGGGAATAATCCACGATCACCTGACCGTTCGGCCCCACCGGGTCGATCTGCTTCATGCCGCCGTAGCGGCTGCCCATGCCAGCCGCCATGACTACCAGTACCGGTTTGTTCATATAAGGTTCCTCCCGTATCTGAGCCGCAGCCGCGGCAGAATATTTATTGTCTCATTATACTCCATTTTGGACAGAAAAACAATTTGAAATGGCTCCGCCTCGCTCTGCCATTTTTCAATCGTCCCTTCGTTCAGCAAGTTAAAATTTCCAAAATATGCAATTTATTCTTGCAAAAGTATTGTTTTTGCCATGTAAATATTGTATAATGGCGGCATCAATGCAGGTTTTACCTGTCAAAAAGTGTCCTTTAGTGAAAGCGAAGCTTTCCAACACGATCAAGAAAGAGGTATTTTATCATGAATGAAGCCGTTACCAAGCGCTTTCTGCTGTATTTCCGCCTGATGCTGCTGGTGTGGATCCTGATCGCCAATGCCATCATCCATGTGACCGGCCTGGAGTACAGCTGGCTGATCTTTCTGAGCAATATCATGATGTTCACGCTGGAAGGCGATGTGAAGGATCGCTTCGTCACCGTTGAGCTGGGTGGTCTTGTGGGCCTGATCCTCACTGTGATCGCTCTGCTTTCCATCACGGCCCTGACCCCGGTGCTGGGCGGCTTCTTCGGCTTCCTCATCCCGCTGGCCGTGGTGCTGTTCATCCTCATCATCCTGCACCCCTACGCACCCAAGGTGCTGAACAACGTGGGCTTTGCCTACCTGACTGTGGCCTGCATCGACACCACCGCTCTGGCCACCCACCTGCCCCAGTTCTTCATCACCTTCATCGTGGGTTCCATTCTCTTCAACGGCGTGTGCGTGCTGCTGATGAAGCCTGCCAAGGCTCTGGCCGTCAAGAGCGTCCAGAAGGAAAACGTGTAACTCTCTTTACGGAGTATATAACATAAGCGAAGGCCCCGTTCCGATCGGAACAGGGCCTTCCCGTTTATGTGTTGTTATTTGCCGAAAATTGCACACTGTCGATTTTTGTGCTATACTGGTCGCGCTGCCCTTCCCATTCTGGCATCAGAAGGGGGTGAGGACCGATGAACTCAATTTTAGGCAACTTTCTCGTGGCTGTCGCAGCGCAGGTAACGGCAAACTATCTGTGCAAGTGGCTTGATAGTCACCGCAAGGGCAAGTAAGCACAAGAACCCCCTTGGAGCGGCAACTCCGAGGGGGTTCACTTTTGTGTGAGACCGATGCAATACTCAATCTCTATCAACTTTCTCTACCCTTATTATATGCATCCTTGCAAAAAAGTCAAGGCGGCGGTATTTTTTTCAGTTTGCGGCATCCATACGGATCCTTACATTCGTTGTTGCCATGCAAAAAAAGCGCCGCTCTCCCCTGCCGGAAAAGCGGCGCTTTGTGTTTTGCAGTGTCTGCTTACAGGCTGCGGTTGCGGATCTCGGCAGTCACCTTTGCGATGAACGCATCCAGCTCCATCGTGGTGGTCTCGCCCTTGCGGTCACGCACCGAGATGTTGCCTGCCTCGGCTTCCTTGGCACCCAGAACCAGCATATAAGGCACACGGTCCACCTGCTGTGCCTCGCGGATCTTGTAGCCGATCTTCTGGTTGTCGTCGTCCAGCACAACACGGACACCGGCTTCCACCAGCTTTTCGGTCACGCCCTCGGCGTAGTCCAGCGTCTTTTCGGAAACGGGCAGCACCTTGACCTGCGTGGGAGCCAGCCAGGTGGGGAACTTGCCCTTGGTCTCTTCGATCAGGTAAGCCATGAAGCGGTCCAGAGAGCCCAGGATGGCGCGGTGCAGCACCACGGGGGTCTTTTCGGTGCCGTCCTTGTCCACGTAGGTCAGGTGGAACTTTGCGGGCAGGCAGAAGTCCAGCTGGCAGGTGGACAGGGTGTACTCAGCGCCGACAGCGGGCTTGACGTTGACGTCCAGCTTGGGGCCGTAGAAAGCAGCCTCGCCGATCTCCTCGGTGAAGTGGATGCCCAGCTCGGTCAGCACTTCGCGCAGGGCCTGCTCTGCATGGTTCCACATGGCATCATCGTCGTGGTACTTCTTCTTATCGGCAGGATCACGCAGGCTCAGCACGCAGCGGTAATCGGTAATGTTGAAGTCCTTGTACACCTCAAAGATCAGGTCGCACACGTTTGCGACCTCGCTCTTGATCTGCTCCGGGGTGCAGAACAGGTGAGCATCGTTCTGGCAGAAGTGACGGCCGCGCTCGATGCCCTTCAGGGTGCCGGAGGACTCGTAACGGAAATCGTGGGCGATCTCACCGATGCGCATAGGCAGGTCACGGTAAGAATGGGGACGATTTGCGTAGATCATCATGTGGTGGGGGCAGTTCATCGGGCGCAGAACATAGCTCTCGCCCTCCATCTCCATGGCGGGGAACATGTTCTCACGGTAGTGATCCCAGTGACCGGAGGTCTTATACAGGTTCACAGTGCCGATGCAGGGAGTCATAACGTGCAGATAGCCGCGTGCACGCTCCTTCTCCTTGATATAGTTCTCCAGCTCCTGCCAGACGGTGTAGCCTGCGGGCAGGAACATGGGCAGGCCGCGGCCAACCAGATCGTCGGTCATGAACAGGCCCATTTCCTTGCCGATCTTGCGGTGATCGCGCTCACGGGCCTCCTGCTGCTCCTTCTCCCATGCATCCAGCTCTTCCTGATTGCGGAAGGCCACGCCATTGATGCGGGTGAGCATCTTGTTTTCTTTGTCGTTCTTCCAGTATGCGCCGGACTGCTGGGTGATCTTGAAGGCCTTCAGCGCCTTGGTGTAGGTCAGGTGGGGTCCGATGCACATATCCACGTACTCGCCCTGCTGGAAGAAGCTGAACTCGGTCTCATCGGCCAGATCAGCCATGTGCTCGATCTTGTAGTTCTCCTTGCGCTCTTCCATCAGCTTCACGGCCTCGGCGCGGGGCAGGATGAAAGGCTTGATGGGCAGGTTCTCCTTGACGATCTTGCGCATCTCTTTTTCGATGTTTGCCAGATCCTCGTCGCTGAGCTTCTGGTCGCCCAGATCGACGTCGTAGTAGAAGCCGTTCTCGGTAGCGGGGCCGAAGGCGAAATCAGCCTGCGGATACAGGCGCTTGATGGCCTGCGCCATGATGTGGGCTGCGGTGTGACGGATAACGTGCAGTTCCTGATCCTGCGGGCACTCGTCCACATGACCGTCCTTATAGATGATCTTCATAATGTTTGCTCCTTTGACAGATAAAGTAAAACAAAAAAGCGCTTCATCCCGCACACTTACTCACGGGATGAAGCGCCTGAAAAAATCAGAAACGTTCCACGGTTCCACCCGAATTGCGTGCTTTTCTGCACGCCACTCGCTGTGCTGTAACGGGCGCACCCGGCAGAGGTTCTCCTCTGCGCTCTGCGGTGGTAGAGCTCCGGCACATGACAGGCTGCTTGCAGCGCCCTTGCGGGGCAGCCCTCTCTGCATCATGGAGACGGGAACTCAGTTTGTCCGCATCATCGCTTTTACAGGATGAAACTACGCTGATTGTAGCACGTCCCGCCGAAAAAATCAAGAGACGCAGCCATGAAATTTTTTCTTCATTTTTCTTCCTTCGGCTGCAGGAATTCCGAAAAAAGCTTGCTGGTGCGGAACCCCTGACTGGAGTACAGGCTGTGATAGCCAGAGAACATATAGCTCAGGCCGCAGGCCAGCGCCATCAGCTCAAACCCGGCCCCGCTGAACAGCTCAGCCGCCAGTACAATGGAAGCCACCAGCGTATTGGTCGCCCCGCAGAACACGCACACCAGACCCACTGCAGCAGAAAAGCCCGCCGGGAGCCCCAGCAGCGGCCCCACCACGCAGCCAAACGTTGCGCCGATGTAAAAACTCGGCACCACTTCGCCGCCCTTGAAGCCCACGCTCAGGGTCAGCACTGTAAGCACCATTTTGCACACAAAGTCCCACGGCAGAGCCTGCTCCAGCTCAACGGCATCCATAATGACATCCATGCCGGCACCGTTATAGCGGCCCACCCCCATCAGGTAGGACAGCGCTACCACAGCCGCACCGCCTGCAGCAGCCCGCACCCACGGATTCGGCAGCAGTTTGGGGATCTTATGCTCAAAAAAGTGCAGCATCTGGCAGAAAATCACCGCCACCACCGCGCAGCACATGGCCAGCACGGCGGTGCGCACCACCGTCCGGGCATCCAGCGGCGGCGCTTCCATCACAAACCGTGTGGGCGCAATGCCGGCCTTCAGCGAGATGCTGTATGCAATGAGCGCCGCCAGAAAGCCCGGCACGAAGGCCACGGTCAGCATCAGGCCCACATCCACCACCATCATCGCAAACAGGGTCGCGGTCAGCGGTGTACCGAACAGCGCCGAAAAAAATGCCGCCATGCCGCACACGGTAGCCGTGCGGCAGTCATGATTGTTGAAGTGCAGCACCCGGCCGATATTCCAGCCGATGCTGCCGCCCATCTGCAGCGCTGCGCCCTCGCGGCCGGCCGAGCCGCCGCACAGATGGGTGAGCACAGTGCCCAGAAAGATGGCCGGGACCAGCCACGGCGTCACCGAGCTGCCGTCCTGCACGGCCCGCAGCACATCGTTGGTGCCCTTGCCGACACAGCCTGTCGCCTTATACAGAGCCGTAATGGCAATGCCTGCCGCAGGCAGAAGCCATAGCAGCCAGACCTGCTCTGCGCGCTGCTCGGTCACCCATTCCACTGCCAGATGGAACAGCGTTCCGATACCGCCGCACAGCACGCCGGTGCACACAGCCAGAAGCGTCCACCGGAACAGTGCCAGAAGCGAGACCCGGATCGCTTCCTTATAATGCAGGAACCATTCCTTTATTTTCCACATGTTTCTTCCCCGCACCTCTCTTATTTTCGATCTGATTTTGTCTATATGCGCCAAAACATAACATGTTTTTCTATCAATGTCAACCAAAGAACGGCAAAGGATATTATACAATTTTTACATACCCGGTAAAACAAATGCCAAAAGCCCCGCTTCTTTGTGCGCAGAAGCGGGGCTTTTGATTTGGTTGCCATTAGAGATTTTGGAGTTTTACTCCACATCCTGCAGGGCGGCAAAGTCCTCTTCGCCGGTGCGGATCTTGACCACGCGGGTCACGTTGTACACAAAGATCTTGCCGTCGCCGATGTGGCCGGTGTACAGAGCCTTCTTGGCAGCCTCCACCACAGCGTCCACGCTGATCTTGGAGACGATCACCTCCACCTTGATCTTGGGCAGCAGGGTGGTATCCACAGGCACGCCGCGGTACTTTTCGGAAGTGCCCTTCTGGATGCCGCAGCCCATCACCTGCGTGACGGTCATGCCGGTAACGCCCAGATCGTTGAGGGCAGTCTTGAGCTGATCGAACTTGGAAAGCTTTGCAATGATGGACACCTTGTGCATACCGGTGTCGTACACGCCATCGTGGATCACGGGCGAAGGCTCGCGCACCACAGGAACGGCAGCGCTGATCTGCTTGTCGGTGGCCTTGGTCACATCGTCCTCGCCGAGGTCGGTGTTCTCGTTGGGCACCATGGCAGCAGAGTTTGCATCGGAGATGGAGAAACCAGCGTAAGCGGATGCCAGACCATGCTCGTGGATATCCAGACCGTCGATCTCCACCTCTGCGGGAACGCGCAGGCCGATGAACTTATCGATGAGCTTGAAGATAATGAACATCACAACGACAACGTAGATGTCAACGGTAACGAGGCCCAGCAGCTGGGTGCCCAGCTGTGCCAGACCGCCGCCGTAGAAGAGACCTGCGTGCTCAGTGTTGGCACCGGTGGAGAACAGGCCCACCGCAATGGTGCCCCACACGCCGTTTGCAAAGTGGACGGAAACTGCACCAACAGGATCATCCACCTTGGCGATGTTATCGAAGAACTCAACGCTCAGAACAACGAGCAAGCCGGCCACAAAACCGATGAAGAATGCGCCGAAGGGAGAAACGGTATCGCAGCCTGCAGTAATCGCCACCAGACCGGCCAGAGAACCGTTCAGGGTCATGGAGACATCGGGCTTTCCGTAGCGCAGCCAGGTGAAGATCATAGTCACACAGGTGGCAACGGCTGCGGCAAGGTTGGTGTTGAAGCAGACCAGACCGGTCATGGTCATGGCCTCGTCGGTGGCAAGGCTCAGAGAAGAACCGCCGTTGAAGCCGAACCAGCAGAACCACAGGATGAACACGCCCAGAGCACCGGCGGTCAGGTTGTGGCCGGGAATGGCGTGAGGCTTGCCGTTCTTGTCGTACTTGCCGATGCGGGGACCCAGCATCCATGCGCCCAGCAGAGCGATGACACCGCCCACATTGTGGACTGCTGCAGAGCCTGCAAAATCATGGAAGCCCATGCTCTGCAGCCAGCCGCCGCCCCACATCCAGTGGCCGCAGATGGGGTAGACCACCAGCGAGATCGCAGCAGAATAAACGCAGTAAGCCTTGAAGTTGGTGCGCTCGGCCATGGAGCCGGAAACGATGGTGGCGGCCGTTGCGCAGAACACGGTCTGGAACACGATGTAGACCCACAGCGGGATATCCAGACCCAGATGGCTGTAATCGCCCTGAATGAACGGGTCGAAGCCGCCGATCAGTGCGCCGGTGCCGCCGAACATCAGGCCAAAGCCGATGATCCAGTAGCACGGAGTGCCGATGCAGAAGTCCATCATATTCTTCATCAGAATATTACCGGTGTTCTTGGCACGGGTGAAACCGGCTTCGCACAAGGCGAAGCCCGCCTGCATGAAGTAGACAAGGAACGCTGCAACCAGCGTCCAACAGGTGTTGACGGAGCTGAACATAACTTTTCATACCTCCCACGAATGTGATGCCGCAAGGCCACCAGAACCTTTTGGCGTGTGCGGTGTTCCCCGTGCCGATCGCACGCAGGAACGCTTCATTTGCACTCAGGAGACCCTCTATCCTCCCCCGAGCGGCAATATCCCCGAAAACACAAAAGGCGCTGGCGGAATCAATTCCGTCAGCGCCTTTGCTTTCGATGGCAAGAGTATAGTCCCTTTGTGCAAAAGTGTCAAGGGCTCATGTTAAGGTTTTACGTTTTTCACAACGCAAAGAAAGTTATCACGGCAAAAGTTTGGCAAAACTTTGTTTTCAGCTGCGCACTAGTCATTCTTTTCCGTTTCTGTGTCGTTTTCTGCTTTTTTGCGGCCGGAGCGGTGTCCGCCCTGCATTTCCCAGTGCAGCATCAGGCTCATCATGGCGCGCAGCGCAAAGGTGGCAGCCAGCGGCACCACCGACTCCAGATTCTGCAAAAGGAAGGTCTTTGCGATCTCCGCCGACATCAGGAATTCCAGCGCCGTGGTCAGGCCGCTGCTCATCTCGTGGTGGAAATCATGGTGGTCATGGAAGAAGGTCGCCCGCACATAGTGGTAGGTGGCCTTGATAAGACTGGTGACGATGATGAACAGACCGATCACTTCGGCAAGGCCCGCGATCATGGGCACTGCGGTCTCCAGAAAGCCTTCCAGTCCATGGGTAATGCCTGCGTTCAGATGATAAAGCCAGCCCATAGCAGCATCCTCTTACAGCAGCGTCTTGACGTATGCTGCCAGCTCCTCGTCCTTGCAGGAGGCGAAGAACAGCTCGCTGAACTTTGCACCGGCCACAGCGCCCTTCAGCAGGTCCTGATCGATGCTCTTCAGGCACTCGATCAGCGGCTTGAAGGTAGCGGCACGCACGCCGTCCAGGATCTTCTTGTTGCGCTGCTCAGGCTCCACGCGCTCCTTGGGGTAGCCCTGACCGTGGCCGAAGCCAAACAGTTTCTCGAAGCAGTACTCAAGGTTCAGCTCACCGCCCCAGCCGAAGCCCTTGGCAAACGGCATGGCAACGGCGTTGCCGTCGTTCACGTGGGCAAAGGTGTAGGCATCCACAGGGTCCTCCACATGGCCGCAGATCACGCCGGGGAAGCTGTTCAGTGCCAGCATGGCACCCTCGCCGGTGCCGCAGCCGGTGATGACGTAATCGGCTGCGCCGCTGTTCAGCAGGATGGCAGCCAGAATGCCGCACTGCACATAGGTCAGCTGGGCAGCATCGTCGGCAGCGTACATGCCGTAGTTGACCACCTCGTGGCCCATGGGTTCCACTACCTTTTTCAGGGCAGTTTCAATGATGCCGTTCTTGGCGGCCTGACTGTTCTCGTTGATGAGTGCAATCTTCATAGTAGTTTCTTCTCCTTTTATGATCTTCTCCTGCAGGTGCAGGTGTTATACAAAGTCCTCGCGCATGGGGGTAAAGAAGTCCAGCATCACGCCGCCTTCCAGACACACACAGCCGTGCATCACGCCGTCCTGCTTGAGCAGGGTGTCGCCGGGGCCCACCTCGCGGGTCTCGTCGCCGATGGTAAAGCGGTAGCGGCCGGAGACGATGTAGGTGACCTGCGTGTGCGGGTGGCAGTGCATGGCACCCACACCGCCGGTCTCAAAGGTATTTTCCACGCACATAGCATCCTTGCTGTAGGCCAGAATGCGGCGCTTTACGCCCTTGCCGCACACCTCCGGCTCGATCTCGGCATGGGGCACCCATACTGCGTCTTTATGCTGTTTTTCCATTATAACACAACATCCTTTCCCATACAAACACAAAAAGCGGCAGCCAGCAGGCAAAGCCTGCCCGGCTGCCGCCGTGCTCAGTCCTTTGGGATATCCTCAGCCATTACTGGGGCTGCTTGCCGATGTAAGCCAGAATGCCGCCATCGACGTACAGGATCAGGCCATTGACAAAGTCAGAAGCCTCGGATGCCAGGAAGACAGCAGGTCCGCCCAGATCCTCTGCCTCGCCCCAGCGGCCTGCGGGGGTCTTGGCAACGATGAACTGGTCGAAGGGATGACGGCTGCCGTCGGGCTGGATCTCGCGCAGAGGTGCGGTCTGCGGGGTAGCGATGTAGCCGGGTCCAATGCCGTTGCACTGGATGTTGTATGCGCCGTACTCAGAAGCGATGTTCTTGGTGAGCATCTTCAGGCCGCCCTTGGCTGCAGCGTAGGCGGAGACGGTCTCACGGCCCAGCTCACTCATCATGGAGCAGATGTTGATGATCTTGCCGCCGCCCTGTGCGATCATGTCGGGGATGATGGCCTTTGCCACGATAAAGGGAGCGTTCAGGTCAACATCGATGACCTGACGGAACTGAGCAGCGCTCATTTCGGTCATGGGGATGCGCTTAATGATACCGGCGTTGTTGACCAGAATGTTGATGTGGCCAACTTCCTCGGTGATCTTTGCCACCATGGCGTTGACGGCATCCTCATCGGTCACGTCGCAGACGTAGCCGTGAGCCTTGATGCCTGCTTCTGTGTAAGCAGCGATGCCCTTATCCACCAGCTCCTGCTTGATGTCGTTGAACACGATGGTTGCACCATTGGCTGCCATTGCCTTTGCAATAGCCATGCCGATGCCATAAGATGCGCCGGTGATCAGCGCGACCTTGCCGGTCAGATCAAAAGATTTGGGAGTGCACTGTGCCATAATAGAGTCCTCCAATCAAATTGTTCCTTTTCGGGGAAGCCCCGTTTTTGCTCTGCAGGACGCTCAGAAAGCCGAACTCTCGATTTTAGCATCCTTCTTGTATACAGGGTAACATTCTTTTTGGGCTCTGTCAAGGCATTTTCTTCTGCATTTTTGCTGTATTTTTAATTTTCCGGGAAATTTTTTCGTGAAAAGTCGTGCAAAGCTGCAAAAACCCGGGTTTTTCTTGTATACACGGTTTCAGTCATTAGCGGTGCGCACAATTTCGGCGGAAAAATTTGGGCTTGTTGACAAGAGCCATCTTAAGCCATCCAGAATATCATCCCAGCTTCTTTTTCTGCTGCCGTGCCACAATGGGCATCAGCAGGGAGGCAGGCAGCAGCTTCTGCGCCGTGGTGCATGCCCGCATAAAGGCCGAGGGCACGATGATGGTTCTGCGGTGCATCATGCCGTGCATGGCTTCCTGTACGCAGAACTCCGGCGTGATGCCCTTGAGGGCAAACACCACCCCCGCCCGGTCGTTGAACTCGGTATCCACCGGCCCCGGGCAGAGCGCACACACATAGACCGGGCTGTGCAGCTCCTGCAGCTCCCGGGCAACGCCCCGGGTCAGGCTGACCACATAGGCCTTGCTGGCATAGTAGCCCGCCATATAGGGCCCGCCGGGCAGCAGCCCCGCCGAGGACGCCACGTTCAGGATGGTGCCGCCGCCTGCCGCGTGCATCCTGCGCACCGCAAAGCGGAACAGCCGCGCCATGGCTTCCACATTCACCCGGATCATTTCCTCTTCCCGGGCGTCGTCGGTCTCCAGATAGCTGCCGCACACGCCAAAGCCCGCGTTGTTGATAAAGATATCAATGGTCTCCCCCTCCAGCTCCTTGAAAAGGCGCTGGCAGTCCTCTTCCTTTGCAAGATCGGCAGGCAGGATGCGGCAGGGCGTGCCCAGTTTTGCGGCCAGCGCTTCCAGCCGGTCGGTGCGGCGGGCGGTCAGGATGAGCCGGCAGCCCAGCTTTGCATAGCGGCGTGCAAACTCCTGCCCGATGCCGGAGCTTGCGCCAGTGATCCAGATGGTCTTTTGCATGGTGATTTTCCTTTTTCCTCTCGCCCCCAGAGCGGGGGCTTTCTGTACTTATTGCCCCTATTTTAACACAGTTTGACCGCATTTTCTATGCAATTTTCGTAAACTATAAAAAGAGTGTCCGGAACACCTGCGGCATCCCGGACACTCTCATAGATTTTATTTCAACAGGTTATCGTTGTCGAAGTAATCGATCCGCATGGACTTGCGCACCTCGGCCAGCGTGGCGGCGGCAGTCTTTTCGGCATAAGCGCTGCCCTCCTTCAGGATCTCCACCACCTCGGGCAGGCGCTGCTCCCACTCCTTGCGGCGGGTGCGGATGGGCTCCAGCTCGGCCTGCATGACGCTGTTCAGGAACTTTTTCACCTTCACGTCGCCCAGACCGCCGCGCTGGTAGTGCGCCTTTACCTCGTCGAGGTTCTGGTATTCCGGCCAGAACTCGGCAAAGTGCTCCGGGCGGCAGAAGGCGTCCAGATAGATGAACACCGGGTTGCCCTCCACCTTGCCGGGGTCCTGCACCCGCAGGTGATTGGGGTCGGTGTACATGGACATGACCTTCTTTTTGATGTCCTCCGGTTCCTCGGACAGGTAGATGCAGTTGCCGAGGCTCTTGCTCATCTTGGCCTTGCCGTCGGTGCCGGGCAGGCGCAGGCAGGCGGCGTTCTGGGGCAGCACGATCTCCGGCTCGGTCAGGGTATCGCCGTAAACAGCGTTGAATTTGCGCACGATCTCGCAGCACTGCTCGATCATGGGCTTCTGGTCCTCACCGGCAGGCACGGTGGTGGCGTGGAAAGCGGTGATGTCCGCCGCCTGACTGATGGGGTAGCAGAAGAAGCCCACCGGGATGCTGGTCTCAAAGTTGCGCATATGGATCTCGCTCTTGACGGTGGGGTTGCGCTGCAGGCGGCTCACGGTGACGAGGTTCATATAGTAGAAGCTCAGCTCAGTCAATTCCGGCACCATGGACTGGATGAAAATATGGGTCTTGGCGGGGTCGATGCCGCAGGCCAGATAGTCCAGCGCCACCTGCAGGATGTTCTGGCGCACCTTTTCCGGGTTGTCGGCGTTATCGGTCAGGGCCTGTGCATCGGCGATCATAACGTAGATCTCATCGTACTCGCCGGAGTTCTGCAGGCGCACCCGCTCCTTCAGGGAACCGACATAGTGGCCCACATGCAGGCGGCCGGTGGGGCGGTCGCCGGTCAGAATGATTTTTTTCATGATGTTCTCCTTTTTTAAAGGGCAAACTCCCCCAGTCACGGCTTACGCCGTGCCAGCCCCCTCGGAGATGGGGCCTTTGGCGGTGCGGCAAAGTTTCCGGTTTTGCCACCCCCCTCAATGAGAAAGACTTCCCCCGGCCGGGGGAAGATGTCACGCAAGTGACAAA
>OGIK01000181.1_pt1 | contig 79873 bp, 70 predicted proteins | sample 1571781 | NCBI WGS metagenome assembly OGIK01 (sample SAMEA2581956, study PRJEB24529) | metagenome | biome: Human gut stool | place: China | collected 2011
AGTCTTTGTACGGGGAATCCCATTTTTTCTCCAAAACATCCTGAAATGCCCAGAAGCCTCTTCCCACATGATTGAACACACCATCCAGCACTACCTTTATGCCGTCCTTGTGCAGATTATCACAGACCTGTGCAAAGTCCTCGTTTGTGCCAAGCCTTGTGTCTATTTTTGTATAATCCCTTGTATTATATCCGTGTGTATCAGATTCAAACACCGGTGAAAAATAGATTGCATCTGCCCCAAGCTTTTTGATATGAGGTATCCAGTCATTTACTTTTAAAATTCTGTGCTCCAAAACACCATCATTCTCAAATGGCGCCCCACAGAAGCCTAACGGATAAATCTGATAAAATACACTTTCATATGCCCACATTATTTTGCCCTCCCTTATAGTTGTGTAGTGGTTTAGTATCTGTTATCAATTATACACAATTATACACTTATATGCCACAGTTTTTTGTTACTTTTTACCTAAATATAATATAATGATTAAAGGGTCAAAAGGTATCCTAATATTTTTAGTTACGTCTTCTAATAAAAATTTCTGTAGATAACACACGCAATTACCACATGAATAAAGAAAATAAGAGGCATCCCCTTTACAAAATACCAGTGCTTTGTCTTGTGCCTGAAGGCATACATCCCTGCCCATGTGCCAGCGCTTCCGCCCAGCAGACTGAGCCCAAATAATGTCTTCTCAGGAATTCGCCATGCGTGTGCCTTAGCCTTATACTTGTCAATTCCCATGGCAGCAAAGCCTGCTATATTCATAAGAAGCAGATAAATCAGAAAAATTTTCATATAAATGATTCTCCTACATAATATACGTTTTCTTACGAAATATGCACTACCGCATATTTCTGTACTGAATAGTTACAATATATAATCATATATTAATAAGTCCACAAAAAACAAATAGCCCGGCCATTAAAGGCCGGGCCGTAAATTATTAATTCTTAGCTTTTTTAGAACCCTTAGCCGGTGCAGCCGCCTGTTTTTTGATGGCGCTCTTGCCCAGATAAAGCTTCATCACATACCACAGCTCTGTAGCGATGCAGATTGAAGAATATGTTCCGCAAAGCACACCTACCATGAGTGGTAATGAGAACTCTCTGATTGATGTATGACCAAAGATAAAGAGTAACAATACCATAACAAATGTAGTAAGCGAAGTATTGATGCTTCGTGAAAGTGTCTGTGTAAGGGACTCGTTTGCTATATCAGCAAGCTCATCTGCTGAGTACTTCTTGATACCGTGAAGGTTCTCACGGATACGGTCAAAGATAACGATTGTATCGTTGACTGAGTAACCTACGATTGTAAGTATACATGCGATAAACGTACTGCCGACTGAGATTCTGATAAGTGCATATGCTGTGACAACAACAAGCACATCATGTACCAGCGCAAGGATAGCACTTGAAGCAAATCTGATGTCCTTGAATCTGAACCAGATATATAACAGCATGAAAATACATGAAATAATAACTGCCTTTACAGCGTTTGTTCTCATCTCACCACTGATTGTTGAGCTGATACTCTGAGTCTCTATAGTTGATGCATCAACATTGAAATCCTTCTCAAGAAGAGCTGCGAGATCCTGTCTCTCATCGAGTGAAAGTGTACGTGTCTTTAATGTGACATCATGGCTGCCCTGAACTGTAGTAACCTGCACTGCACTATTGCCAAGGAGCTTTGATACTGAAGGCACGATGTCCTTCTCAACCTCTGCGGCTGTATAATCCTTGCCAAAGTCTGCAGTGGTTGATGTACCACCTACAAACTCAAGACTGTAGTTTAATGCATTGCCGCTTGTAGCACCGAAATAAATCATGCCGCCAATACCTGCAAGTATAACTACACCTGAGATAACAAAGTATTTAACTCTGTTCTGTACAAATCTGATAACCTTTCTCTTCTTTGCCTTGCCGTAGAACTTCTCAGCTCTGACACCAACACCGTAAAATGCTCTTGTAAGGTATTTTGCAATAAAAAGAGCTGTAAACAGTGACAGAATAATTGAAATCATAAGTGTGTATGCAAAGCCCTTTACTGTACCTGAACCGAGCACCATAAGCACAAGTGCTGCGATAAAGGTTGTAACCTGTCCATCGAGGATGGCTGAAAGAGCCTTCTTGTAGCCCTCATTTACTGCAGCAAGCACTGATTTGCCACCTGCGATTTCCTCACGGATACGGGCAAATACGATAACGTTTGCATCTACTGCCATACCGATACCAAGGATGATACCCGCGATACCCGGCAGTGTAAGTGTAATCTCAAACCAGTAAATAAACAGTACTGTAAGCATTGAGTAGAGTGCAAGTCCGATAGATGCAACCACACCGAGTATACCATAGAGCACAATCATGAATATCATGATTAAGATAATTCCGATAATTGCAGCCTTTACTGCATTTGTGAGCGCTGTTCCACCGAGCTGTGCGCCAACAACATTTGACTCTAACTCCTCGAGCTGGAGGTTGATGGCTCCGACACGGATAAATGTTGCAAGGCTTGTTGCCTCGTCGTAATCCTTCATTCCGTTGATTACACAGTTACCATCTGAGATAACGGCGCTTACTGTAGGAACGCTGATGAAATGATCATCATAGTATATACCGATTGACTGTCCTGCATCCTTTGCCTTCTTTGTGGCATCTGCCCATGTGTCAATAGCCTTATCCTTGAGCTTTAATGAAACAACAGGCTCCTTGGTTGATGTAGATGATGACTGGTCATACTGGGCGCTTGCATCCTTTACATCGTTACCATCGAGGATGACTGAGCCATTGGCCTTTAAGGTGTCAATATCATAGTTGAGCTTGTAGCCGCCCTCAACCGATGTGTCCTGTGTATAGTTGGCATTTCCGTCACTGTCATACTGGGCGATGAAGTACAGTGATCCCGGACTTCCAAGATCCTCGAGTACCTTGTTAGGGTCGTCAACACCCGGAATCTCTACAGTGATACGGTCATCCCCGCTCTTGTATACAGAGTACTCTGTTGTGTAGCTCTCTGCACGCTCCTCGAGCTTTGCGATAGTATCATTTACATCCTTGTCTGAAGGATTCTTGTCCTTGATATGGTAGGTGATTGAAACACCACCTGAGAGGTCGAGACCAAGCTTGATATTCTGATAATCCTTATCCTTGGTGCTCTCACCATTAGCAGTTGCCTCCTGCTTTTGCTTTGTGTCGGTGATTACTGCAGTGGAATACCAGCCCAGCAAGCCGATACAAATGACTGCCACAAGGATAATCACCCAACTCTTTCCTTTTTTCATTTTCTTATACCTTCCTGTCATTTTGCTACCATCCATATAGGTATACAGATGGCAAATATATTCGCACACGGGTCACAAATACCGCTATCCGTTTCCCGTGACAAATTCAAATTATTGTGCATCATCTGCCATATCAGCCTCTGCTGCCTTAATCATGATAGCGCACTCTATACGCTTCTTCTGCAGCTCGCAGCCTAAATCATAGGCATCAGTGATTGTGCCGTGGAAGTTGTATGAGTTGGCGGCACAGCCACCGCTGCAATAGAATCTGGCAAAACAGTTGCGACATTTTTCCTTGGCATAAACATTACAGCACTTAAACTCATCCTGGATGTCAGTGGCCTTGATGCCATCCCAGACATTACCCATAAGGAAGTCCTCATTGCCCACAAACTGGTGGCATGGATATAAATCTCCCCATGGAGTCACTGCCAGGTACTCAGTTCCTGAGCCACAACCGGAAAGGCGCTTATATACACAAGGTCCTCCCTCTAAATCTATCATAAAATGGAAGAAATTGAAGCCGTTTCCTGCCTTGTTTCTCTTTACCATCTCTGCTGCAAGTCTGTCGTACTCATCAAAGAGCACAGGTAAATCAGATTCCTTAAGTGCATACTCATCTGTAGGCTGTGCCACCACAGGCTCAACCGAAATCTGTTTGAAGCCTAAATCAGCCAGATGAAGCACATCCTTTGAAAAATCAGTATTGAAATGTGTGTATGTACCTCTCACATAGTACTTGTCCTGATGTCTGCTCTCCGCAAACTTCTGGAATTTCGGAACAATAAGGTCATAACTGCCGGCACCCTTTCTGAAAGGTCTCATACGGTCATGAACCTCCTTGCGTCCGTCTATACTAAGAACTACATTATCCATCTCTTTGTTGGCGAACTCCATAATCTCGTCATTTAAGAGCACACCGTTTGTGGTGAGTGTGAACCTGAAATGCTTGTCATGAAGCTTCTCCTGCTCTCTTCCATATGCCACAAGCTGCTTCACCACATCCCAGTTCATGAGAGGCTCTCCTCCAAAGAAGTCTACCTCTAAGTTTCTTCTGCTGCCTGAATTGGCAATCAGGAAATCAAGTGCCTGTTTTCCTGTCTCGTAGCTCATGAGAGCTCGTCTGCCGTGATACTCGCCCTCCTCTGCAAAACAATATCTGCAGGCAAGGTTGCAGTCGTGCGCGATGTGAAGGCAAAGTGCCTTTACAACTGTCTGGCGCTTCTTGAAATCTATGATACGCTCTTTGTATGTATCTTCTGTGAAGAGCTCTTCATTATCCTTAAGCTCATTTACTTCCTGTATTGCTTCTTCTATCTCCGTCTGTGGATACCTGTCCACAAGCTTTTCAATAATCTCCTTAGCTGAGTTGTCCTCAAACAGCTCAATAACGTCATATGTGACATCATCCACCACATGGATTGCGCCACTGTTGACATCTAAGACAATATTATAGCCGTTGTTCTTGTACTGATGAACCACTACAATATTCCTCTCTTTCTATACACATTTTAAAATTACACTGCGAAAAGAGTGTGCACCTATCAGCGCACACTCTTTAAATCCGCTTCACCTATGACTATTTGTACTGCTCACAAGTCTGGTTTCCAACTGTACAAGATGTCTTGCAAGCTGACTGGCATGATGTCTGGCACTCGCCACATCCGCCCTTTTTAACTGTGTTCTGTAATTTTCTTGTATTTAATGTCTTTACGTGTTTCATTTTTATCTCCTTTTCATTTAACGATGTCTGATTGACACATCATATTTGCTCTCAACATTATATCACAGCATTATCAATATGAAAAGTCCTTTTTTTAGCGAAAAACAAGCGCTGAAAACATTACCAGAAGAAGTATTATCAAAAGCTCGAAAATATTTTTGGATTCACCTATATCTATGACCACTGTTGCTATCACATACGTTATCCAGTATGCTACGACCGTCACCCTGATAAAACGTCTGCGGTGAAAGCAGCATTTGAGCAAAAATCCGCACACAAGCCCCACCACTATATTGACCGCCATGGCAAGTGCAAATTTTATCCACTCCGCCATGTCGACAAAGCACTGTACTATAGAAAGTATGATAAGGCACAAAAGCGCCGTAAGATGCATAATACATATTGTTATCACAGGACCTTTGATTTTTCTCCACATAAAAACGCCCTCCACACATCATATATATGTGCAGAGAGCGGTAATTATTCATATATGAAATTCATTCGTGATTACAGCTCACAATTATTAACTGTTCTAGGGAATGGGATAACGTCACGGATATTGCCCATGCCGGTAAGATACATTACGCATCTCTCAAAGCCCAGTCCAAAGCCTGCGTGTCTTGCAGAGCCGTATTTTCTTAAGTCAAGGTAGAACTTGTAGTCATCCTCTGAAAGTCCAAGCTCATTTATTCTGGCAAGAAGCTTGTCGTAGTCATCCTCTCTCTGGCTTCCACCGATGATTTCTCCGATTCCCGGCACGAGACAGTCAACTGCTGCAACGGTCTTTCCGTCGTCATTCAGCTTCATGTAGAAGGCCTTTATCTCCTTCGGATAATCTGTGACAAATACAGGGCGCTTGTAAATCTGCTCTGTAAGGTATCTCTCATGCTCAGTCTGCAAATCACAGCCCCATGATACCTTGTAATCAAACTTGTCATTGTGCTTTGAAAGGATGTCGATAGCCTCTGTGTAGGTCACACGGGCAAAATCATTTTCAACAACATTTCTTAATCTGTCAAGGAGCCCCTTGTCCACGAAATTGTTGAAAAATGCCATCTCCTCAGGTGCATTCTCAAGCACATAGTTGATAACATACTTGAGCATGCTCTCTGCAAGCATCATATCATCCTCAAGGTCTGCAAAAGCAATCTCAGGCTCAATCATCCAGAACTCTGCCGCATGACGTGTGGTGTTTGAATTCTCCGCACGGAAGGTAGGTCCAAAGGTGTAGATATTCTTGAATGCCATAGCATATGTCTCGCCGTTTAACTGTCCTGAAACAGTAAGGTTGGTAGGCTTATTAAAGAAATCCTTTGAGAAATCCACCTTTCCTTCCTCTGTCATAGGGAGATTGTTCAAATCAAGTGTGGTCACCTGGAACATCTCTCCTGCACCCTCACAGTCACTTCCTGTAATAAGTGGTGTGTGCACGTACACAAAATCCCTCTCCTGGAAGAATTTGTGAATAGCATATGCGCAGAGTGAGCGCACTCTGAAAACTGCCTCAAATGTATTTGTACGAGGTCTTAAGTGTGAGATTGTACGAAGATACTCAAATGTATGTCTCTTCTTCTGCAGAGGATAATCCGGTGTGGATGCACCCTCAACAGTCACGTAAGCGGCCTGAATCTCAAATGGCTGCTTTGCATCAGGAGTGAGCACAAGTGTACCCCTTACGATAATTGCAGCTCCGACATTGATCTTGCCAACCTCATCATAGTTGTCTAAGCCATTTCCGTATACCACCTGGATTGGCTCAAAAAATGTACCGTCGTTTACCACGATAAATCCAAAGTTCTTTGAATTACGGTTGCTTCTGACCCATCCTCCGATAGTCACCTCTTTGTCAGCGAATTTGTCCTTGTTGCGGAAAATCTCGCGTATGTTTGTAAGTTCCATTATCTAATCCTCCATTTAAGCTGCCTGCGCATCACCACAGGCAGCATATTTATCGTTATTATTCGGCATCCGCGCTGCCACTTGAAGTATCCGGCGCTGCAGTGCCATCCTCAAATGTCACATTTGCTTTCTCTGTGACTGTATCAATAGCCTTGTTTACAAGGTACTGGTTCTTAAGGTATGTCTTTCCCTCATCCTTGTGTCCGCTTCCAAAATACTTGTATACCTCAGAAGCCTTGCTGAACTGGCCATTGCTGGCTGATACGATGTAATCCACATAGCTGTTGAAGGCATCATCATCCATCTTGATATTTTCCTTCTCAGCGATAAGCCCAAAGATGAACTCTGTCTTTATCTGGTCTGTCAGATTCTCCTTCCACTTCTCTGTGGCCTGATCCACTGTCATGTTGTAGTTGGACTTTAAATATTTCTTAAGTGTCTGTCCATCCTTGACATTTTCCTTGGTAAATGAAGCAATATACTCATTGAGTCTCGCCTGTAAATACTCATCAGGAATCTCAACTGTGCTGTTTTCAATCATGTAGCTCTTTATCTTGTCCACCTCAGCGCTGTAGAGCTGCTGCTTCAAATCCTTCTCAATCTGTGTGCTAAGCTGGGCATTTGTTGTCACCCCGGCCTTTCCAAACACTGTGTTGACCTGCTCGTCTGTCATATCAGCAAGTGCAACAGGATCTGCTGAGTAAATGCCCTTTACTGTATACTCAAATGTAACTGTCTGTCCGTTTAGGTCATCTTTGCCATAATCCTCAGGGAATGTCACGTCACCCTTAACCTTGTCGCCCACCTTCGCGCCGATTAAAGGCTTTGTAAATCCATCGATAAAGGATGAACCGCCGACCTGGCTGTTATTTGTCACATCAAGCATCACATCTGTAGCTGAGCCACCATCAAATGCTTTGCCATCCTTATATCCTGTGTAATCAACCTTGACATAATCGCCATCTGCAACTGTATCACGATCTGTAACCTGCTTGTACGCATCTGCACCATATGACTGAAGCACATTGGTCAGATATGTCTGCTTTGCCGCATCGTTTATCTCATAATCATTTGAGACAGTAATTGCAACACCTGAATAGTCTGCAAGCTTCGTAACCTGCTTTGCGTAGTCTATGTCAAACTGACCGCTTCGCATGGTCTCGCTGCCGGACTCGGTGCCTGCCTCTGTTGCGCTCTTTGAGCCACCCTTTTTGCTCTTGCCGCTTATCACAACAGCAAGCGCAATAATTACCACGATAAGTGCAATCACAATCACTGCTATGACTGCCTTCTTACCTGTATTCTTTTTCTCACTCATTGGAATCCTCCTGAAATCTGTAAGTCATGTTATTTATATGTACAATGCCCTGCCACGGCAAAAACGCATCCGCAAAACACTATACCTGTCTACAATATCACATATCAGGTCAAATTACAACGAGTGAAAATTTCTTTATCTTTGCAAATACCGGAGGAGTATGCATCCTAAGCCCTACTGTCACCCTGGCATTCTTTTGCAGCCTTACCGGCTTAAGCAGATGTGTCACAAACCTGACATCAGCCGGGAAAATGTCGCTTGTATATGTATGAACGCCGCTTTCATCCTCCACATCCATAAACAGCTTGACCTCGACACCTGTTGTATTGGTTCCCCTATAGTCAACCGCTGCTATATACTCACCGGTATATTCAATATCCACCGTCTGGCTTATCGAATAGTCAAAATTGGCATCCGAAGAGATAAACACTCCATCCTTCCCAAGTGTATACTGTCTTTCTTCAAGGCTTGTCTCAATCTGCCAATTATTAAATCCATCCTTAAATTCAGGATTTGAGATTAGATTTCCATGAATCATAAGAAGCTTCATGAAATCCTCCACCTCCGGTGTTTCTTCATACTCATAAAGTGATTCAATATACTTATCAAGCTCTTTAATCGGCGGATTTTTCGGATCAAAGTCCCTGATTGCATCCCAGCCCGGCAAAGCCCTGCCATGCTCGTCAAACATACCCATATTCTCAAACCAGGTTCCCATGCCTTTACCAGGTACACCGACAGGCTCCCAGTAGTATACACCGGTCTTTCCGGTATCCTTTGACACTTCTGCTGCTATCTGCATGATTATTTCAAGAGACTTCTTCTGCTCTGCGCTGCCTGCATCAAGGCCTGCAGTCTCCATGAGTTCCTTCGAGATATGATCTCCCTTGCAATGCCTCCACGGATGAGCTGTCTCCACAATATAAACCGGCAGATTATATAATTTTATGAGCCTGCTCATAGTATCCTTCAAATCCATGAAGGTACCATGCCAGAACGAATAAAAGGAAAGGCCAATCGCGTCAATCGGCAGCATGCCCGCATTAAACATAGAATCAAACCAAGGCATAATACAGTTATATCTGCCTCCCTGATCCAGATGAATCATGACCTTTGTCTCCGGGAGCAGCTCCCTGACAGCTCTGATTCCCTCATTTACAAGCGCAGCCAGCTGCCTGTACTGTGGCACTGCACCATCCGGAAACAGCATACCACTCCTTATTTCATTGCCAATCTGAACCATATCCGGCGCACAATCCATGATTTTTAATCTGTATAGCACATCATATGTGTACTTGTGCACTGCCTCCTTCAGCTCATCAAAGCTTAAATTCTTCCACGCATCAGGCTTATTCTGCTGTCCCGGATCTGCCCAGTAATCTGAATAATGAAAATCAAGCAGAAAATGCATTTTGTATTTTTTAATGACATGAGCCATCTCGAGAACATATGTAAGACTGCAATACCCCTTAGACTCCGGCACCTTGTCAGGCTCATTCCATATGCGCAGACGGACTGAATTTACATTATTCAGCTTTAAAAAATCAAATACCCTGCACACATGACCTTCCCTATCCATTATTTGTATATTATTGTCAACCATCATAGGAACGGATGAAATATCCACTCCCTTTAAGAAATTGCTATCCTTTTTCTGCTTGTGCTGCTGCTTAAGCTGATACATCTTTGTGTCAGCACTTACGAGATAATCGTCAAAGCTCTTACCACTGCCCGGCTTTGTATATATGATGCCGTGACTGATAAACAGGCTGTGCTGCTCCATGACATCATACACGCGCTTTATATACTTCTCAGCAGTGTCATGTCTATTCCCAGGGATAAACACGACAAATTCATCTCCACCGAATCTATATACCATACTTCCCTCAGGCTTTTGCTCATCAAGCACTGTTGCCACAGTCTTTAAAAGCTCGTCACCGTACTGGTGTCCGTAGGTATCATTTATGTCCTTGAAATCATCCACATCGAGAAATACTATGGTGCAGCCGACATTTTGAGCTTCAAGCTCAGCAAACACAGGAATGACCATCTCATTGCATGCCACACGATTGTATAGGCCTGTGAGCGCATCATGGTTGTAGAGATTCTTAAGCTCATTATTTGTATTCTCAAGTACCTTTTGCTTAAAAAGATTCTCAAGCCTCTTGAGCAGGGCAGACTGTATATCAAACTGCTCAGGATGGTCGTACAAAAACTCAGGATTCCTGAGTATTACATAGCCCACTATCTCGTCCCTGAAATGCAGCGAGCAATACATATAGCAGGTGTTTTTATCTACACTCTGCATGTACTGCATAAGGTCATTTACACTCTTAAACTCAAGCTTTCCATTGTCCTTGTCATCCGCATAGAGTACAACCTCGTCGTCAATATCATAGCCATGCTTCCTAAAGTGTGCATTGTTCCTTGCAGCTGCCAGATCAGAAACACCGACCACATACACTCCGTCACACTTCATGCTCTGTATATAGTCAGAGTATCTCTCAAACAAATCATAGTATTCATTGCACTCCTCGAGCTCTTTCTGGAGGATCATTACTGCATCCTCCTCCTGCTCTTTTGCAACGGAGCCTTTGATAATATTCTTTATGTAATTACGATAATCCACTCTGCCGGTATTAGGGCATCCGCAGCTCTCAGCCGGGATAAACTCAGAATCAAGGTATTTATCAGAAGCATCGCCCGTGCCATTCCAAAGCGCCTTAAATATCTCAAGAGCATTTCTGCCTATATTGCCCCTGTTGTGATCCACTGTTGTAATCTGTGGGTTAAAATACGCAGCCTTATCCAGATTGTCAAAGCCTGTGACCTTAAAATCCTGTGGTACCTTGTATCCAAGAACCTCTGCTGTCGCACACAGTCCTGCTGCTATATTGTCATTTGCACATAAAAAGACATCCGGTAACGGCTTTTTGCTCTCGTGCCAATCACTCATATACCTGACACCTGTCTGATAATCAAAATCACCAAACATGTACATATCAGCTGTAAGTGGTATGCCATAATCACTTAAAGCCTCCTTGAAGGCCTCAAAACGCATTCTGTTCTCATAATGATACGGCGGACCACCTGCAAACACAAAGCTTTTGCAGCCATGCGCATAGTACATATGATCCATTACCTTGCGAAACAGCCTCTTATTATCGTTGCCTACATAGTAAAACCCATCAACCTTATACCCGATACTCACTACCGGCACATTTACCGACTGAAGCTTTCTGACCATATACTGTATCTCATCCAGGTTGGTCGTATTGGTGCAGTCAAATACCACTCCGTCGAAGCTGTTTAAATCAGGCAAATCGTTCAGCGCATACTCGCCTTTGTTAAACTTTGAATCCTGACTCCAGGTTCCGTTGGTGTTGTAAAAATACAGGCACACATCCAGTCCCAGCTCTTTAGAGCCTTCCATGATACCCTCAACCCACGAATATGTTACGTATCTTCTCCAGCCATCAGCCAGAAGAGCAATTTTCTTCATTAATAAATACCCCTTTGCGTCTTCTAAAGACCTTTTCCAAAATATAGTTCTATTATACTACGATTTTACCTATTCTTGCAATAAAGATTGATTTTTTTTAGCATATTTGATAGAATTAGTTTAAATAAGCAAATTTTTAGGAGGGATACGTTTTGAATCCAGCATTAATCGTACTTATTGTTATCGCAGTAGTGCTTGTGGTAGCATTTATAGTATTAACAATCCTCGGTAAAAAAGCACAAAAAAGAAAGGAAGAGCAGGACGAACAGATAGCTGCTGCATCACAGACAGTCAACATGCTAATCATTGACAAAAAGCGTATGAAGCTGAAGGATGCCGGTCTCCCACAGCAGATTGTTGAGCAGACACCAAAGCTTATGCGCCGCTCAAAGCTGCCTGTAGTCAAGGCCAAGGTCGGACCAAGAGTCATGACTCTTATCGCAGACGAGCAGATCTTCGATGAGATTCCTTTAAAGAAAGAGGTCAAGGCTTCTGTCAGCGGTATCTACATCACAGCTGTCCGCGGTATCAGAGGACCTCTTGAGAAGCCTAAGAAGAAAAAGGGCTTCCGTGCAAGAATGGCAGAAAACTACAGCAAGGCCAACGAACAGCTCAAGGCTGAGGAGGCTGCAAAGGCTGAAAGAAAAGCTGCTAAAGAGGCTGCCAAAAAGGCTAAGCAGAAATAATATCATGATTTAATTTTCATGTACATAAACAGAGCATGTGGGATGGCTTTCATCCTCACATGCTCTGTTTTTTATATGCTTTATATATTTTTTACCCCATAGGCCTGGCAGACTTTTATGCAATTTTGACTGCTGCGCCTTTTTTCTTCACAGCTATATTGATGTGACAGTCGCCTACAAATTCATAGTTGACATCAAGCGCGTACTTTACCTCTGCCCTTATCTCGTCCTCGGTCTCCTTTACATCTATACTTGTGGCATCAATGCCTATCTGGATACTTCCAAACGGTGTATAATAATATGTCAGGTTTTTCTTTCCTTTCTCAAATATCATATGTACACTCATAGGTCCCTTGCGGGTGAACTCAAGATAATTGTCATTGAATTTAAGCATATTTTTGAGTGTCTGGGTCTCACCCTCCATTATCTCCTCAAAAAGCACATAGTGCTTGTTATTTCTTATATAATACTCTCCCGGGGCAATCACCTCTACCGCATCCGACTGCTGGTCCGGTGCGAGCTGCAGGCCCTTTAATGATACTACTACATCCTTTGTCATTTCTTTCTCCTTATCCTCTTGCATATCTAAATTAATTCACGCTTTAATAATTTGTCATCACATATTTTCTTTTAATATATTTTTTCAGCATGAATATACTAACTGTTTTATCTGAAAATATCAAGGATTTTTAGTTTTATTTCATATTTTCCACTGTCAAATATGCTCTCATACTCGTCCGGAGTGAGTACTTCCTTAAGATTTTCCTTTGCTTCGTCCTCCACCACCTCGTACACACTGCCCCTAAAGCACATGTTTGGATACAGCACGCACCACCAGTTATGACCGGCTCCATCGCCCAGTGTTATTTCAAGCGCCTCGTAATTTCCCTCAGGAAATGTATAGTCCCCATACGTCTTTTCCGGGAAATCGGTGTGTGTAAGCTCTGCCGATGCGCCATATGTAAAGCCGTTTGCTTTAAGCGTCTCCTTTGATACCGCTATTATTTCGTCCATATGGTCATTTACGGTTGCTCTGGTTTCTTCGATATTTTCGCACTCCAGCAGATATGGCTCTATGTAAGCCCCCACTGCATCGCGCACCTGCTTTTTCACATTCTGGTCTGCCTCGCTGTCGCTGTTTGCCAGCACGTGGAAACGCAGGATTTTGCCGGCGATGGATTTTTGCATGTCGGCTGTACACGCTATACTATTGGTGTTTGCGGCAGGTGTATGATTTTTTGCAGCGATTACTGCCGCAAGTGATATTATTGCTATGGTTGTTATTATTATTTTCTTTCTCATGTAAACAAGTATTGCCTTATTTGACGAGCTTATTCATCTTTTTGCATTTTTTATGATTTTTCATAGATTTCATTCGTATAGTCATCAAGTAAGGTGCCAAGTGTAATTATCGGTTCATCCTTCTCATGATTCTCCTTATTTATTTTCTGTTCATAATAATCACCCATGTTATCAAAGATATCGTTTATATCATCTGCTATGCACACGTATGTGTTTCTCGGAAATTTTTTGGATGTCTTGCAGTATTCCATGAAGTCTGAATAAGCTGCTTTATCATTTCTAAGCGTTTTTCCTATTAATATCACCTTCAGATGATTGGTATCGGCTTTTTGTGACAGCCGATCCTCGAAGCTGTCCACGGCTGTTTTGATATCATCTGCATATTCCGGTTCGTATGATTTGTCCATGTTATAGTAGAACTCTATATATCCGCTATTTTCATTTGCCGAAACATCTCTGTGGCTAACATATTCTTTGTAATCAGTTACCTCCTTACCTGTTACTTCTTTATCGGTTATTTCATCAGTATCTACAGCTACAACATCCACCGCCGCAAGTGTCGGAAAGCAGCGCTCCTCAAGCTCCACTGCACTGCAGCCGGTGAGCATGAGACCTATCGTCAGCACTACTATGACCGGTATCGCTATGCACAATAAAAATCCAAGATATTTTTTCACGATTTCACCTCCACTTTCAAGAATATATGCTAAGGTCACTGTGACAGCTATGACAAATATGATGCACCAGCTTCTCATAGTGCTATTTTCCTCGTCATGGCTTTTCTGTCTGTCACAGCTTAATTGTTTATTGTTACTGAAGTCTCGGCTTTTATTAAATGTAAATATAACTTTTGTCGTATTTTCAGCAAAATTCTCACATCTTAAAACCGCATAATAAAGGCTCATATTGAGTACTGAAAACAGCGTGAAAAACCACACCGACAGCATCAGTGCATCTGCCCTCTTAAAGAAACTTCCCTTTATCTGCACATCACTCATCAGTACGACAGCCGGAAACTCGATTTCTGACAATGAATATTTTCCGAAGCTCCCAAGCAATACCGCATACAATAAAAACAGGATGCCTGCATATGTGAGTATTGCTTTGCTCACACTCCCTCGTATCTGTGAAGCAGTGCGTTCCCTTACAAACAGTATGTTGAACACGGAAATGGATGCTGCAAACACATAGTATGCACCCGCAAATATATCCGCTATGCCAAAGTCCACCCCCACTCTGTCCTTAATCATCAGATAGTCCAATCTCACATCCGATATTGCAAACAAAAGCATAGCAGCTAATGGTATTAGCACAAAGAAAAATACCACCTCGTATACTCTGGCACGGCACTCCACTCCGCCACTTAGCGCATAAGCGCACACTAACATTATCACAAGAAGTACAACTGTAAATGACTCATCCGGTATAAGGCTGTCGCGTATCAGCTTTACAAATATCCATGCAAGAAATGCCGCCTGTGACAGTTCATATACAGCAATAATTAAATCATAAATTAATATTTTTGCATATGTTGTTTTATCAAGGCTTCTATCATATATTGTTCTACTGCGTTCACGTACCTCGCTTACTATCCACATAAACAGCCATGCCATAAAAACTCCGAGTGCAATTGAGATAAAACCGTACTTTCCAAGCTTCGCCAGATTGTTTGGAAGCAGAAGAGTGCCGACTCCGAGCAGATTAAAGACGTATAGTCTGTATAGCTGGCGGGGCGATATGCTTTCGTTTTGTGCAAATGTGTAACTTGTGCTCATATTTTTAGTCATACTTATTTCCTTTCAGCTTCCTGCACTCCTTTTCTCTTGCAAATACAGGCCGTCTCCAAAGTCTCCGAAGCGGAAACCGTATGATACTATCCTTTTCATCCTCACCGCCTGTCAGCTCGCTGCCCACGAATGGCATCATGTAAGGGTAACCACAGCTTTTGAGCTTTGCAAGATGTAAAAGTATCACCATCAGGCTAATTAAAAATCCAAAGTATCCAAGCCATGCCGACATAATTATTACAGCGAATTTGAGTATCCTAAATGAAAATGCAAACTCCTCACTCGGTATGGCAAATGAGCAAAGTGCGGTAAATGCAACCAGAATGACCACTATCGGACTTACTAAATTTGCATCCACTGCTGCCTGTCCGATTATGAGTCCTCCGACTATACCTATCGTGTTTCCCATGGCTCCGGGAAGTCTTATGCCTGCTTCGCGTAGCAGTTCAAATGACAGCTCCATCATGAGCACCTCTATGAGCTGCGGAAACGGGCAGCCGAGTCTGGCTTCATAAAACGCCAGTATGAGTGGTGTCGGCAGTATCTGTGTATGAAAATTTGTGACCGCCAGATAAAGCCCCGGCAATGTAAATGACATAAAGGCAGCCACGTACCTTACCAGCCTGGCAAAGCTTGCCGCTATCGTTCTGTTATAGTAATCATCTGCGGTTTTTAAAAAATTGTTCATGGTGGTTGGCAGTATTATCGCTATCGGTGAATTATCGCACAGCACCACCACCCGCCCTTCTAGGAGCGCATTTACCGCCACATCCGGCCGCTTTGTGGTCTGAAGCTGTGGAAACGGTGAATACCATTTTGCCTCAGCAAACTGTTCAAGAACTCCCGAATCACCCACATGGTCTATTACATAGCTGTCCAGATTCCTTTCCACATCCTCTACAAGCCCCGGTTTTACGAGGTCTCTCACATATAGTATGTCCACATTGCTGTGTCCTCGAAGTCCCTTTTTCACCTCCTTGCACTTTAAGCGTGTACTCCTTAGCCTGCGCCTGATGAGTGCAGTATTTATCTTTATGGAATCAGCAAAACCCTCATTGGAGCCTCTTATGACCTTTTCCGAATCAATCTCCTGAATTGACATGGCAGGATATCCCTTGTCCGGAAGCTTGAAGGCATCCGGATAACCATCCACAAAAAATATCACATCTCCTGTCAGCATCATCTGGGCCGCCTCATTAACCGTGTGCAGATGTGCAAATTCAGATAGAGCTGCCTGATTTTTGTCGAGTACTTCCTTAACCTGATCCCGGTCTATTCCCTCAAGGTATGAGGTAAATCGTCCAAATGCACTGTTATTGATACCGGAGCCTTCACATGTCACCTCAATATAAGCAACAAAACACTTTATTGAGGCATCACGCCCCAGATACATCTCCTGCATCTTGATATCTGAGCAGTCAGAATATATCTGCCTGAAGCTTTTTATGTTCTCATCTATGTTTGTGGTCATCTTTAACTCTCCTATATCCTGTCACGTTCTAAATCCCTGATATAGTATGACCATACAAGCTCGCAAATATCCTTGATTACTTATTTTTTGCTATTATCTAAGCCACTAAAAAAGGCCGCCGTTCACACGTCAGTGCAACCGGCAGCCCCTGGTTTTGTTATATTATTTTGTATTTTATTATCTTTGTCTGCTATAATCTTGTTTTATTTCTGTTTTATTTCTTCTCTTCATCCTGCTTTTGTATCACAGCCTTCACAGCAACCGCCTGATTGGCCACATGCGTATGCATTTCTGTAGTCACAAGCTCCATATTTCTTGACTCAAGCGCCCTGTAGATGGCGTCATGCTCCTTCACAAGCATCGGATAATTCTTTGGGTCCTTCAAATACTCCACTCTGTAGCGGTACATCTGCTCACGGATATTGTTCATCATAGATACAAGCTTCGCATTGCTGGTCGCCTCATAAATAGCATCGTGAAACTTCACATCCTCCTCAGCTATCTTTTTCACATCTCCTGAGTCCATGCTCCTCTTGAACTCGTCCTTTATGGTTTTTAGATTCGCAAGCTGCTCATCACTGATTTTCTTACAGGCTATTTTGGCTGCAAGCTCATCAAGAGCCTCTCTCACCTCAAGCACATCCTCCATATCCTTGAGAGTCATCTTGGCAACCTCTGCGCCCTTTCTCGGCATTGTGACTGCAAGCCCCTCCTGCTCAAGCATTCTGATTGCTTCACGTATAGGTGTACGGCTGACTCCAAGCTTTGACGCAAGCTGCAGCTCCATAAGTCTCTCTCCCGGCTTGAGCTCGCCCTTTAAAATTGCCTCACGAAGTGTATTAAACACCACATCACGCAGTGGCAGATATGCATCCATATTTAAAGTTAAATTATCAGTCATCAAACTTCTCCTATCTCTTGTATTATCATTCTCACATATAAGAAAAAAGTAACTATAAAGCACCCGCTGTGCTATCCGGATATCACGTTATTTGCGATTATTGTATACAGATGTCAGATACACCTGTCTGGCAAGATGTGAGCTTCTCATGGCTTTGTACGCTTTCTTTGCAGTATCTTCATCGTCAAACAGACCAAAAACCGTCGGACCACTACCGCTCATCATGGCTCCTACCGCGCCATTTGAAAGCATATGCTTCTTTATCTCATCTATCACCGGATAATTTGGTATAGTCACAGTCTCTAAGACATTTCCCATATGAGCTGCGATATCATGCAGATTCTTAGCCTTTATATCATCTATCAGGCGGTCTATATCCGGATGAATAGTCGTATCATCAAGCTTCAGATTCTGGTACACAAACTTTGTGGATACCGAGATGGATGGCTTTGCAATAAGCACCGGACACTTTACCATTGGAGGAAGAGGACTAAGCGCCTCTCCTATGCCCTCGGCCAGCGCCGTGCCTCTCATAATACAGTATGGTACATCCGCACCTATCTGCACACCTCTTTCCATAAGCTGTCTCTTTGTCAGTCCCAGTGAAAAAAGCCTGTTTACACCTATAAGCATGGTTGCCGCATCAGTACTGCCCCCCGCCATCCCTGCTGCAACAGGAATACGCTTGTCCAGCTTCACTGATACACCGTCAGTTATAGAAAACTCATCCATCAGAAGCTTTGCAGCCTTGTATATGAGATTGTTCTCGTTTACAGGGAGAAAAGACAGATTGGTCTGTATCTGTATGCCGGGCTCCTTTGTCCTTTTGATATCAAGCCTGTCATACAGATGAATGGTCTGCATAATCATACGGACCTCATGATATCCGTCCTCTCTGCGCCTCACAACATCGAGCCCCAGATTAATCTTGGCTAATGCTTTTAATGAAATATCGTTTTTACTACCCATATTGTATTACCTCTGTTTTTTGTATACAAGGATTATAACACACCCTGCCAAAAAGAGCAAATTTAAATATTCTCATTAATTGTTCATTTTCATTACTTTTCAGATTTTCCATGTATTGCACAAAAACACTATGTTCACATAGTACATGTTTACTAGATTTAAAAAGTAACCCTCTAACGCACCACAACAAAAAGCCTCACAGCATTGATAATGCTTGTGGGGCTTTTTTTAAAAAGTTTTTCTAAACTCGTATGTACAATTTTTCTATTTCTTTTCCAATATAAATTTGCTAATCAGCTCGTTCATTGTCTCCGCCTGTGCTGAAAGCTCCTCACTTGTTGCTGATGTTTCCTCTGCATTTGCTGAGTTTGACTGTACAACATCTGATATCTGATTAATGCCAGCCTCTGCCTGCTCCATAGCCTTTGCCTGCTCATCTGCAATCTCGCTGAGTTTTTGAGAAGAATCTGCAACTTCCTTCATACCATTGATAACCTTTTCAATAGAAGTACTTACGCGCTCTGCAGCTTCATTACCCTCGTTAGATACCGCAATGGCACTCTCTATAAGCTGACGTGTGTCAACTGCAGCCTTGGCACTCTGCTCTGAAAGACTTCTGATTTGTCCCGCAACAACTGCGAATCCTTTACCTGCCTCACCTGCACGCGCTGCCTCGATAGCTGCATTGAGTGAAAGAAGGTTTGTCTGACTGGCAATATCCTCAATCTCAGAAATGATATTCTCAATCTGCTTAGATGTATCATTGATGCGTCCGATAACATCAACCATGCCCTGCATCTCTGTATGGCTGTGATCTGCTTCCTCAGCATACTCCTGTGCAATCCTGTATGTATCATTGAGCTTCTCAGATGTTTTCTCAACACCGCCTGTGATATCTGCAAATGTAGCCTGAAGCTCCTCAATGGCTGCTGACTGATCCATAGCACCTTCTGCTATTTCCTGTGCTGCCTGAGCAAGGTTGTTAGAACCTGCTGTAACAAGTGATGATATCTCATTGATATGTGACATAACATCATTCATCTGTGTCTTCATCTGACGCATTGCCATGAGAAGTCCAATAAAATCTCCGGTATATTTATCTTCCATGTCTGATGAAACTGTATAATCTCCTTCTGCCATCTTTCCAAGAAGCTTGTCAGAGTCAGATATGATAGTCTTAAGGTCTGCTGCCATGTTTTTCGCAACCCCTACCATATCAGCAATCTCATCTTGTGAATCAACTGCCGGGAATGGAGCCTCAAGATCACCCTGTGCAAATGTACGCAATCTCTGTTTTAACTCATCGAGTGGTTTAGAAATACCAACTGCAACTTCGTCCCCGATTTTCATCGAGATAAAATATGAACCGACAATGATAACAATAACAATACCAAATGCGGCATATGATACTAATGATAATATCTTGCTTAAATTATCTCCCTCTGTTACCTTTGCATCCATAAGGGCAACAAGCTGCTGATATATCTTATCATATGCAGGTGCAAGCTCTGCTACTGCTCTCTCCTCGGCCTCCTTCTGTGTCTCAGGATCTGTAGCATTCTCACCTAACTGTCCAATCTCATCATCGAGACTCCAGTATGAGTCGAGCTTACTGTTTATATCATCATATATAGCCTGCTCCTCACCTGTCTTTATAGAGCTTTGCAGCTCTCCCCAGTATTTTTGAAATGATTCCTTTTTAGAATCATGTGTATCAGACATCTTACTTAATGTGTCAGAAGATGTATAACCGATAAGAGCTCGTGTAGCGCTTCGTGTCTCTGAGAAGGTTACCATAACCTTTCCTATATCTCCCTGTGAAAATCCGTAAAAGGTTAGTGCGCTGGAATATCTCATTGATACAATAATCATAAGAATACCCGCGATAACCCCCGATGCCGATGCTACAAACGTAGTCAGTCTGAATCCTTTCTTTAAACGATTTTTGATGCTAAGTGCTTTCCACTTTGACATATCTAATTTCATGATATTTCCTCCCCATGAATAATGATACTTATATACTATTCTTTTATTATACACCTCTCAAAAAATTATACAAGTGCTAAAAAAGGTGGCTGCACGATGCGTGCAGTCACCTTTTCGTAATTCATAAATCACATTTCGCATATAATATTCGTTCCATCACGACACTTTTACATACACATCCGGCTTCTAGCCCTGTACCTGAGTGTCCTCTGTGCCATTCTTCCAGTCATCAAACTTCTTGAGCACTGCATCATAGGTATCCTGGCAAATTGATGGCAGCTTGTCTCCCCAGGCTCCTGTTGCCTGTGAAAAGCCTTTCTTGAATGCATTCAAAAGCTCATCAGCCTTGTCCTTGTCGCCTCCCGACAGTGCCTTTGCAAAGTCAAGAATACGGTCTGAAGTCTTCTCAACGCCCCAGTATCCATCCTCTGCGATGTCCTTTTTGGCCTGCGCTATCGTATCTGCATCTACAGTCAGATTCTCAAACAGACTCTTTAAGCCCTGTGACTTGTCCCAGGTTGAAGCCTGTCCTGTCATGGACTTTCTGACGATCTCGATAAGCTGCTGCTGTCTGGCGTTGGCATCATCCTTAAGTGCCTGTACCAGTGCATCTCTGTCTGCCTTGCTCATCTTCTGGTTTACTGTGCTCTTTGCAGTATCCTTTGAATCATCCTTGCTGTCTGATTTCTCATATACAGCTGCCTCCTCGCTGAAGCCTGCAGTCTTTGCATCCGACTTATCCGTCTTTGCATCCTGCTTCTTTGAAGCGGTATTGGTATTCTTTGTCTGCGCCTCGTCCTTTGCTGTGACACTCTGCGCCGCTACTGCTGAAACTACACTTGAAATAGCATCTAACATCTCTCATCCCTCCCTGGTAATGTGCGTGCGGGAATCCTTTCCCGCTATACTATTATCAACCTGTATAGCGTCTGATATAGCTAAACAGTTTATCTCTTATATTTTGTATCGGCTGTTTTGCGTCTGTTGCTTATAGCTTTAGCCGTTATTTTTTCAGCTTTCTGCCAAATATAAATGTCGAAAAATATATTACCGATGCGATAATCACTATCATCGGGCCTGTTGCCACATTGGTGTAGTATGACACTGCGAGGCCGACTATACCGGAAAATACTGAAAATATCACTGAAAAGAAATGATACTCACGCATATTTTCCGAAATATTCCTTGATGAAGCCGCTGGTAATATAAGCAGAGCATTTATTATAAGTATACCTATCCACTTGATGGATAGCATAACTATGAGTGCTACAAGCACCGCAAACAGATTATCCAGAAGACGCACATGGATACCCTTGCTTTTTGCCACGCTTCTGTGTATGCAGATGGCGTTGAGCTTATTAAAGCAAAGCACCCAGAATACTATAGTGACCACAAAAATCACGATTAGATAAACTATCTCCGTCTTTGTGATGCTTAGCACATCGCCCACCAGTATACTTGAGTATTTGCTGAAATTGCCGCCCTTTGACAGTATCGCAAGACCTATCGCCACAGAGCACGATGAAAATACCGATATAATGGTATCTGTTGACGCAGTGTTCAGACTGCCGATCTTGTTTAAAAGAAGCGCAAACACTATCGCAAATATCACCATGGCAAGTGAGGTATCAGCCATGCCGCATACCACACCTACAGCGATTCCGGTAAGTGCCGAATGTCCGAGCGCGTCTGAAAAGTATGCCATTTTTTTGTTTACAATCATGGTTCCCATTATGCCAAATAGCGGTGTGATGATGAGCACAGCGATAATGGCATTTCTCATGAAATCATATTGAAGCCAGGAGGTTATATTCATTTGTGCTCCTCCTCTCTCACCCAGGATTCCTCTCCTGTGTAGAAAATTCTCTCAAATTCCTTGCTCTCGAAGACTTCCTTCACAGTCCCCTGCTTTGCAACGGTCTTATCAAGCAGTACAACATGGTCTGCGTACTTTGCAACATAATCCAAATCATGTGATATGAGTATGATTGCAAGGTCATAGTGAGTCTTTAAATAATCCATGGTCTTATAGAAAAGCTCCATGCCGTTTTGGTCTATTCCGGACACCGGCTCATCCAACAGCAGCAGGTTCGGCTCGTCCATGATTGCCATGGAAAGAAGCACTCTCTGCAGCTGTCCTCCCGAGAGGTTGCACACCTGCTTGTCGATGAGCTCCTCAGCCTCAAATACCTCGAGTGTCTCCCTTATCTTTGCCTCTATCTTTTTACTCTTTGGCAGAAAAACAGGATAATTGTACTGATAGCTTGCTATGAGGTCATACACGCTGACCGGTGTATTTTTCTCAATATTGACAGACTGCGGCACATAGCCGATTTTAAGCTTAGCCATATGTCCGTCCTTAGTATCCTTGAACTCAATCGTACCGGTGTGAGGTATCTCGCCTAGTATTGCCTTTATGAGTGTAGATTTTCCGGCACCGTTTTGGCCTATTATGACATTGAAGGAGCCACAGTGTATGTGCATATTTACATCCTCAAGCACCGTCTGCTCTCCGAAGCTCACTCCAAGGTTATTTATTTTTATGCAATGAAAGCCACATGGCTGTATTATTTTCCGCATATTTTCTCCAATTTTATTTAGTAAATGCCTCTTTGATAAGCTCTATATTGTGCTCCATACCATCAAGATAGCTGTCCTTGTCGTACTCTCCCCTGTTGAGAGGGTCGATATAAACCACATGCACATCTGTCTCTCGCGATACGGTATCTCCCATGCTCTTTCCGTAGAGCTCCTCAGCGAGTATTACCGACACTGAGTCATCCTTTATGGCACCTATTACCTGCTTTATCTCACCTGCGCTGACTGAGCGTTCCTCGTCAAGGTCTAACAGATAGCATGCATTCATGGAAAAATCATCAGCTACATACGCATAGGCCTCATGGAATATGATGATATTCTGTCCATTGGTAAGACTCTTTATGCTATTTATCTTTTCTTCAAGCACTGCAAGCTTTGCATCATATGCTTTTGCATTTGCATAATATTCATCAGCATGCTTTGCATCCTTTTCGGCAAGTCGGGATGCGATTGTCTGAACCATGGTGCGGTAACGCGGCACGCTCATCCATGCATGGGCATTCTCATCACCATGGTCATGATCGTGCGCGCTATCTGATTCTGTGTCTGCTTCGTGATCATGGTCGTGGTCACTGTCCGATTCTGCATCTGCATCGTGATCATGGTCGTGGTCACTGTCTGCATCATCCTCAGAAAGAAGTGCCACATCCTCACAGGCCTCAACCACATCAAGCTTCGGATACGCCTTTGCCACATCAGACATAAACGACTCTATACCGCCTCCGTTTATTACAAAAACATCGGCAGTGGATAAAAGCTTCATATCCTCCGGTGTGAGCTGAAAATCGTGCAGACAACCGGTCTGTGGCTCGCTTAAATTTTCGAGTCTCACGCCTTCCACCCCATCCACTATGTTTAAAGTGGCAATGTACATAGGATAGAAGGATGTCACGACAGTAAGCATATCATCAGCTTCGTCGGTATTTTTTGTATTGCCCGAAGCATTTGATGCTCCACCGGCAGTGCCTTTCGTACCTGCTGTGTGTTCATATGCCATTACCGCAAGCGTACACACTATCAATATACACAAAAACATAATGCCTACAAATTTGCATTTATTCTTCATATATTAAATATTCGCCTTTCTTTCTATAACTTTATTTCTTTTTATGATTATTAACGCTTTTTTTGCTCTTGGCCTTATCTCTGCGTTCTTTAGTCTTTTTGGCAACCGGCTTTCCGGTCTTCTTCCAGCGCTCCTTTTTGTGTGGCTGGGATGCAGCGGCTCTTTTTGCAGCTGATTTTGCCTCGCGCTTTGCTTCTTCCTCCTGTTTCATGGCAAGAAGCGTCTCCTCGTCAAACACGAGTGAATCTATGAGATTCCAGATTTCGTCCCTGCCTTCCTTTGACATGGACGAAATCGGTATAACTACCGTGCCCGGCTTCACATGAAGCACATCCATGATAGTCTTTATGTGTGCGGCAATCTGGCTTTTTTTCAATTTATCAGATTTGGTTGCAATGATGATCGGTGCAAAGCCCTGGTTTACCATCCAGTCATACATCATGATATCATTGTCCGATGGCTCATGCCTTATATCTATTAAAAGAAACACTGCCTGAAGCTTTTTTGAGGTGTGAAGATAGTTTTCTATCATCTGTCCCCATTTAGCTTTTATCTCGATATTGGCATTGGCATAGCCATAGCCCGGCAGATCGACCAGATACATGGCGTCATTGACGTTATAAAAATTGATGGTCTGTGTCTTGCCGGGCTGTGAAGAGATCCTGGCAAGTGACTTTCTGTTCATGAGTGCGTTGATCAGTGACGACTTGCCTACATTTGACTTGCCGGCGAATGCCACTTCATTATACTCATTGTCAGGGATTGTGCTTGTAATTCCGCAAACTGTCTCTAAATTAACACTTTTAATTACCATAATCTCTTCCTCATTCTTATTTTACAAATGCTATCTTCTCCACCTGTGAAAATCTCTCCACCGGCACGATTTCCATGCCGTCTGTTATTTCTTTTGAAATCTCCTCCAGGTCCTTTTCATTATCCTTTGGAATACATACTGTTTTTATTCCGATTACTTTGGCTGCAAGCAGCTTTTCCTTGAGTCCTCCTATCGGAAGCACCCTGCCGCGCAGTGTTATCTCGCCTGTCATGGCTACATCTGCCCTGACAGCTCTGTCTGTAATGGCTGAGAGCATGGCTGTCGCCATAGTGATACCTGCAGATGGTCCGTCCTTTGGCACTGCGCCCTCCGGGATATGTATATGGATATCATGCTTCGTGTAAAACTCTGCATCAATGCCATATCCTTCGCTTATTGAGCGCACATAGCTAAGTGCCGCCTGTGCCGACTCCTTCATCACGTCGCCAAGCTTACCGGTGAGCACGAGCTCACCCTTGCCCGGCAGCACATTCACCTCAACCTCGAGTGTGACACCGCCCACGCTGGTCCATGCCAGGCCTCTAACAATTCCAACCTCTGCGTGATCATTTTTCTTCTCCGGACTGTACTTCGGATTGCCCAGATATGTCTTAAGATTGGTCTTTGTAACCTTTACAGCAGCTTCGCTGTCCTTAAAGATTTCCCTGGCAGCCTTGCGGCACAACTTGCCGATAGTCCTCTCAAGGCTTCTGACTCCGGCCTCTCTGGTGTACAGCCTGATGATATCCTTTAGGGCAGAGTCTGTTATCGTAAGCTGTTCCTTTTTAATTCCGTTTTTGCTCATTTGCTTCTCAACCAGGTGTTCCTTTGCTATGTGAAACTTCTCATTTTCAGTGTAACTTGACACCTCGATAAGCTCCATCCTGTCAAGAAGCGGCTTAGGAATGCCTGAAACCTCATTTGCCGTTGCAATAAAAAGCACCTCCGACAAATCCACAGGCATCTCAATGTAATGATCCCTGAATCTGCAGTTCTGCTCACTGTCAAGCACCTCGAGAAGAGCGGCTGATGTGTCACCCTTGTAGTCACTTGACACCTTATCTATCTCATCCAACAGCATGAGAGGATTTGAAACGCCTGCCTGTCTTAAGCCATTTACTATACGGCCCGGCATAGCACCGATATATGTCTTTCTGTGTCCACGGATTTCTGCCTCATCACGCACACCACCAAGAGAAATACGCACATATTTCTTCTCCAGTGCAGACGCAATTGAACGGGCTATGCTTGTCTTTCCTGTTCCCGGAGGACCTACAAGACAAATTATAGGACTCTCTCCCTTGCTTGTCAGATTTCTGACTGCCAGAAACTCAATTATTCTCTCCTTAACATCCTTTAATCCGTAGTGATCATCATCGAGCACCTGTGCTGCATGGTCAAGATCCTTGTTGTCCACAGACATCTTGTTCCACGGAAGCTCAAGTACAGTCTCTATATAGCCTCTCTCAACTGTGCTCTCTGATGAGTTGCTGCTCATATTTCTAAAGCGCTTTATCTCTTTTTTCGTCTTTTCCTTTACGTAGTCAGGCGCATCTAACTCAGATAGCTTTTTCTCATATTCATCAGCCTCCGAGTCAGCATTCTCGCCCAGCTCCTCACGTATCACACCAAGCTGTTCACGAAGCACATACTCCTTCTGATGCTTGTCCACACGAACCTTTACTTTTTTCTGAAGCTCATTCTTTATGGAAATAACCTCCACCTGGGAGAGAAGTAATGATACTATAACCTGATATCTGTCATTGATATCCTCTGCCTCAAGCACCTGCTGCTTAAGCTCATATGACACCGGCAGATTGTTGGTTACATAATCAATGAGCTTTTCAAGATCCTCATACTGATCTATCTGCCTGATAAGCTCCTTGCTGATTTTGCCGACGACTGCCGCATATCTGTGAAAAGCCTCTCTGACTCCGAGAAGCATGGCTTCCCTGAGATCCTCCGGCAGGCTGTCTGCATTACTATCACAATAACAGATTTCTGCCTCAAGGTACTTCTCATTACCGGTAAAGCCAAGCAATGCTGCCCGGCTTATTCCATCTACAAGTATTCTCACAACATCATTCTGTAATCTGACAACCTGCTTTATATCAGCAACAATACCCATCTGATAGAGATCTTCCTGAGTCGGGTCCTCACTGTCCACATTCCTTTGTGTGACAAGATAAATCTTTTGATCCTGCTCCATAGCCTCCTCGACAGCACGAAGGGAGCGCTCTCTGCTGATGTCGAAATGGGCAATCATCCCCGGCAGAATAGTAAGCCCTCTCAGCGCTACTGCAGGCATATTCATAATCTGTTCTTCCACTTATATCTCCTGTATTATTGCACAGCCTGGCATAAAAACCGCTGTGCAATTTATATTATCCGATGCTGTATCTTTTGTAAAATACCGCCATGTACTTACGATGCCGCTTTTTCCTCGATATATGCCTCCGGCACACACTCACCATCTAGCTTTAAGTTTTCCTCAACTGTATCCTTGTCGATTACGCACTTGCTGATGCTCTTGTCTGACGGTATACGATACATAAGGTCAAGCATAACAGCCTCCATGATGGCACGAAGTCCTCTGGCTCCTGTCTTTCTCTCAAGTGCCTTGTCAGCGATGGCATTTACTGCATCGTCTGTGAACTCAAGACCTACTCCGTCAAGCTCAAAGAGCTTGGTGTACTGCTTGATAAGCGAGTTCTTAGGCTCCTTAAGTATACGGATAAGTGCATCCCTGTCGAGTGCCTCGAGAGAAACGGTAATAGGTACACGTCCGATAAACTCAGGAATCAATCCAAACTTTACAAAATCCTGTGGAAGTGCATGCTTAAACGCCTCTCCTACATTGAGCTCTGTCTTTGACTTTACATCTGAATTGAAGCCTATAGATGATGTATCCATACGACTGTCGATAATTTTTTCCAGACCATCAAATGCTCCACCGCAGATAAAAAGTATATTAGTAGTATCAATAGGTATAAGCTCCTGCTGTGGATGCTTTCTGCCGCCCTGTGGCGGTACAGATGCCTCTGTGCCCTCAAGAATCTTTAAAAGAGCCTGCTGTACACCCTCGCCTGACACATCTCTGGTGATTGAGACATTCTCTGATTTCTTTGTGATTTTATCTATCTCATCTATATAAATGATACCATGCTCTGCACGCTCGATATCATAATCTGCCGCCTGAATAAGCTTTAATAGGATATTCTCCACGTCCTCACCTACGTATCCTGCCTCTGTAAGTGTTGTAGCATCAGCGATAGCAAATGGAACATTTATCACTCTGGCAAGTGTCTGCGCAAGAAGTGTCTTTCCTGAGCCTGTAGGTCCAAGCATGAGAATATTACTCTTCTGAAGCTCTACATCTGATGTATCACCTGCCAGAACTCTCTTATAGTGATTGTAAACAGCAACCGAAAGCACCTTCTTTGCCTGGTCCTGTCCTATTACATAATCGTCCAAAAACGCCTTAAGCTCCTCCGGAGTAACAAGATTTATATCATCCTTAGCGCTGCTTTTGTCCTCATGGCCCTCTACGCCTTCTTCCTCAAGAATCTCGGCACATATATCTATACACTCATCGCAGATAAAAGCTCCATTAGGTCCGGAAATCAAACGATTTACCTGGTCCTGTGTCTTACCGCAAAATGAACAGCGAATCTTTCCGTCGTTTTTTCCTGCCATTATTAACTCCTTTTATTGCATGAGGGCATCCCATATGGGGTACCCTCTTAAATTCATCTAACTTCTGATTATCTGTTTGTTATTACACTGTCTATGAGACCATACTCTGCGGCTTCCTGTGCTGACATATAGTTGTCTCGCTCTGTATCAGCTGCAATTGTCTCGTATGGCTTGCCTGTATTGGCTGCTAAAATTTCGTTTAATCTCTTCTTTGTCTTTAAAATATTTTCTGCAGCAATCTGAATCTCAGTAGCCTGACCCTTTGCACCGCCCGATGGCTGATGAATCATAATCTCTGCATTTGGAAGAGCATATCTCTTGCCCTTTGCACCGCCTGCAAGAAGGAAAGCTCCCATGCTTGCTGCAAGACCGATACAGATTGTTGAAACATCACACTTGATGTACTGCATAGTATCGTAAATAGCAAGTCCTGCTGTAACCATTCCACCCGGTGAATTGATGTAAAGGTGGATATCCTTATTCGGATCCTCAGACTCAAGGAATAAAAGCTGAGCAACAACAAGGCTGGCTGTTGTCTCATTTACTTCCTCTCCAAGGAAAATGATACGATCTTTTAATAATCTGGAGTAAATGTCGTAGTTGCGCTCTCCTCTGCTGGTCTGTTCAATGACATATGGTACTAAACTCATATAAAATACCTCCTTTATAAAATTTCAAAAGACCGGCTCAGAAAATAGGCTTCTGAGCCAGTCCATCAAATCTTGATTCAAAAATCTTATTCTTCTGTAGACTCTTCTGCATCAGCCTTTTTCTTTGCCTTTGCACGCTCTTTAACGTTGTCCATGATAAGATCTACAGCCTTTGTGATAGCAAGGTCTTTCTTCATAGACTCCTTCTCAGCATCTCCCATGTACTCTTTAAGCTTATCAGCCTCCATGCCGTATGCCTTAGCCATCTTCTCTACCTCAGCATCGATATCTGCATCAGTAACCTCGATGTTTTCCTCCTTGGCAATCTGCTCAAGTACAAGGCTGCTCTGGATACGTGTTGTAGCCTCAGGACGAACCTGATCCTTAAGCTGGTCAACTGTCATGCCTGAGAACTGTAAGTACTGCTCCATTGTAAGACCGCTCTGTGCGATTCTCTGAGCGAACTCCTCAACCATTGTCTCACACTGTGTCTCAATCATTGCCTCAGGAAGATCCATCTTTGACTTGTCGATAATCTTCTGGATAGCCTCATCCTCTTTAGTCTTCTTAGCTTCTGTCTCTTTCTTCTCTGTGAGGTTCTTTTTGATTTCCTCTTTGTACTCAGCTAATGTATCAACACCTGCTGCATCCTGTGCAAACTCATCATCAAGCTCTGGAAGCTCCTTAGCCTTGATCTCGTTGATCTTAACCTTGAATGTAGCCGGCTTTCCTGCAAGGTCTGCTGCCTGATACTTCTCAGGGAATGTTACATTGACCTCAACCTCATCGCCTGTGTTCTTTCCTACTAACTGATCCTCGAATGTATCGATGAATGTGTGTGAACCGATCTCTAATGGATGATTCTCACCCTTTCCACCCTCGAAAGCTACTCCGTCAACAAATCCCTCAAAGTCGATAACTGCTGTATCTCCCTCTGCTACAGGACGATCTGTAACTGTAACTGTTCTTGCATTTTTGTTTCTCTGGTTCTCAAGCTCAGCGTCAACCTCTTCATCAGAAACTGATGTGTCGATCTTTGTAACTGTAACGCCCATGTACTTACCAAGAGTAACCTCTGGTCTTACAGCAACCTCTGCTGTGTAGATGAAAGGCTGTCCCTTCTCAATCTGAGTAACCTCAACTGTTGGGCGTGAAACAATGTCAACACCGCTCTCGTCAACTGCACCTGCGTATGTCTGCTGCATAAGAATGTTTGCTGCATCCTCGTAGAACACACCTGCTCCATACATTTTCTCAATCATAGCTCTTGGCACTTTTCCTTTACGGAATCCAGGTACACTAATCTGTTTCTTCTGCTTCTGATATGCAGAATCCAATGCTTTCTCTAATTCCTCAGCTGCTACCTCAATAGTAAGCTTCGCCATATTATGCTCTAAATTCTCAACCTGTACACTCATGTCAATCGTTATCCTCCTTAAAAATATATATGAATGGTATGTACATCAAATGTAATGTGGGCATGCTTTTTAAACTGCTAAGCCCAGTCATTGGATGATTATAACACAACAAATCCACTATTTCCAGTGTTTTTTACATTAAATTTGCTTTTGTGTATAATTCCATAAATTGTCAGCAATACCAAAACATATTTTTGTCATTTTACGGCATAATATTTCCATACACATACAGCTTGTGTATAACGTTTTAAAAGGAGGTATTGCATTATGGCAGCATCAAGTAGTAAAAAGGCTTCTGTACCGGAGGCAAAAGAGGCTATGAGCCGTTTCAAGGAAGAGGTTGCTTCAGAGCTTGGAGTCCCTTTAAAAGAGGGCTACAACGGTGACCTTACTTCTAAGCAGGCCGGTTCAATCGGTGGCGAGATGGTCAAGCAGATGATCATGAAGCAGGAGCAGCAGATGAAATAAGCTCTGCAATAGCAAGCTTCAAAAATACGCTTCAATTACAAGCACAAATAAAAAGAGGCCGCGCACCATGGGGTTTGGTGTGTGACCTCTTTTGTTATAATACCAGGCATGCCTATGTTAGTATACCAGTCCCTGTCGAATATGCTCTACTGTGGCATCGTCTGTGAAGTACCTGACAAGCTCGAGTGCAAACGCAATAGCTGTTCCCATTCCACGACTTGTAATCACATTGCCATCCACAACTACAGGCTGCTCAAGCCACTGTGCACCGAGCAGCTTTTCCTCAAAGCCCGGATGACAGGTAGCTTTTTTGCCCTCAAGTATATGATTCTCACCGAGCACGCTAGGCGCTGCACATATCGCTGCAACAAGCTTTCCCTCAGCGGCAAATCTCTTAATTGTCTTTACTACGGTCTCATCCGCGCCAAGGTTTAATGTACCCGGCATGCCTCCCGGCAGTACGATTGCATCGTAGCTGTCAAAATCAGCCTGTGCCTTTGTGGTATCTGTCTTAAATGTCACCTGATGAGAGCTTGTCACCTCGGCTTTTTCCGTGATTGATATGGTTTCAATCTCAAGCTTTGCTCTTCTAACTATATCAACTACTGTAAGTCCTTCAATCTCTTCACAGCCGTCTGCCATAAAAATTCCTACTTTAATCATATTTTTCTCCTTTATTTTTCTTTGATAATACTATAAAAAGCTGCGGTTCGTCCTTGAATTTTTAAATACCGATCATTATAATCATATATAAATGATATGAGGGTAAAACAAAAGTATAAACCGTAACTATAAATCTACCAGTAACATGAAAGGATAAACCATGGAAATCGAAAGAAAATACTTACTTAAACAGCTTCCTTCCAATTTAGACAGCTACGCGAGCAAAAAAATCGCCCAGGGCTATCTGTGCACCTCGCCTGTTGTCAGAGTCAGACGCTCAAATGACAGCTATTATATGACCTACAAGGGAGCCGGTCTTATGGTGCGCGAGGAGTACAATCTTCCTCTCACAAAAGAAGCCTACGACCATCTTGTCCAAAAGATTGACGGTCGTCTCATCGAAAAGACACGCTATCTCATACCTCTTGACGGTGGCCTGACCGCAGAGCTTGATGTATTTGAGGGTGACCTGGCTCCTCTTACACTTGTGGAGGTTGAATTCAACTCTGTCGACGCAGCAAATGAATTCACAGCGCCTGACTGGTTTGGCGAGGATGTCACTGAATCCGGCAAATATCACAACAGCTATCTGAGCCGATTGGAAAATTCATAGTACTGCCTGGTCTTTATCGTATTCTTTAAATCATCATACCGCTTTTGCAATGGACCCTCAGGAACTACAACATCCATAACCACCGCTATGTCATCTATAAGGCGGTCGGTTATGATATCCCTCATTGAAATAAGTATATTGTACTTCTCTTCAAAGGTATCCGCATCAAGGAACTCCAGCAAACGCGGATCCGGTGCCTGGCCTTCATCTGCATCCGGTGCCGGCTCATAACATGCCTGTGTCTGAACACTCACAGCTTCAGGTGCATTAGCTGCAATCGCATTAGTGCTCAAAGAGATACTCTTTCCCGACATATCCTCCGGCTTATCCTTAAGTGTGATCTTCTCAAATCTGTATTTCTGCTTCACATCAGGATATTTCTCATGGTCCACCTCGCTTACAAACATGTCGAGTGGTCTGGCGTATATCCCAAAATCATCATATAAAGCCTGATAAATCACAAGCTTTTCCCCTGTCTCTGAATGTGTTGCCACTGTAACTATCTGATACAGCTTATTCTTAAAGTGCCTGTAAAGCTCTCCGGGCTTTGGTGTTCTGTCCATCATTTCTGCCTCTTTTCCTATTATTTAAAAGTTGTTAATCATGTCTAAGCCTTCTCCAAGGAAATCTCTCTCAAACTCCAGATTGCCGCTGTAACCCATGGCAATCAGATCCTCAACACTGCCAAACATGCTCTGTGTCTCAGCCTCTATAATCTTTGCACCGTCTGCCGCTTTGGTATGCAGTGTCTGGCAGTTTCTTGAGTGCTCCTGAGCCAGCCTCTGCTGTGCCTCGCTATGTCCGTGCATAGTCTCAAGCTCTTTTTGTGTCGTATCATCCGCAAAGCGTGCGTTATTTTTCACGGCCCTCTGCACTATATCCGGATTGCTCTGCTGTGGTCTCTGCTGTGGCTGTACTCTCTGCTGCATCTGTGGTCTCTGAGGCTGCTGTGCTCTCTGCTGCATCTGTGGCTGTGGTTTCTGCTGATATGTCTGGTTCAATGCATTCATACCCGACTGAACTGTATTCTGCATGCTGTTCCATATATGCTGTATCTGCTTCTGCTGCGGTCTCGGTTTGTTTGGCTGCGTGTTTTTACTGCCTGCGCTCTTTGATTTTTTGTTAATGTAAAAAACAGCTCCTAAGATAATTGCCCAAATTATAACATCCATATTCTGCTCCTTTATCAATCTGCATTTTCTATGTCAATCCCTGAATATCCTGCACATATCGCGCAGTATGTATTCTGCTGTCTGTTCCGGCTCCCATTGCTTTGTAACACCCACAAGCAGCGGATTAAGCTCCGACAGTATCCTTGCCGTGCGCCGGTCTGTCGTGCCCTCATACTTATCGTTTATGGCCTCAGCCTGCTTCACACATGCCTCAAGCTGCTTTAATATATCCTTCCAGAACTCCTCGTAATATATCTCATGCACTCTCTTAGTCTTTTGTGTGAAATTTAGCTCTGCAAGCTCTTTGTTGCTGTGCCCCATATAGAAATATGACAGAGCAAACAAATCAGGCTTTTTCCTTTCAAGACCCTCATTTGTCAGGTGTATCAGATTCTCTATCTCACTCTGTAAAATGATACCGTTGTCAAAGGATGACAGATATCTCTCCCCCTGCTTTACAACAGAGTCCAGAGTCGTGTGAAAATCCGTGTCCACCTTGCTGATTAAAAATTCATCGTCAAACATGCCGCTTTTCGCTTTGCAAGCCTTTATCAGCTCTCCAAAGTGCTTCCGGTCGGTTCCTGTGAGCTCACAATACCCGATAACTTGTTGCTCAAGCTCCTTTAAATCTGAAAGCAGGCTGCTTAAACCTGTCTTCACGCCATAATAGCGCTTTGCAACACCGGAGGAATTCTTTTTTGTTTTGACATACAGCTTAAGCCAGCTGTTGACCACTGTCATATCGGCACCCGCCGTATCCATCGCTGTCTTAAATTTCTTTTCCGTATCACTTAGTCCTAAAATCATCACACACCCTCAAACATCATTCTAAAACTATACAATAATAATTTTACACCATTATCATATTTTTTTAAAGAGCCTTTTTTCGCTCTGAAAAGCCCACTTTAAACGCAAAAAAAGGAAGCCATACAATAACTGTATGACTTCCTATATACTCTTCATGTTATTCGCATCGTCGTGCAAATGGCACGAGCGGCTTTGTTATGATAGCAAAATCAGATTAACGACCGAACTGCATATCGTTGTTACCTGATTTTGTTGTGAACATCTCAAGCATGTTGATTGGATCGTTGTAATCCATAAGCCATCCCTCACGGGCGAAATCAAACTGTCCGTCCTTACGGCTGTTAAGGAATACGTTCCACTCCTGCTGCTCAACCTTTAAGTTGATACCTACCTTTGAAAGATCTGCCTGGATAGCCTCACCAATCTTTACATTTGACTCTGAGTTGTTTACAAGGTATGAGAACTCGACAGTCTGGTTTACCTGGCCTGTGCTCTCATCTAATAATCCGATAGAAGCAAGAAGCTCTTTAGCCTCCTCAAAGTTCTTATCGTAATCTGTGCCGTAGTAATCTTTGTTCTTGAACTCGCCACCGTTACCATCTGTAACACCCTCTGGGATAAATGTTGTGGCAATCTTCTGTCCGCCCTGGGCGATTGTATCGATAATGTACTGACGATCGATAAGAAGACAGATTGCTTTTCTGAATACCTTAGCCTGGTCAGCATCTAATCCAAGTTCTGAGTAGAGCTTAGAGTTAATGTTGAAGCCTACGTAGTATGTTCCAAGGTTGTCAACTGTGTAGAACTCGCTTGTCTTCTTAGCTGCCTCAATCTCGGCTGTAGGAACTGTATCGATGAAATCAAGGTCACCGTTCTGGTAAGCTGTGTAAGCTGAAACATCATCAGATGTAAGCATTACGTTCATCTCATCAACTGTTACATTGTCAGCATCCCAGTAGTTAGGATTCTTAACATATGTCATGCTTGAATCATGCTTCCACTCCTTGAGTGTGAATGCACCGTTTGTAACGAACTTGTCGCTTGCATCGTTTGCCCAGTCATCATTTCCCTCTACTGACTTCTGGTTTACAGGGAAGAAGAATGGGAATGCACATAAGTCAAGGAAGTATGGTGTAACTGCTTTAAGCTTGACTGTAAGAGTCTTTCCATCCTCAGAAGCTACTACATCATCAGCAGCAAGACCCTTTGTATCATCATATCCTGCGAATACTGCGCAAAGGTAGCTGTAATCTGCAGCTGTCTTAGGATCTGCTGCTCTCTTCCAAGACCACTCGAAATCCTTTGCAGTAAGCTCATCACCATTTGACCACTTAAGACCGTCACGCATTGTGAATGTGTATGTGAGACCATCCTCAGAAACCTCATAGCTCTCTGCACATGCAGGCTCAAGCTTGCCCTCAGCGTTGTAACGCATAAGACCCTCAAAGCTGTTTACTGCAAGACATCCGCCGTCAACAGTACTGTTTAATGCAGGATCGATATGATCAGGCTCTGATGCCATGAAGATGTTTAACTTTCCGGCATTCTTTGTGTTCTTTGCATTGTAGAAGTATTTCATACCCTCTACTGTTGAGTATACGTCTGTGACATAATCCTTGAGCATATACTGGTCATTGTAGTAGTAAAGTGGAATAACACACCATGTATCCATAAGCATATCCTCTGCCTGGTGCATCATCTCTGCACGCTTTGCAAGATCTGCTTCTGTACGGATAGAATCTACTAACTCGTCATAGCTTGTCCAGTCTACGCCTGCTGATACAGCAGTATGAGAAGTGCCGTTAGCAGATGTGTCGTTAGTAGATATTTTGCCCTCGCTCTTGCTTCCACAAGCAGTCATGCCAAGTGCCATAGCTGCAACAAGAGTAAGTGCTACTAATCTCTTTTTCATCTTTCTTCCTCCTAATTAATTAATATGAAAAATAAATTTATGTTAGAACCGGCACATGTGGCTTAAGCTATATGCCGGTAAAAACCTTATATTAGCGGTTGAAGCATGCAACCATATGTCCGTTTCCTCTGTCTGTAAGCTCCGGACGTGCTGCTGCACACTGTTCTGTCGCATATTTACAACGCGAACGGAATGGACAGCCGCTAGGCATGCGAAGAGGCGAAGGAACATCTCCCTCAAGCACGATTCGCTTGCTGTGTCTAGCAGTCTCAGGATCCGGGATCGGAACCGCTGAAAGCAACGACTGTGTGTACGGATGGATTGGATTGTCCATCAGCTCATCCGCATCTGCAAGCTCCATCATATGACCTAAGTACATAACAGCTATTCTATCAGAGATATGCTGCACTACAAGCAGATCGTGCGCTATAAACAGGTATGATAACCCTCTCTCCTTCTGCAGATCCTCAAACATGTTGACTACCTGGGCCTGAATTGAAACATCAAGTGCCGATACCGGCTCATCACATACGATAAACTTCGGATCTACTGCAAGCGCTCTTGCTATTCCGATACGCTGTCTCTGTCCACCCGAAAACTCATGTGCATAGCGTGTGGCATGGTCTGCGTTTAATCCAACTGTCTCCATGAGATCCATAATCATCTCATGGCGCTCTTTCTTGCTACTGTAAAGCTTGTGCACATCGAGAGGCTCTCCAATGATATCCTCAACCGTCATACGAGGGTTGAGTGATGAATACGGATCCTGGAATACCATCTGCATCTGCTTACGGTAAGGATGCATATCCACATCTATCTTCTTCTCACTGTCAAACAATACATTGCCGTCGAACTCAATGCGTCCTGCTGTAGGCTGATACAGACGTAAAAGAGTACGTCCTACGGTTGTCTTTCCACAGCCTGACTCGCCAACAAGTCCAAGCGTCTCACCCGGCTTTATGGCAAATGACACATCATCGACTGCCTTTAATTCCATCTTTTTAAATCCGTCATGAACAGGGAAATACTGCTTCAAATGGTCTACCTTGAGCAGGTACTCGTTGTTATTTGTCTCATTACTCATTTGATTTTCCCTCCTCCATCATATTCTTAATATTCATCCAGCATGATGCGAGATGATCCTCTCCAACCCAGATTTCCTCCGGCTTTTCGGTGAGACATATCTTCATAGCGGCATCACAGCGAGGGCAGAATGCACAGCCCTCTGGCATGTTGAGCATATTGATTGGTGTGCCCCCGATAGGAACAAGCCTGGTTTTTGAATTGGTCTTTGTAGGGATTGAACGAAGCAGTCCCTTTGTGTACTCATGCGCCGGGCTGTAGAATATGGCATCTGCTGTTCCTCTCTCACACACACGGCCGCCGTACATAACTATGATCTCATCACACATTGAAGCAATGACACCCAGATCATGTGTAACCATGATGATTGCCATGCCGAGCTTTTCCTGCAGTGACTGCATAAGCTCAAGAATCTGTGCCTGGATAGTCACATCAAGAGCTGTTGTCGGCTCATCTGCGATAAGGATATCCGGCTCACAGGCTAATGCCATAGCTATCATGACACGCTGTCTCATACCACCTGAAAGCTCATGAGGATACTGATTCACTCTCTTCTCAGGCTCATTTACTCCTACAAGTGTGAGCATCTCTATAGCACGCTCTTTTGCTTCCTTCTTTGTACGATCTGTATGAAGAAGCACTGCTTCCTCAAGCTGGTAGCCTACCGTAAATACCGGATTAAGCGATGTCATAGGATCCTGGAAAATGATTGAGCAGCATTTTCCTCTGAAATCTGCCATTTTCTTTTTGTTCCATTTGGTGATATCCTCACCCTTATATTTTACTGAGCCGCCTGTGATGGCACCATTCTCAGCAAGAATCTGCATGATTGAATATGCTGTAACTGACTTTCCTGAGCCCGACTCTCCTACGATTCCAAGAGTCTTTCCCGGCTCAAGCTTAAAGCTGACACCGTTTACAGCTGATACGTCTCCGTTATCGGTCTTGAAGGTAGTGTGCAGATCAGATACTTCAAGAACAAACTTATTATCTTCCATCTTACTCACTCCTTACTATTTCGATAATTTAGGGTCAAATGCATCTCTTAAGCCGTCGCCGATAAGATTCAATGTAAGAACAATGATACAAATCGTAAGCGCCGGAAAAATAAGACGCAATGGGTAACTCTGGAGTCCACCACGCGCTGTATTTGCCAACGAACCAAGTGAAGGCATAGGAGCCGAAACACCAAGTCCGATAAATGACAGATAACTCTCAGTAAAGATGGCTGATGGTATCTGAAGCGCTGTAGTAATGATGATTACTGACAGACAGTTCGGTAAAATGTGTTTTCTGATAGTGCGGGCTGATGATGTTCCGATACACTTTGCTGCGAGAATGTACTCATTCTGCTTGATGGTAAGAATCTGACCTCTTATAAGTCTTGCCATTCCTACCCAGTAAAGCAATCCAAACACTATGAAAAGTGCAATCATGTTGACACCGAGCTTTGAAAGCACTGTACCCTTTATTACAGGTGTCAGCACCTCATTTAATACAACTGCGAGTAAAATGATGAGCAGCATATCCGGCAATGAATAAATGATATCTACTATTCTCATCATAACCATATCTACCTTGCCACCGCAGAAGCCTGATACGGAACCGTAAATGATACCGATTATAAGCACAAGCAGTGATGCAAACACACCGACTCCCAGCGAAACACGAGCTCCGTAAACAACACGGATAAAATAGTCTCTTCCGAGCTCATCTGTGCCAAAAATGTGCGGGAACAGCTTCTCACCTGCATCAATCTGTGCCTGCTCAGCATCGCTGTACTGGAAAGGTCCTAAGTTCTGTGCACCCTTAACGATATCTGCATAGCCGTAAGGCACAATCTTTGGTGCCAGAAGAATAACCAAAATAAGTAAAACCAAAACTATAATAGAACCCATAGCCAGTGGATTTTTGCGGAGTCTCTTAAGACCATCCTTAAAGAAGGTAGTTGACTCACCCATAACCTCCTGCTGGCGTTTCTCTTCATCTGATGCCTTGGCAAAATCCTTCATATCGAACTTGCTAAGGTCAATCTGTGTGGAGAAAGGAGCTCTCTTCATATTATCTTTCATCTTTATCTCTCCTTAATCAAGCTTAATACGTGGATCAATCACTTTGTATACAATATCTGTAATGAGGTTCGCGCCTACCATGATGACAGCAAGGAAAAGCGTTGTAGCCATAATCATTGTGTAATCACGGTTTGTGATACAGCTTACGAACTTGGAACCGAGTCCTCCGATATTGAAAATACTCTCAATAACCATTGAACCTGTGAGGATACCACCAATCATAGGTCCCACATATGTGATGACCGGAATGAGCGCATTACGAAGCGCATGTACAAATATAATCTTGTACTGATGTACACCCTTGGCCTTTGCCGTACGGATGTAATCCTGTCCGAGTGCATCAAGCATTGAAGTCTTTGTAAGTCTTGTAATATATGCCATCGGTGAAAGTGACAGTGACAGCACCGGAAGTAATATCATGTTGCTTCCTGAGCTGAAGGCCTGCACCACGCCAAGCTTTATACAGAAGAAATAAAGTAATAACGTAGCGATGACAAATGACGGCATCGACGTAATCAGTGTGACGAAGAATACTATAACTCGATCCGGCCACCTGTTTCGCATCAGCGCTGCTATCGAACCGAGCACCACTCCGAATACTATCGCAGTGAGCGCCGCTAAGAGTCCAAGCTTCGCTGAAATCGGGAAGCTCTCCCCGATGATATCTGAGATCGGACGGTCTGTCTTAAGACTAACACCGAAATCTCCGTGCAGCACGCCTGCCATGTAGTTCTTGTACTGGACTATAAGTGGCTGATCCAGTCCGTAGCGTGCCTCAAGCTCTTTCATTACCGCCGGACTCTTTGCCTTCTCCGAATTGAATGGACCACCCGGAATTGCATTCATGGCAAAGAATGTAATAAGACTGATAATGAAGATTGTAAAAATCGCGAGAATAACTCTCTTTACAATGTACTTACCCATATTTTTCTCTCCCTCTTGGATTTGTATCGATAATGCATTATTTTTATTTTTTAAAGCATTATCACTGCACCACGTCAAAGTATTTTGTCTAATACGCAAAAAAGTGCGAATGACCTCATTGTCATTACACACTCCCTAATCTTGCTGTCTGATACAACTGTCGTTCTGACGCGAACAATTCCTTTTTATTATACACAGAAATCATACTTTGTCAATTGGATATATTTTCCTATATAATTTTCATTTCTGCATAAAAATTAGTCATTTTTTATAATACTCATTAATAAGGGTAATTTATGCAGTGTATAAGCATTATTTATACATTTTTATTCATTTTTATTTTTGCATTAAAATATTAATTTTCAGTGCATGATTGCTTTGAATTGTTAAGTACCGGCGTTATTCTGGCATTAAATGGGTATTTGGTGTATAATTACTTATCATTATATATCAAGGAGCCACCTATGCTTACATACGACGATGCACTCAATCTCAACTACTATAAAAAAACAACCTTTACCGGCTGGATGAACGGCATGCGCTTTCTCATAAAGCGTGAGGAGCCTGTCATCAAGGAAGCCACCGAGGATACTCCCGAGGAAAAGGGTGAGCCAATCTTTCATGCATGGATATGGCCGGGGCCGTATATTTTTGACCTGACCGACGACAGCAAAAAGACTGACAATACCTTTCCATTTACAGATGACGGTAAAAAACAGTGTGTAGACTGGATTAATGAGGTCATCAGTGCACACTCAAACGAATATCCAAAAAATAAAACAGATGGAGAAAACCTCTAAAAAACTCTTGACTTCTCACCAAAAATATTGTAGTATACGTTTTGTGTAAAACACAAGGGCTTGTAGCTCAGCCGGTTAGAGCGCACGCCTGATAAGCGTGAGGTCGGAAGTTCGAGTCTTCTCAAGCCCATCCTTGTAATAAGCGTATTATGAAAGCCACGGATTGCTCCGTGGCTTTTGTTTTATGTGTATCTACACCTGCACAATGCGTCCGTGTCTGCCTATTCCTTTAAAAAATCCCGCATTTATTCCATCATACTTTTTGGCACTGCACTCAGAAACCATGAGCTGCTGCTTATATTTGTAATCATCCCACTCGAGAATTGCTGTGACGTAGGGCTGTTCCTCCATTACACGCACAGTCGTATTTTTCTTTGAAAACACAGGGTATTTTCCGGTGTATCCCTTTTGAAGCAGCTCCTTTTCAAGCGTTTTACGCTTTTCTTTTATGCGTTCATTTATCTGATTTCCGTAATTTCTCTCCGGATAATCCTTTGATGCCTTTATCACAAGCTTATAAATATACTGATAAAGCGGTACTCTTTTTGCATCGGCTAAATGTCTGCTCAAAAGCTTTTCAGTTTTCTCACATGGATTTGCCCTGTAGCGCGCAATGAGCTTAAGATAATCTGTGTCCGAAACCTCCCTGCAAAGCTCCTCCATAATGTCTATCCCCTCTACACGCGCCGGAAAATGATACTCCATCAAATCGCCAGGTACCGGTGTCCATCTGCGAAACGGTGCAAAGTAAATAAGGCTCTGGATAAAGCATTCTGTCTCGTTGCAGTATTCCTTTCCCATGTACATATACTTATCAGCGATTGTTCCTACCATATATACAAGCATACGCCACTGTTCCTGTCCCTTTACCCAGAAATGCCCTATTTCATGGTATTTAAAGCATGCCTCATGCACATGCAAATTATCAAACCAGAGTGTGATCACATTGTCCTGCTGGTGCAGAATGAGTCCGTAGCCTTTTTCACTTCCTAAAACCAACGATGCCGAAATAATTTCTTCCTCGCTATGATAATCGCCCTTTAACACTGCATTTTCCACAGTCAGATAGCATTCCACCGCGTCATTCATGATATATGGGATTATATATTTGTCGTCACTTCTGCATATATCAAATGAACCGTAATCAAAAAGCTCTGCGAGCATGTAAAATGCGCGTGGCATATCTTCTTTTAAGCCAGGAAGTGCTTTTACTAAATCCTTGTAAGCCTGCATTGTGGTATCCTTTCGTATAGGAAAAAATGATAAAAAAATAAGAATTTCAGAAGTAATAAAAACCTCTGAAACCCTTGTAAACAGTACGGGCAACAGGACTTGAACCTGCACGGTCTCCCACTAGAACCTAAATCTAGCGCGTCTGCCAATTCCGCCATGCCCGCAAACACCTTGACAGTATATCATTTTGTTTCATGTGTGTCAATATTATTTATCACATTACAAAAGTGAACTATTCACATTCAAACAGTATTTCCACAACAAACCGCTTCCCCTCAAGCCTTGCTTCAATACTTCCGCCCATTCTCTCCACAAGCTCCTTTGCAATCGAAAGCCCAAGCCCGCTCGATGATATACTCCTCGCCTCATCAGCCTTGTAAAAGCGCTCAAACACCTTGTCCACGTCTATATCATCAGGATTTTTTACATCATTTGAAACCAAAATATGGACAATCCTATTTTTTGAAGTACGCTCGTCATCTGAAGCCCTGCAATTGCACGAATCCTGCTGCCTCATCTGTATGCAGATGCTCTTCTGCCCATGCACCAGCGCATTTTTTATTACATTCTGAAACACCCGCCTGAGCGCCTGCACATTTGCAGTGATAAATATCGTGTCCTCACATATATCAAGTGACGGCTCAATGCTCTGCTTTTTCCACTCCTCATAATACGAAAACACTGTCTGCTTTAAAAGTCTGCTGACACAGCAATTAGACAGCTCCAACTTGAAGCTGTCATTTTTAAGCTTTGTGAACTTAAAAAGCTCCTCGAGCATATCCTTAAGGCTTGTGATGCGCTCCTGGATAATATCTATATAATGCTCCTGCGCGCTCTTGTCAGTCTCATCCCTAAGCAGCTGAAAATAGCCGTCCAGCGAGGTAAGCGGAGTGCGGATATCGTGCGACAGGTTTGTGTACGTGTCAGATATCATCTGCTCCTTTTTTGCCGCCGCCTCACGCTGCCTGTGCCATTGCTCTAAAAATCTGTTTATGCGCTCCTTAAGCCTTCCGATATCAGCCATGTTGGTATCGGTTAAAAGGAGCATATTTGTATCCTTTTCGCATAAAAAATCAAGCTGTTCATTAATGTCACGAAGCTGTGCCCTTATTTTTACGAGCACAGCTATTAAGACAGCTACCGAAACTGCAAGTATTACAGTCAGTATTTTCCAAATCATGTTTTATTCCTCATTCAAAACACATTATATATCCCTGCGTTTAAATACACCGTACACTGCAATCAGTGACACCACTGCCCACACAGCGGCTACCGCAAATGCACCGCCTACGGTCTTTGCAGACGCACTCAGATCAAGCTCAGAAATCTGATTAACAATAAGGTAATCATTTATATCAAAGTTCTTTACTCCGATTTTTTCAATAAGTATATTGATTCCACTGAAAATGAGTGTAAAGATACCTGTACACATGCACACAGCGATAATCATGCTGATTACATTGTTTTTTATAATGATTGCCATTGCCATGACAAAATATACAAATAAAAGTGTGACCACATACTGGCTGCCAAGCATCTTAAAGAAGTCTGCTGCATCTCCGAATTCTGCTCCATGTAAAAACAGCGGTGTCGCAATACACTGGACGATCACATCAAGTGCCATGGCCACAAAGATAAATACCGAAAGCGCTATCATCTTTGAAAACAGCAGCACTCCACGGCACTTCACCTGTCCGCCTACGCTCTTTATATAGCCGCTGTTTAGGTCTGCTGTTGAAAAGAGCACCGTAAATATCGCAAGTAAAAGTGCCAGGTCAAGACCCGCTATATCGCTTTCAACCATATCTGCTATGGTCGGTACCTCATCTGACATGTCGGAGTTGTCCACTTCAAGCCCGACTGTTGCCGTTGGTCCATTTGACGATTCCACTGATGCTGTATCGTATTCATCTGCTATCTCACTGTCTGACTCACTTACCATAGTGACCTCATCAGTTGTTTCCACGATGCTCTCTGCCGCCATGCTTCTGACAAGAGCTGTCATACCGCTCATAGCTATTGCAAGTGCCATAGCTATTACCAGTATAACATAAGCTGACTTTGTATGTATCAGTCTGTAAATATCCATTCTTACCGCATTAAACATTTGTCGCACCTCCTGTGATACTAAGGAAATATGTCTCAAGCTCCATTCCTGTGACCGCTAGCTGTGCCACCGAAACTCCTGCTGTGACCAGCGCTGTATTTAAGGCGGCGCTATCATTCAGGCGCTCATAGACATCTATATGATTTTTGTCCACTATCATGTAGTGCACAAAGCCCATCTTATCGAGCACAGGCACTGCTTTATTTGGATTGTCCACTGTCAGTGTAATCTTCTCACTGCACTTGGAAAGCAGCTCCTCTCTGGTAATTTCCTGAAGCAGGGCTCCATTATTTATAATGCCGTAATCTGTGGCAAGCTTTGAAAGCTCCTCCAATATATGGCTTGAAATAAACACAGTCATATCCTGCTGTGCACACAGATTCTGAATCGTATCACGCACCTCTGCAATTCCCTGTGGATCAAGTCCGTTGATAGGCTCATCAAGCACTAAAAGGTCAGGCTCTCCAACCAGCGCCATGCCGATTCCAAGCCTCTGCTTCATACCAAGTGAGAAATTCTTTGTCTTTTTCTTTCCCACATTTAACAGACCTACCTTATCAAGTATGCCCTCTGCATAGCCCTTTTTACTGATGCCGAAGAGACGGCACTTCATCTCGATATTTTCCTTCGCCGTCATGTTTGGATATACACCCGGTGCTTCAATCAGGCAGCCCACTCTTGAGCGTACCTTTGACAAATCCTTTCCAGCGTATCCAAACATGGATATCTCTCCGCTTGTCGGCTTTGCCAGACCACCGATCATTCTCATACAGGTAGTCTTGCCGGCACCGTTTCTGCCGATAAATCCATAGATTGCACCCTTTTTGATGTGGATATCCACATTGTCAACTGCCTTCTGGTGACCATACTGCTTGGTCAGTGCCTTTGTCTGCAATAATATTTCACTCACAACCAAATCTCCTTTTCTTGCATAATATAATAGTGAGGGTAAGAGAACTCTATGTATTCCTTAGCAACCCTTTAATCATAATATAAATGTAAAATCCTAATACATCGCTAACAAAAAGTAAAAAAGAGTAAAGCTTGTTTACCTTTACTCTTTCATTTTATAACCGATGCCCCACACTGTCTCTATGTACTCGTCATCGGTCAGCTTTTTTATCTTCTTTCTGATATTGCTGATGTGCACATCAAGAGTCTTTGTCTCGCCCATGTACGGCTCATCCCAGGCATATTCAAATATGTCCTCCTTGGCAAACACCTGTCTGGGATGCGCCATGAGAAGCTCGAGTATGGCAAACTCCTGCTTTGTGATGCCGTCAACAGCATTATCAGCTACATAAAGCTGTCTTGAAATCCGATCGAGCACAAGCTGTCTGTGCTCTATTTTAACGGGTCCCGCTATGTATGTATTTGCAGTATCTCCCTGTCCGGTATCATTTTCTGCTTTTGTCTGGTTTTCTCCTGCCTTGCCCGACTTTGAAGGCACATCTGCCACCGCATGACGCAGCTGCACAGCCACTCTGGCAACGACCTCCTTTATCTCAAACGGCTTTGTGATGTAATCATCAGCGCCTGCCACGAGCAGATTGATTTTCTCATCCAGCTCATCCTTTGCCGTAAGGATTATCACCGGAAGTGACGCATCCATCTGCCGTATCCGTGCCAGAAGCTCCTCCCCTGAAAGCCCCGGAAGCATCAGATCCAATAGCACAAGCGCATAAGCTTCCATTTCCAGCTTAAGCAAAAGCTCTCCCTCTGTGCCTGACCATGCCTGCCTTGTCCTATATCCGGCCTTTGAGAGCGCTGTCGCAAGCAGATCATTAATGTCCTTGTCATCCTCTATTATGAGTATCTCCCCGGATTTGTTGTCTGTCATAATATTCCCTTTCTATATCTATTGTACCGTTTCTATAATAACACCTCGCAGCAAATGTAAAAGAAGTGCAGAAATCGCCTTCCTGCACTATCCATACTGTAGTCATAGTCTGCGTCTATCTTTTTTGCCTTGATTGAAGCAGAGGAAAACTCGTCCTCCAGCTCGTTTTCGTAATAATATACTCGCATGTATGACATTTTACTATTATTCGGTTGTTTTTGCAAACTTTAGTTTAGTGCCAATACACACAAAAAAAACAACAGTAACTTTTTTTATTCTAGAAATATCCCTCGACTCCCTGCACCAGTCCGTCTGCCAGATTTTCAAGTGTGGCATCGCTGTGGTCAGAGCATGCGTTGCCAAGCTCTACATCCACTGACGGAACTGTACTGTATGAGGTCTGTGTCAGGTCTATTGCCATAGAGCCATTACCGTTTATCTTTGCTCCATGAGCGCGCAGTCCTTCTATCAGGCTCGCCCCAAGTGCATCATGCTGCTGCCAGTGTGATGCAACCGGCTCCATTCCCTTTATGCCTCCCGGCACTGATATGTAAAAGCAGCCCTTATCGTAGCTTAGTCCGTCGCCATCCCAGTGCAGCGCAATATGGCAGTCTGCCGCATTATTGCAGATGACAGTACGTGCCACATTGTCAAGCTGCACATCGCTTCCGTCTCTTACCATAAGCACATCATAGCCTGCCGCAAGCAGCTTGTCCTTTAATATCTGCGCCATACGGAGTGTGACAGAGCTCTCCGGTGTACCGTCATTAAAGGACATACCACCTGAAACTGCTACTGCTTTTGTTGCACCTGCGCCTGTTGTACCACCTGTGGTCTTTGCCGAGCCGTCCGGATGACAAAGTGTCTTCACCGAAGTTCCTCCGCTTGTACCGTGTCCAGCATTGACACCTACTACTATGTTTTTACGGTTTGCTGTAGCCTTGTACATGACCGCACAGCCTGAATTTATCGCTGAATGGTCTGCATACTGCCATGAAGGATTTAGTGATACTGATTCTCCATTCTCATAGGATGCTCTTTCTACATACTGATAAGAGGAATTATTTTCACCTGAATTGTTCTGCTCCTCGTCCGGCTGTTCGGCAGTCTGTTCTTCCTGCTGCGCTTCTGTCTGCTGTGTTTCTTTTGCGGCCTCTGTTACCACCTCTGTCACAGCTTCTGTTTCCGTAGGCATCTCAACCTTCTCTGCAGCCTGTGTCTCTGTTGCAGGCTCTGTCGGTGTATCCTGTGCTTTTTTGCCGCATGATGCGAGGGTAAATATCATCATGCCTGTAAGTAATATTGCTGTAAATCTTTTCATTTAATAAAGCTCCATTTTCTTTTTACTACATTATAGACAACCCCATGATATTGTTCAAGTATTAGGCAACATTACTTTCATTTTAGGGGCCAGTTTTAAATAGTCAATAGAAATTGTATTTCCTCTAAAAATCAGTTATACTATATGTGAATGCATCGAACATATTTTAACTTGGGAGGCTTGCATGGAAATATTAAAACTGCCTGTTGGAATTGATAATTTTGAAAAAATACGCCGTAATAATTTTTATTATATTGACAAAACAAAGCTTGTCGAACAGGCTTTACATAATTGGAGTGAAGTAACGCTGTTCACCCGTCCAAGGCGCTTTGGAAAGACTCTTGGCATGAGCATGTTGCGCTCATTTTTTGAGATTGGCACTGACAAATCACTGTTTGACGGATTATATATTTCACAAAATAAATCTCTTTGTGATGAGTATATGGGCAAATATCCTGTGATATTTATTTCACTTAAGGATGTCGAGGGTTTATCATATGATGAGGCATTTCAGGTATTCTCCAGAATTATAGGAAATGAAATCAGCAAATTCTCCTTTTTGGCAGAAAGTGATAAATTGACAGTTTTGGAAAAAGAACAGTTCAAAGGATTACTTCATATAGAAAAGGGAAAGTTTATTTTTGACAAGGATACCTTTACCGCTTCATTAAAGCTTCTTTCCCAGCTTTTATATAAGCATTACGGCCAAAAGGTAGTCATCCTGATAGATGAATACGATGTGCCACTCGACAAGGCATACCAGAACGGCTACTACTATGAGATGGTCTCTCTCATCAGGGGCTTGTTCGGACAGGCGCTAAAGACCAACGATTACTTACAGTTTGCTATTTTGACAGGCTGTCTTCGCATATCAAAAGAAAGCATATTTACAGGATTAAACAACTTTGAAGTCGTTTCAATCATGGATTCAATGTATGACGAGTGCTTTGGCTTTACAGATAAAGAGGTTCAGGAAATACTTAAGTATTTTAATCTTTCAGAGCATTATGCAGATATAAGGGAATGGTACGACGGCTATCATTTCGGCAACACCGATATCTACTGCCCGTGGGATGTCATAAGATATTGCAAGAGCCTGTGTGCAGATCCCACTGCAAAGCCGCAGGACTTCTGGTCAAATTCAAGCGGAAATGCTCTGGTCAGAAGCTTCATTGACAAGGCCGATGTCCAGACCAAGGATGAGATTGAGCGCCTGATAACAGGCGAATACATTGAAAAAGAAATATCCCAGGAGCTGACCTACGATGAAATTGACAAAAGCATCGCAAACCTGTGGAGTGTGCTCTTCACCACCGGTTACCTGACCAAGCAGGGCGTGACTGACGATGGCAAGGTGCGTTTATCAATACCAAACCGTGAGATAAAAAACCTTTTCATCAAAAAAATCCGCGAATGGTTCAGCGATACAACTGCAAATGACGGAAAGACACTTGAACAATTCTGCAATGCATTTGTGGAGAAGGATACTGAAAAAATAGAAGAGCTTTTTGGCGATTATCTCTGGAATACAATAAGCATAAGGGATACCGCAGTTGCTAAAGATAAAAAAGAAAATTTCTACCATGGTATCCTGCTCGGTCTGCTGGGCTACAAAGCAAGCTGGCTCATCAAATCAAACACCGAATCGGGCACAGGCTACAGCGATATCCTCGTTGAAGTTCCAAACAACCGAACCGGCATCGTGATAGAGCTTAAATATGCCGAAAACGGCGATATGGATGCAGCCTGCGATGAGGCACTGAACCAGATTGAGAAAAAATCATATGTGGATAAGCTGAAGCAGGATGGCATGCGCAATTTCATCAAGTATGGAATTGCATGCTTTAAGAAGGATTGTAAGGTTGTGGTAAGTGAATAAGGCACGCATTTAAACAGGCGTAGAGAGACTAGCTCCACGCCTGTTTACTATTCTTTTAATACACATTTTGTAAGTCAATATATTAATTATTTCTTTCTATTATCATAAACACCAAGTACTTGTACTATTAATGCAAGCAACATAATAATAAATAAACCTATACTATTTCCATATAAAAATATAGTAAATGCCTGTATTGCAACAACTACCCAGTTACCTACTAATAAAATAAGTTCAAGATTTTTTTTCATTTTCATTTTCTCCTTTTCTTAACTTTTTATATAAACTATCAAATGGTAAAATGTTGAAAGCAAAATTTTCTAAAAATACTCTATAATAAACTCAATTACTTTCTTAAACTTTCCTTGAATAATCATTCCAATAATTCCCACTATAACAATAATTATTCCTATATAAAACATAACATATGAATCAATAAACCATGTTGTTATTTCCATTATTGCACATCCTATGACAAAAATCACTACTGACAAATTAGAAATTATTTTTTTCATTTTCCCACGCCCTCGTTCTATTTTCTTAGGTGCCTCATATTTGATTAATATAATCATCAATTTTATTTTTCACATACAATAAGGTATTCCTATACTTGCCCGGAATATTTGCCCAACAGTCATATAGCAGAATCATATCTTTCTTTTTATTAATTTCCAATTCTTTTTTCCATTGGTATGAATCAATTACTTGAAGGAAATAATCAAAATAATCTCTCCACAATTTTGAATATTGTCCTACATATAATTTCATTCTCAGTACAACATTACGGATATTGCCTACGTAATCCTCATTCTTGCTAAATATAGCATAAAATACATACAGTGTAACAATATCAAGTTCCTTTATATCCGGCGAAGTACTGATTTCCTCCGGTTCCATAAAAAGACTTTTTAATATATTGTTTACATATGCCGGTTCTGTATAATCATTATCATATATATTCTTAGCCAGTCTCCTCTTAACCATGCCAAGAACATAGTTTTTATTTATATCATTGTCATAGAAATTTTCTACCCTGCAATCATCATAAACTTTATTCAAATACAAAGCTCCATTCCCTCTTCTGATATTGCGAAGCTTGAAATTATCTCCATGAAATTTCCGCTCATAAATCATGTCCAATGCTTCAAACTCTGCCAATAAAATAATCACTATCAGTGCGCCTGCCGGTTTAAAGCATAAAAACAAAATCATTACACTAATACCAAAAATATATCTTCCGATCTTTCTTGCAATTATGCCCTCTCTTAAAATCCGTATCATCTCTTCATATGAAAATCTGTTATACTCTTCATCATCAATAAAATCACAATAAACAACCTCAGGTTTTTTTCCAATTTTTACCTCGAGCTTCCCATCTACACTATTTATAAGAAAAGGGAAAATGCATAATGGGCACTTTATTGAATACCTGATTCTCAAATATAAAAACCTACTCAATGCTGTAACCTGTAGCATTATAATATCTGATACTGTAACTGAAATTACAAATATAGTAAACGATACTCTCCAGGTGTAAAAATCTCCCTTAGAAAATAAAACTCTGTAATCTAAAAATGTACTGACAACAATCCCCATTATTGAACTACAAAATATACCAAACCAATAAAATTTTATACAATTAATACCATTTCTTAGCATTATCACCATCCTCCTCAACTGTTGTTAATTTCTTTATATCCTATAATTCATATATCTTCAACCATAAATACATGAATGACACGAATTCGTACAGGTTTGACATTCAATCAATAATTTTCGTTTATATAAAAACAGTACCACTTATTCTAAATTGTTTTCAACACCTTAAGAATGAGCGGTACTTTTTTTGTAATGAATGGTAGAAACATATTTAGCAGACTTATTTCTAAGATAAAAATAACATGAGACTGTTATTTATTATTTTTATAATTCTTAATCACAATTAACACGCAGCTTATTATTGATAACATACAGCAGAACAGCAATGCAATACATGTCACAAGATTCCCTCTGCTCGGATGATTGTAAAAATTCACTCCATACATTATCGTTACTATTCCTATGCACGAAGTAATTATTCCTATAACTATCTGTAGCTTTAACAATTTCATTCTATCCATAAATTTTCTCTACTTTCTTAGAAACTTCTATATTCTTAGATATTTCATAATATTATCATATGAGTTCAAAAAAATAAACTAAATTACTTTTTTGAACTCATCAATACAATTATAATATATTTACTATTTCTTTATTTGAGTGTAAACTCTTTTTGTACTGGTATTATAATATACTTTTAAGCCCTTATATGTACTCGCTAACCATAAATATCCCGAAACAGAACAAGTTATCCCAGCCGCGGCTGTAGTTATGCCTCCTCCAATTGCTAGTGCTGCGGCTGTCCCTGTTCCAACAGAAGGAATACAAGTTATTGCTGCTGAAATAATTGTTGTAATACCACAAAGCAGCGTGATTAGTCCTCCCGCTATCGCTGTTTGTGCAGCTAATCTATTACACTGTGTCGCACTAATTGTACATATTAGTTTCTTTGCTCCCCTTCTAAATACGTCATCTCCTCTTCATTCATTACAGCATAACTGCTAGGAAGCACCAGTGCTCCATCGTAACACATATCCATCTATGTGTACCCCCTTTTCATTTTGTTTGAACTATTTTGCAACGTTCTTTCCGTTTGCAACCAGACAGAACTCTATGTAAATGATCATTACATACTAATTTACCAGAACCAATATCTCCTCTTCATAACTACATACACAGCACTTCCCACCAGAATAAGACAGCCTCCTATAAGCAATATGTATCTGACTGCTTTTGAGCTTTCACTGATTTTCTCAGTAGTTATCATATATTTACCCGGTGTACTTAATTTTAGTTCTTCCATATTTTGTGTACTTACAAGCTCATATTTATGTTTTACATTATTATATAAATACAGATACTTTCCACTGATATCATCTATATGAATTGCGATCTCTCCACACAAATATTTGCCATTGTTAAGCTCAAATTCCGTATATCCATTAGCCTTTTTCAGCTTTATATCTGTATCAAGTTCATTGTTATAATTTACTATCTTTTTTCCATCTATTATCATGCTGTACCCATCACCTGTCATTTTCATTGACTTCCCTGACGTATACAGTTCATACAGCATCTGTGTGTCTATCATTCCTACCTCAGATGCATCTATATTTTCATCAAATTTCTGCGATTCCACCTCTTGTGTACTGCTTTCTGTGTTCTGTGGATTTATTATATCAGTGTCCGAATTCTTATTTACTATTACAGATACGGCATTCGACAAGTCGCCATTTGAAACTATTATTGTCGCTGTTCCCGTACTTTTTGCTGTCACAACTCCTCCATTGGATACAGAAGCAACCGAGCTATCTGTTGACTTAAACGAAATCCCCTGTTCTGCCTCTGCCGGGGATACTGATACACTAAGCTTAAATGCCTCTCCCTGCTTCAATACCAGATAATCCTTATTTATTTTTATCACTGTAGTCTTTACCTTAACTGTCAGATTCACCTCTTTTGTAATGCTGCCTGCCGATACATATATTGTAACGCTGCCCTTTGAAATTCCTTTTACTTCACCACTAGAATTTACAGTAGCAACATTCGTATCCGACGATCTGAACATCACAGTAGAATCCGTTGCTGTAGAAGGTAAAACCGTAGCAGTAAGATTTAAGGTATTTCCAACCTCCACTTCATCCTTATGGTCTGATATTTCAATATCAGATACCGGTATCTCCTTCTCTATATCTGCATCGCCATCTGTTTTTTGTGAAGTATCCAAAGCACCATCTGTTGAGTTATCAATTACATTATCTGTTATATTACTCCCGGCATTATCACCCGCACCTGTATCCTCATCTATGAGCTCTGTTGCAAATGCCGGCATTATCGGATATGTCATGCCTATACATAATATAAACAAAACTGCTAAAATCTGTATCTTTCTTCTTAATTTCATAACCTTATCCCACATCATTTTCTTGTTTTGATACCAAGTTTCTCAAGAACATAGTTAAAATATGTGACTTTATCATACCGTATTCTTGCCACGGCAGTCATACCATTTGTAATGTCAACCTTATCGCCCTCTCTGCTCAGCACATAGTCCTGATTAAGTACTATCATCACTTTAAACGCCTGACTTGCCGAACCATCAGAGCTTTCCTGTGTGGTAACATTGCTGTCGATACGGCTTACCATTCCGCTTATTGTTCCATATACATTCTGCGATAATCCATCCACCACTACCTGAACAGAATCACCCTCATGCATTCTAGCCATATCGGATGTCGAAACATATGCTTCGAGAAATCTCTGTGAATTTTCCGGTGTAATTGTTGCAACAGTAGTTGTGGTCTGCACAACCATTCCACTCTTATAATTTCCCAGCATATGCAGAACTCCTGATGTGGTTGCTTTTACCTCATAGGCATCCTGCCCGCTTGTCACCGCTGCAAGCTGTGCATCTATTGATGCAATTTGCAGATTCGCCTCTTCAATCTTTGCCTCGGCAGATTGTATTGCCGAATAATATACTTCATCAATCTTCCCCTGATTAGTTTCAAGCTGTGCCTGTATCTGCTCATCTGTATATCCATATGTCTGATAAATTGATGCATCAACCTTATTCTGGTCTATCTGCGATTTATATGTCTCATAGAGACTCCAGTACAAGCCATCTTCTGCCTTTGCCTCATCAAAATAATTAGTATCATCCTTTATTGACTTTATCAAAAGCTGATACTGGGATACCTGCTCCACATAAGACTGCCTGTTTTCTTCCAATTGTGTCTGCTGCAGGTCATAATCTGTACTTTTGACAGTAAAAAGTACATCCCCTGCTTTCACAAGCTCTCCCTCTTTCATACTACAATCAAGGATTTCCCCTGTATAACTGCACATCACATAGTTAGATTCATCATTTGTCACATTTCCCTGTGCCTGTATTGTATAAACCTTTGATGCCTTTGTACTCCACACCACGGCAATGGTCATAAATATAGCTACAACAGTTATCAGAATATATCCAAACGCAGGCGGATTTTTATCAAACAGCAGTCTTGATTCCCTTATTTCATCTAAACTCTTTACTCTTTTGCTCATATTTCTTTTATTCCTTTACAGGCATGAATACATCCGCAACCATGGTTTCATCCTCTTCATTCCTGTCCACATAGATAGTATAATTGCAGCCATCCAGCTCAATATCATTCTCAAATGCATAAACTCCAAGCTTGTCATAGGCAAATTTCAGCTTATCCTCCGGTCCGATATAACGTGCATAGAGACAGTTCTTTACACGTAAAATGGAATCCATCTTGTAAGATGGTTCTACGTTGTGGATGAAGTTGTCTGTCTGAAGCATAAACTGCATTTTAATATCTACAGCTCCGTCATCTTTAATTTCAAAACTCGTAGCCTGAATTAATGGCCCAATCTGTTTTGCTCCATGAGTTTGTATATAAGTATTCAATTTATTGATTTCAATGTCAAAAAGTTCATCCGATTCAGATTCTAAATCCACCTGCACAGATAATACATTTTGAAGTTTTAAAATTTTGTGTTCTGAAAGAGTTATTGTGTTCATATATTTTTATCCTAACTTTTAATAATTGTTTTTTTTATTTGCTTTTAATAAAAAAATTAAATTTAAAACATTTCCAACAATTACAATCAGCACTGTGAATATACTCAATACACCCTCAGCATTTGGAATAACAAATATTGAACATAAAATTAGTAAAAATTGTACTATCACATATATTATTATTTTATTCTTCATCTGATAATTTCTCCCTTTATAATAAAATATTCTATAACTTACCTACTATAATAGTAGGTAAGTTTTTGTTCCTAGCAATATATATATCTTACTTTCTTCCCATTATATAATTTTCCAGATTTTAATATCGGAATATATGTGTTTAATCCACCTTTCGATGCCGCATAGCTCCAAACGGCTGCTGCAATTCCACAAGCTCCTGCTGTAACTCCTCCAGCTATTGCTCCTATTGGACCTGTCAAAGCTCCTATAATTGACGCTACACCAGATATAACTCCATAAGCAAGTGCTATTTTAGAACATTCTGCTGCTGTAAAGTGTACCCTATATGTATCAAACAATTTTCCCGAAGAGTATTTAGATACTCTAATTCCCCCTTCCATATAAGTCATCTCCTCTTCATTCATAACAGCATAACTGCTAGGGAGCACCAGTGCTCCATCGTAACACATATCCATGTATGTGTACCTCCTTTTTTCTTTGTTTTATTTTTGCCATTCCCGTCTGCAGACAGTCCTGACTCTATGTAAAGCTTTTACATACAAAAATTAATCTTCTAGGTGTAGCTCATTACCCCCTCATCATCATCAAAATTCTCAGCAAGATGTTCATCCTTATCTGAATCTTCTTTGATAACAAAATTTCCCTGCTGCATTTCCCACAATCTGTAATACAGTCCTTTCCTCTCAAGCAACTGCTGATGTGTTCCCTGTTCTACAATTTTCCCTTTATCCATTACTATTATCTTGTCACAGTTTTTTACTGTTGCAAGCCTGTGCGCAATAATGAGCATGGTCTTTTTTCTGAATTTATTGTATATCATATCGAAGATTATATTTTCCGTTGCAAAATCCAGATTACTTGTGGATTCATCCATGATATAAAACTGATTTTCCTTTAGAAATGCTCTTGCAAGTGCAATTCGCTGTTTCTCGCCTCCACTCAGACCATTTCCTGCTTCCTCAAGATAAGTATAATACTGCATCGGCAGTCTCTTTATGAATTCATGGGCATCAGCGGCTTTTGCAGCCTCTTTTACCTCGTCAAGCGTTGCACTCTGTCTCGTAACTCTTATATTGTCATAAATGCTTTTTGAAAAAAGCTCTATATTCTGTGGCACATATGATATCGCATGACGTATATCGTCATTCTTATATTCTAATATATCCATCCCATCTATAGTTATATCCCCCGCCTCCGGCTCATAATATTTGAGCAGTAGCTTGGCTATTGTAGATTTTCCGCTTCCGCTTGCCCCCACAAGTGCCACTTTCTGTCCTTCTTCTATTATAAAGCTCACATCATCCAAAGCCGGTTTTCTGTTTCCGTATCTGAAAGTGACATGCTCAAGCTTAATATCTCCATCAATGCTTGATATCTCCTGATACTGTCTCTCGCTTTTCTGTTCTCTCTCATAATCCATGATTTCAGAAAGCCTCTTCATTGAAATATTTGCTTCCTGAATGGATAACTGAAGGCTTACCAGATTGCCTATAGGATCCATAAAGTATCCCGCAAGTGTGTTAAATGCCATGAAGCTTCCAAGCGTCATGTTGTTATTTATAACCTGCATTATTCCTACATACAGAAGCACCAGATTACCAACTCCCGATATAACACTCGATATTGTTGACTGCACGTTTGAAAGCATGCCCTCTTTATAACTTATTCTAAGAGATTTTATGTATTCCCGCTCTATGCTTTCGAGCTCTATATCCTCATTAGCATTTCCCTTTATTGTCTCAACTGCGCGAAGCCCTTCTATTATTTCCGAGTTGAGTATGGATGACTGCTGCATCTGTTCTTCGTTTATCTTCTTATATGGCTGTTTAAATATAAATACGAGCACAATACTTATGAGTGTCATCATTATGATCACTGCAAAAAGCTTTGGATTCATCTGAAAAAGTATTACTCCGGTTATCAAAGCCATTGATATGTCCATGATCAGTGATAATGCTATACTGGTAAATATGTCTTTTATGGTAAATGCATCCGAAAACCTGGTTGTAATATCACCGGTCTTACGGCTCGCAAAAAATTTCATCGGTAATTTGTATATATGTTCAAAATACCCCAGCATAAGTGGTATATCTATCTTTATTGACAGGTGCATAAGTATCCACTGTCTTACAAAGCTGACAAATGTCGAGGTCAGTGAAATTCCAAGAAATACCGCAAGCATCATCTTTAATACATCTTTTTGCTGATACGGAAGTATTTCATCATATATTATATTGTTAAAAAGTGATGATAAAATTCCCAGAAGCGTAACCAGAAGTGATGCTACAAGAGCATATATAAACAGCTTCTTCTGTGGAAGCAGTAGCTTTATATATCTGTCGAATAACTTCGTTCCCTTTATCTTTTCACGCTCAAACTCACTATTTGGTTTCAGCAGGAGCATGGCCCCTGTAAATTTCTTATAAAACTCGTCTATAGTCAGTCTCTCAAGATCCTTAGCCGGATCACCTATTATCACATACTTTTTTGTGATCCTGAATATCACTACAAAATGCGATAAGCCTTCCTTTGTTACGATATTTGCTATAGCTGGTAATGTATATCTGCTAACAAAACCCTCTTTATCTACTTTTACAGCCTGACAGTTAAATCCAAGTTCTTCTGCACACTTTGACAATCCTATAAGGTTTGTTCCTTTCAGGTCTGTTCCCATCATATCACGTAATTTTGTTATTGTTGTCTCTTTTTTATAGTGCAGACAGACCATGCCCATGCAAGCTGCTGCACAGTCTGTTGCATCATGTTGTTTTATGAAAGTGTATCTCATTCTTTATTCCCTTATCAACCAGATTTCAATAACTATAATCCTAATAGTTTTTTTATTATAAGCCATACGTCACTGTTCATTGATGTATTATTCATTCTTTAGTACCTCTCTTTCGTTTATATAAAAACAGTACCACTTATTCTAACTTGTTTTCAACACCTTAAGAATGAGCGGTACTTTTTTTGTAACGAATGGTATTTATTTTTTTATTGCAATACTTACACTAAACTTTCCATCATCTGCGCAAAAGTTATAATTTCCTTCACACAGCCTGACTTCATCTATTATATTACTTACCCCATATCCATGTGATAATCTATCATCCTTTGATGTATATCTCCACAACTTAGATATATCAACTTCCCATTCAATAGGGTTCTCTATCATAATGACCATATAATTTTTCACATTTGATATATTAATCATAATTTCTTTCTTTTTTTTCTGTAATCTACTACATGCTTCAACTGCATTTGAAATACAATTTGAAAGTATTGTACAAATTGTTAAATCAGAAATTTCATTCCTGCCACTAAAATTTCCCATACAAATAAACTTAATTAATGGATTTTTTTGATTAAAGTAATAGATAATTGCATCAATTATTCCATTATCATAATATGATTCCAATTTTTTACCTATATCATAATGCATTTTGATGTCATATATATACTTAACAGCTTCATCATATTGTTCTGTATCTAACAGATTATACAATATATTTATATGAGCATTCATATCATGTTTTATTTTCCGTATTTCTCGCATATGAGAATACAATTGACTATAATGTTCTTTTTGAATAATCAGATAGTTTTGTTTTATCTTATTATCTATCTCAAGTTGCTTCTTATATGCACCCAAAAACATAAAAACAATTCCAAATATTCCTAACATAACAAATGAAATCATTGTTAATACATTTATTACAATTTTAAGTCTATCCTGACCAGGTAAAATTATATCATCGGTCATTACAATTATTCCCATATTGATTATTTCTATCATGGACGAAGCCATAAAATATATAGGATCAATACGCGCTATCATGGACGACACTTTTTTGAATTGATTTATTATTTTGCCAATAAGACAAATTATAATAATAGTAATTATGTATACCACTAACTCATTATTGCTGCCAACTATAATTTTAATCGGATATTCTATTACATCGATATATCCATATGCAAACAAAAACACTGCTAATTTACGCCACATCGTTTCTTTGAATAGTATCCCTGTAGCAATTAAAGCACTCGGAAGCGCTAATATGGTATACCATATGCTTTGTGTCGGTCGAATAAAGATAACAATAATTTCACCTAACTGCATTAACATTATGAGCATAAACGCAAAATATTTTTTTAACTTGATATCACCAATCTCCAGCTTACATATCAGCCATTCAAATAATATTAATTCTAAAATCATCTATCTGCTCTTTCAACCCTTGCCACTTTACACATATAATTAAAAAAATCTTCTTGTATTTGTTTTTTCATTCTTCTACTACTCTTTAGCTTCACCCCATCTGTCATAATTATCTCATCTCCAATTGTATTAACATTTTCAAAATTAATTATAACGCTCCTGCTTATTCTGGCAAAATTCATATCCTTCAACATTTCATAAAGCTGTGATACACCTTTATCTGTAATAAAATATTCGCTCCCATCTAACATGTATATCTTTAAGTACCTTCCCTGTGCAATACCATACACTATATCTGAAATTTTAAACTTTGTCAGTCCACTTATAGTATTTAGAAAAATCCATTTTACTCTTCTATTAATAATATTTATCGCATGAAGCAATTTCTTTTCCATTTCCTCATCCTTCACAGGCTTCTTAATAAAATCTGTAACATTTTGCCCATATGCTTTACTCATTATTTCATCATGGCTAGTACAGAAAATAATCAGTACCTCATTGTCCGTCTGTTCCAACAAATCACGGACTTTCAGACCATCTATGTGTTCCATCTCCATGTCTAGTATCAATATATCAGGTTTCTCACAATCCATAACCTGAATTCCTGACTCATACTGGATAATTTTAACTTCTATATCATTTTTTAAAGCTATATTTCTTATACTTTCCGATATTTTTATTCTACACGCTTCTTCATCATCACATATTCCAATTCTGTACATCATCCTGTATTCCTTTTCTAAACTTACTCTATAATAAATAATATACAATCTATAATTCATTTGCAATCAAATCTGCATAAATGACATAAATTCGCACATAAATGATATTTCACGCATTTATGGATAATCTTAATCAGGATGGCATAATCAATTTTATAAAGTATAGAATTACAGACTTTAAGAAGGATCTCAAGACTATGGTTGCTGATTAATATGTCTTAAATCCGCGATATCACAAGCCTTCCATCCTGCACATCAACCCTGACCTTATTAGACTCTATCCCTGCTGCCTCAAGCATCTCATCAGTGAGTTTTATCCTGTGCGCCTTGTCCAATACCGTATATTCCATTGCAGGGTGTTTCTTCAATTTCTCCGTGCTTACCTTTCCGTCAGATATAAGCACTGTGCGGTCTACACGGCCTGCAAGTGCCATATCGTGTGTGACTATGATGATGGTTATACCAAGCTCTTTGTTCAGCTTATGAAACAGCTCATAGATTGTATCAGCAGTCCTTGTATCAACAGCTCCGGTCGGTTCATCCGCAAGCAGTATGTCCGGCTTATTTGCCAGTGCCACCGCTATCGCTGCGCGTTGCTGCTCTCCTCCCGATAGCTGAGCCGGAAGCTTATCCTTATGCTCCTGTAATCCCACTGCATTTAACAGTTTAAGGGCATAGCTTTTATTATTATCCTTGCGTTTTTTTATAATTTCTCCGTGTTTTAAATTATCGGTATTTCCGGTATTTTCAAACATCATCACTGCCTCGACATTCTGCAGCACAGTCAGGTATGGGAACAGATTTTTAGCACTTTTCTGCCACACAAAGCCCACCTTGTCCCTGCGGTATCTCACCATTTCGGCTTCTGAATATGTGGAAATGTCTTTTCCGTCAATAGTGAGTACTCCCGCCGTTGGTGTTTCCAGTCCTCCTATCATATTTAAAAGGGTGGATTTTCCACTGCCGGATTTTCCTATTACCGCAAGCATCTCCCCTGTTTCCACCGTCAGGTCAAGCCCCTCCAGTGCCATCACCTTTTTATCGTCTGTCTCATATATTTTTACCAGTCCATCGCAATTTATCATCTACTTTTCCCCTTTTTAATTTAAATTACTATGCCGTCACTAAGCTCAAACACCTCATCTCCCAGCTCCATCAGGTTCGGATCATGCGTGGTCATAACTATTGTGATGTCCTCATCGTCTATCAGCTCACGGAACAGTCGCATGACTTCAAATCCAGAAGCGGTATCAAGTGCTCCTGTCGGCTCATCCGCAAAGACCACCTTCGGGCGATGAACCACAGCGCGCGCTATCGCAACTCTCTGCTGCTCACCTCCCGATAGTTGTTCCGGCATATGGTTCATGCGCTTTGAGAGTCCGACACGCTCCAGCAGCTCTGATACTCTGTCATGCGTATTCTCATTTATCACATCGTTTTTTGCATCTCCAATGTCATTATCCATATCAGTCAAATTCTTCCGTATCTGACGTTTATTTTTCGCAAGTCTAAGGGCAAATTCCACATTCTCATATGCCGTCATCGTGGGAATTAGTGCTATAGACTGGAATACAAATCCCATCTCATACCGCCTTAGCATTTCCCGGTCTTTCTCGGTCATCTGCTCGAGATTTTTATCCAGAAACTGCACACTTCCCTCTGTCGGCATATCAAGCGCACTAAGGATATTAAGAAGTGTGGTCTTTCCGGAGCCGGAACGCCCTTTTAAGATGGCAAGTGTTCCTTTTTTTATCTCCATGGATACTCCGTCAAGTGCGTGGACTGTTGTACCATCTCCCGCCTTGAAATATCTTTTTATATTTTGAGCAATTATCGCATTTTCCATATGTCACGACCTCATTTACCATGCTATAAAAACCTTCTACCGACTACCACAAAATCATTTTTATCTGCTAACTATCTTCTCCAAGCCTCAGTGCCTGTGCTATCTTCATACTCTTAAGCAGTCTGCTGATAACCACATAGCATACGGCTACAGCCACGAAAAGTACTCCTGTAAGCTCCAGCATATCAGATGGATAAATATATACATTTACTCCGATATTGTGTTTCTGCGGCAGATATATAATCGATATGAGCCTTACAAACATCGCTGTTGCAGTTATACCTATGCCTGCTCCCGCAAGAAGCGGCAGAAATGATAAAAATATCTGCTCGTTTAAAAGCATTGCTTTTACCTCTCTCATTCTCATTCCCATTGCGCGGTATATACCAAACTGCAGCTCCCTCTGTTTTAGTGTCATAACCCAATACAGCAAAAATCCTACTGAGCACACTATCAGTGAAAGTATAAAACTTAATGTAAACATACCGTTTGTGATCTGCACTGTGGCTGAGTTTTTATTCTCGTCTATAAGCTGCTGCGCGGATGTTATATTCCTGTATATTTCACTCTGTACTTTTTCACTTTGAGTGTCTGTTAAATTGTCTGCTGTACTATCTGAATTTTCACTGTTCTCACTGCCCAGATATCCCACAATATCATCCACCGTTTTTCCTTTTGACAGGTTCATCCACACACTGTACGGTGTCATGCCGAACTTTTCCACAACCGTAGCATAATTTGCAACGATCAGGTATTTCTCCTGCTCGGTCACATTTTTGTCTGCATCTGTCTCATAGGTGTAACGCTCGTAGCCCGGAAAACCTTTTACTATGGCACATACCTTTACATTCTCGGATGCGTAGATCTGATCTTCATCGACAGCCTCCGGTACATACCTTGAGTAATTTAAGCTGTCACCAACTTTAAGTCCCAGATCTTTTGCCAGATTTGAGGAAATGATGACTCCGTCCGGCTCTTTTGCCAGCTCATTCAGGTAATTGAACCAGTGAGCGTCATTAATATCATCATTTTGTCCACTCTGCAATTTCGCAGTCTCACCGAATTCTTTTGTGTTTATCGCCATAAGATATGCATCCGAAACCGAACCACTGCCTGCGGAAATGTCTACCCTCTCGTCCTCAAGCACACGCGTGACACCGTCACAGATGCCCTCATTTTTGAGCGACTCGTATTTACCGAAATCAGGCTCGTCATACATCCAGTTTACAGAGCCATTTTTATTGTACTGTATCCTGAGTCTGAAATCCTCGTTGTATATCGCATCACAGCCCACATTGTAGACGATACGCTGCTCCATATTGCTGTTCATGGTGCGCGCCATATTCGCGTCAAAAATACCGCCAGCCACTGTCATGATAAGAAATACTGCCAGAAATCCCTGATTGTATCTGGTTCGTTTTAGCTGTAAAAATGATGCATACATTGCCGGAGAAAAATGCTTTTTAAAGAGCCTGTCCACAAGCAGAATAATAAGTCCGGTAAGTCTTACGCACAAAAGTGCCGCTGCAAATATAAAAAGCGAATTGTCCAGTATCATGACAGGATCTATGCTCCTGTTCTCAAGAACAGATATCGCAAGCGTACTCTTCTGCTTGTTGTAATTGTAAAGCAGATATGCTGACAGAGCCAAAAGTATAACGTCTATAAAGCATTTCTCCCAAAGAGGCTTTTTCTTTGATATTCGTCCCCTACTGCTGCGCTCTGATATGGCATCCTTTGATTTTTTCCACGCCGGAACTGTGATAAACAGCACCATGATAACTGCCGCTGCCACCGCATAGACAAGCATCTGCCATACAAATTTGTAAGTGCCTATATCCTTTGCCGTAAATCTTAAAAATCCGTCTGTAGATGCGGCAGCCCTGCACATTATATATCCGAGTACTATTCCGAGTACACAGCCCGCAAACGCTATTATTCCCGACTGCTGTAAGTACAAAATAAATACCTGTAATTTTGTCGCACCGCGGCTTCTTAAAACAAGTATGTCATTTTGCTCGAGCGAAAGTATCTGTACAGATATCATTCTTATAAATAAAATCAAAAGCACAAGACACGGCAGCTCCAACGCCCAAAGCATCAGCTTTATCGTCTTCTGCTGTGTAAAAAAGCTCTCCAGCGTATCACGGATGTTGTCATTGTAGAGCTTGTCAGCATCCTTAAACTGCTCCATATAACCGTCATAAAGTGAAGCATTTTCCGTGTTGATCTGCGTATAATCCAGCATGAGAAAATCACTGTAGCTGATATTGTCCTCACTGTAATACTGCATCATTTCGTCAAAAACATCCTGCGAAACAAATATCACATCGCCCATATCCGAAAGCGTCTTGGCCCAATATGGATCGTTTATATCTTTTTCACGACAGATCTGTGATATAACGAAAGAAATTTCCTTTTTCCCACTGCCATCAGGTACATGTAAATAGATTTTTTCACCTGCTACAAGTCCGTAGTGATCCATTGTCTTTTCGCTTATACAGCATTCGAATGTGGCTGTGCCAGTCTGAGATTTTACAACATCCGCGTACTCCGAAAGTCCCGGCAGATATCCTATTGTAAAATAATTGTTAGGTCCTCCAAACTCTGTATCTGCGCGTCCTCCTGGGAGTGTGATAAGCTGCTGTGAGGAAACCTTGTTTATATCCACATATTCAGTCCACTTCCGCTCGTATCCTGACAGCTTATCAAGTACTGACTGCGAATCAGGATAATCTGCCACCGCATATGTTCCCTCGCGGCTCATCTGTGCAGGAAACTCATTCTGCTGTGTGGCATGATCCGTAAAAAGTCTGTCGAGTATCTGATTTCCCGCACCCTTTTCAAACATAGCGTGGCACACAAAAAGTGCTATAAACAAAGCCACTCCCATAAGCAGACACAAATTTAACCATTTTCTGTTTTTTAATTTATTAATTACGAAGCCAAACATATTTCATCGCCCTCATCAATACCGTAAAGCACAAATGTATTGCTGCCTGATGTATAATCGCTCAATATTACCGGCTGCTTTACCACGCTGTCCCCATCAATTTTCCACACATAGTAGGATATATCATCCTTGTCCATCGGATTGACCTGCTTGTGTATTATCGAAGTCGGCACCACTACCACCTTTTTAAAAGAAACATAAGAAAACTTTACAGCAGATGCCCTGGTCAGATCATCCGGTATTCCATTGTCAAGTTTTATATAAAATGCTGCATTTCCATATCCCGAATCTGTGTTTCCGGTAATATGCACACCTTTATCATCCTGATTTATATATCCCCTTTGAGCTTCCCTGCCGTAACCGGCAAAACCGATACAGTTTCCGTAGATTGTTGTACCGTCCAGCTCAAGTGATACGCGCTCTCCCACATCTGCTATATTGTCCGTATATACTTTATAGTTATTGCTATCCTTTACCAGAACCTGCAGTACGTCCGTGGAATTTCCGGTTATCTGCAGGATATCTGAGCCTTCCTCCACATTATCTCCTGCCTTGACACTCACCTTTGAAACTTTTCCGTCATTTTTGGCATATACTGAAATATTTCCTTTGCCGTCATTTCCTGCGCTTATGCTGTCATATGCTGACTGTAGCCGGGAAAGCTGATAGGTGTGGTCTGCACCTGCAAGTTTTTTCTGCAGATCAAGCAGCTGTAAGTTCAATTTCAACTGCTGCTCTTCATATGCTGTATCCGGCTTTTCATCCTGTTTGTTATTTTCTTCTGCGCTGCTACCACCTTCAGATAAATCTTTTACCTGTTTATCGTAATCTGCGATCTTGTGCGCATAGGATTCATTCTCTGCGTCGATCTCATTTTTTGCCTCTGTTATGGCAGCTTTGCCCTCTCCGGTATCCACCACGTAAAGCAGCATCCCATTTTCTACCGTATCGTCCTGCTTCACATTGACCGATACGATCTGTCCTTCATAATCACAGGTTTCGGTTATCGTCCCTGCGTCAGATCTGCTGTAGCTCACACCGTAGTTTGCTATATCAAAGTCAGACCTTGTTACCGTATATTTGCTGTACCTTGTCGGAACCTGATCTGTAGAATTATAGTAGACCAGCTCCCCCTCTTTTAAGCCCTCTGTGACCTGTGTATAGTTTTCATCATACTCACCTGTTGTTATGATGCGTTTCTCGCGGCCGCCCTCATCATTTTTCACATAGACATATCTGGTATCGCCATCCTTATAGATGGAATCTTTTCCCACGACAAGTGCCTGATCCACTTTTGTCTTTTCAAAATATACCGGATACATCTGTCCTGCCGTAAGAAACAGCTTTTCCCTGCTTTCCACGCACACATCCGGATAGCGGTTGTTTATCTTCGAAAGTACCAAAACCTCTGATGTATATTGAGACTCGGTGACATCATATTTTTCGCCATCGACTATCACATATTTCTTGTCATAATCGCTGTATTTGTACTCATTTATGGCTGTATCTTTTATATCCAGCACAAGGTCATCCGTATCGGAGACAATGACTATATTCTCGTATGCCGCAGCAGACCTTCCACCTGTCAGCTTCTTAGTGTAAGTGACAAGACCGCTGTGGGCTGCCTTAAGCGTTCCATCATCAACGATCTGCTGATATAAAGCCATCTGCTCATTGATCTTTTGCACGCGGTATTCGTGAAGCTGCTTATCGTACCGCTGATTTTCCTGTTCTGTGGCTATCAGTGTGTTGTTTTCCTGCTCTGCTGCCTGACTCTCCCATAATTTGATCTGCGTATCCGAGATCTGCGCGGATATCTCATATGTCTCATTCTCATGCGCCAGCGCATCCTTACATTCCTGCAACTGTTTTTTTGCCTCATCCACATCACAGACTGCAAGCACATCCCCCGCATTTACTGTATCTCCCGGCTCCACATATATCTGTGAAATATTGACATTGGCACTGTAGTAATTGCAGTAATCCCTCGGAACTGCAGTAGCCATCAGCACCTGCATGGAGCCGATCGTACCGTATTCCACAGGTCTATAGGCTTCATTTAACGCTACAGGTTCTTCAAGCTTTGGTATGCTGCTTTCTGTCATTTTTCCACAGCCGCCTGCCACAAACGATACACATATCCCCAGTACTGCCAGTTTTTTTATTGATAAAAGGTTTCTGATCTTCACTGCAAAACCACCTCATCCCCGCTTTTAAGTCCTTCTGTGATGATCCGGTAGTCTCCCACCTGATCTCCGACACTTATCCATACCGCCTGTCTGTATCCATTCTCATCCAGTGTGTATACAAAATACCTGCCATCCTTCTCATGTACTGCGTCCTTTTGCACATACACAGCATTTTCTATAGCAGGGCGCGTCACTTCCATGGAAAATATCTGTGCATCCGATACTGCCGACATGTCCGATACCGGTTCAAAAACAACCTTTTTATCGTCCACCTCTTTTACCTTAAGTTCAAACTCTATATCAGATGCTGTTGCCGTGTATATATCACCTACATTAAAGTCATAACCTTCCGGCCTGTCAGCCTCGTAATTGCCGTTTCCGCTGATTTCTGTTATAAAATTGCTGCCCGGTTCAAAAACTCCCGCCAAAAGCGAATTGTTCATTGCTGTGATCGTGCCATCCTCGGATGCCGTGATCTGATATCTCGACAGTTTTTCCTCTGCCTCATCAAGATAAAGCTGCGCAACCTCTGTATCCTTATCAAGCTGGGCAATATCGCTTGAATAATCCTGAGTATCATCGATTTTCATAATAGCCCTGTAGTGCTCTGCCAGAAGCTTATTCTGGCTGATCTGCCCGCTGTAGTCCTCAATCTTTTTCTGTATCTCCCCGGATTTAAAAGCCACCAGTATATCGCCCTTTTTCACATGATCACCCACTGCCACATTTACCTTTTCGAGCGTAAGCTCCGTGTTTGTCGCACCATAGGAAAACCTAGTATAGCCCTGCGCGCTCAGACTGATGGTAGTCTGAGGTGTGAGTGAACCGCTCTGTACCGTAACTGTCTGGTATGATATTTTCTCGTAGAAAGCTCTGTCCGTCTGTTCAAGCTCCTTTTGTGCCGCCCCACATCCTGAAAACAAAATAGAGGTAATTGCAGCGGTAAGTGTCAAACGCCCTATATATTTTTTCTTTTTATTAATCATATATTTTCCACATCTTTTCCAAATAAATATGAACCTGATCTATTATCTAAAAATGTAACTCCATGTATAAACTTTATTGCAGCCAATAACAGTATCTTATATTAGATCATCACTCCTTATGATCGTGCCGTCTATCGCATTCACATACACCGGATATCTGTCGTAGCCCTTGTCCTGTTTTGACAGACACCATGCCGGAACATAAGTACATTTATCCTTGTCAGATGCATCCTTCAAACGGATATATCCGAGCTTTAGATTGTTGTAAGTGTGATTTTGTGTAAAATCATACTGATCTGAGTTTTTTGTCATGTCATCCTTGATGATCTCTTTAATAGTGTCCATTGACAAGAGTTCTACGTTTTTTGACTCATTTACAATATCAACCGGGTAAGAAACAGTAAATTCCGTCACTCCCTGATCCGTCACAATAAAGGAACTGCTGCCATATGGCATAAAATCATCATAGTTATCGAGTGTCTCCCATATATCCATATTCCGGGTGAAATCGAGTGACTTGCAAAACGCTATGCCATCCACACCCTCGCCATAATCTATGATATATCCCCAGGCTGTATCCTTTATGACGCTCTCTTTATCATCAGTTTTTACAGTATCATCACCATCCTCTATCACTCCTGCGCTCCACTCGTAGTCTGATGTTCCTATATATACCTGTGAAGCCATGCCTAATTTATTTTGAAATTCTTCTGCCTTTTTTATAGCTTCGTCTTTTGATAATGCACACTCATTATCATATGAAGATGTAGTATCTCCACCTGTAGAGCCTCCGTTAAATCCCTCTACACCTTTCTCCTCTGCAAAGGATGGTGGTCCGTAATAGCCATACTCACTATCATCGTATAATGTCCCCTCACTTCCTGCCTTAAGAGGCTGTGCTGAAATATATTCAAGAGAGCCGTCCTCAGCAATTCCAAATCTAATCTCACAGAAAACATTACCAATATATCCCAGATACTCATTACAATCCGTATAATCTGTAGCTTTTTCACGCGTATCCAGTGCAGACGGTTCTGCCTTTTCATACTGTTCCAGCAGATCATTTTCACTTTTCATCACCCTGCTGACGCCCTCTTCTGTGATAAGTCCCGCATCAATTTCCTGCTGATACCCGGCAATCTCATTTTTTACAACCTCCATGCTGTGATATATCTCTTCTTTCGTATAATGAGGTATGTCGTGATAATATACGGTACTATCGCCAAAATAAGCCTCTATCACACTCTTTTTGAAATCGGCACCCACCTTTATATTCTTCACCTCAACAACCGACATGCTTTTGCAGTCCGGCAGGGTAATGTCTGCTGAAATATCCACATCCACACTTTTGTCAGATGTCTCAACAGAAAAGCTGTCATTCCATTTCGTACTGTCGTCAAACGCACTTATATCGCTTCCTGCTTTTGTGTTTATATTTTCAGTTTCCATATTATAATCTACTTTTTTTCCTGAACAGCCGGTTAATGCTATTGCAAGAACCAACGCCGATATAATAACGTTTTTCCTCTTCATAGCCTCTCCTTTACAGTGAATTTTCCAAATTTATGATCGTTCCATCTATAGCGTTTACAAAGATAGCATTTTGCTCATTGGAGTCTACCATACGTGACAGTACCCACGCCGGAACATAGCTGTATTTTCCCTGTTCACTGTCACTTCTTATCTTCAAATAACTAAGCTGCAGCTTATTGAATGTCGCCGCGGTATCATATTTATCAGGATTTTCCGTAATCTCCGCCTTGATGATCTGCTCTATATTTTTCAGAGAAATAAGCTCCACATCCTTATAGATCTGTGTTACATTTACCGGATATTCCAACTGCACATCGATTATTCCATCATCCGTGACTGTAAGAAGTGTACTGTCAGGCAGTGTAACATCATCTATATCACTATCATTTGCTTCATACCCCGACAAATAGGTATCCATATCAAATCCATCCTTAAATGTGATGCCATCTATGCCGGTCGCGTATGAATAAATATATCCCCACGCTGCTGTCTGATAGTCATTTTCCTTTTCGCTGTCAATATTAAAACCTATCCAGCTGCACTCACATTCACCTCGTTCCACCAGATCCTGCATTCCCAATTTACTAAGGAAATTCCCGGCTTCTTTTTTGGCTGATGCGGCAGATTTACTGCCCTCATTTGAGGTCTCGTCTGCCTTATCCTTTAGATCATCATCCTGAAAAGTCTGCGTTATGGTATCATAGTCCTCATTCCTTAAAGATGGTGGACCGTAATCTGTCCCGGACTGATGCAAAGCGTAAGCATGTACCTTGTGAGCCTCAAACTCCACCTCACAGAACACATCACCCTTGTAGCCTGCAAATACTTCACAGTTTTCGAGATCCTTTGCCACGGTATAAGTAGTCTTTGCCGTTTCAAGCTTATCCCTGTATTCAGCCAGCCGCTGTTCCAACCACTCCCTGTAAGTATCATCCTGTTCTTTCTGCCAGTACTCTATGACCTCATTCAGTTCGTCAACAGTATAATGATCCGGATCGTGATAATAGTACTCGTTCCCACCAAAATATAAATCCAGAAAACGCTTTTTGTAATCAGCATCTATCTTTACATTTTCCACCTCAACAACCGACATGTTATCGAAGTCCGGAACTACAATATTTGCATATACATATACTGTTTTCTCGCCATTACCGGTCTGTATGGTAAAGTTTTCATTCCAGCCGGAGTCTGCCTTTATATCAGCTAAGGCAGACATATTTTTTGTCTCTTTACTTTCGCTCTCATTCCCATAATCTACTTTTTTGCCGGCACAGCCTGTGAATGATGTGAGGACAAGTGCCTCGATGAGTGTCATAATCGCTGCAAATAATCTCATATTTCGTGAAGATATGTTACCCCTTTTATCCATATGTAGCTCTCCTCCCTTTTTTTCTTTCCCGGTGACTATTCAGAATAGTTATCTTCCATGTTGTTATAATGAGTATATATGTCAGTTGTAAACTTTTTGTATCATACATTGCTTTTTTATTATAAAAACCCGGTCTGCACATACTTATGCAAACCGGGTCTATATTTAACGTATCTTGTAACTATTAAACTATACCAATTCAGGAATTTTATATCCTGCTTCCTCCATCGATTTTTCAAATTCTCCAAGGCTGACATTTGCCTCTTCGGCTGCTACATCTATTTTTAACTTTCCCTTTGAAACCAATGAATACAACATATTATTTTTTCCCTGAAGAATCCCCTCTTCCTTCTGTTCCTCACCATACTCTTTGGCATATTCCTTTGCATATTCTTTGGCATATTCCATTGCATACTGTCTTACTGCTTCACTCATAGCACCACGTCCTTCCTTTTCTTTGTAATAAGCCACTGCTTTTGACAATGTCTCACTTTTTATCTGCTCCGGCCTGCACTGGTGAAAATCTCTCATCATCCGACCTATATCATCATTACCTTCATACCTTCCATTTACATAGATAATATGCGAACCATCTCCAAAGGCTTCACCCGTTTCATCAACACGCCTTTGAATGTGGTAAAATGGCAGTCCTTTTCTGAACTTATCGTGATCATAAATAAAAATCACGTAGGAATCCTTAATCTCCTTAAACTCCTGTCCTTCCTTCAGCATCCTCGCATCCATCATACTGCTGTGATATCTGGCTCTTCTGACATGCGAGCCTTCCGCATTGATCTGCACCTCGATATCAATATGCCTGCCATCGACATCTATTGCATGCACATCCAAGGTAATACATCGACCGCCAATCACTGGATTTTTTAATTCATCCTGCCCCCTGACGTCTATAACCTTAATATCACGCTCCATTATTACGCGAAGCAGCAGCTCCGTTGTCTCGATATTCTGCCCGAATACAAGACTCATCAGATTGTCATCAAACAGTGTCATTTTGTCAATCAATCTGTTGATGATTACATCGTTCTGGACATAATTATTGCCCAAAACTTCTTTTGTCTCTCCCGACATTATTCTCCTCCTGTTTAGTTGTGCAAGCAGGGAGAATATAATATCGCATGATACAAAATCTCTTGTCAATATAAAGCATCAGCAACCCCAGTCCGCTTCATTCACATAAGATTATCTCAATCGACATATCTATTTTTCCCTGCTACTGATAGGTAACTTAAAGCATTGAAAATTTCCATGTCTTTGTCGAAAAATATTAAGTGGTTCTGCCCTCTTCAAAGTGATACGCACCGATAAAAATGTGTACTGTGGTGTCGCTCAACAGAAATATAATGCTTTGGCTTGATTGTAGCATTAAAACCGCAAAAGGGCAATAAAAATATCAGGCAAATTCCTATTATCCTATTATAAAAGAGAGACAGCCGGACACATCTCCTACATATGTCTGACTGTTCTTTATCGCTTACTATTCAGTTTTATTATAGCTATCCGCTAAATTCTCCTATAGTGGTACGCAAAGTATATATTGCCGGCGATTGCGGTGAGCGTCCACGAAATGACGTATATGAGGTATAATGACTGCAGTGTCTTAAAGTATGCAAACACTGTGAGCAGCCATATAATCCTGAATACGACAGAGCCCATGACCACTATGATGGTTGGCATGATGCTTTTTCCAATGCCCCTGGCGGCGGCTGTGGCATTGTCCATGAAGGCTGATACACAGTAGACGAATGCCATCACACCAATTCTGATCTGTCCATAGTGTATCACGGCATCATCACTCGTAAAGAGCAAAAGGAACGGTCTTTGGAATATAAACAATGCCACTCCAAGCACCAGTCCCATCAGAAACGAGTATGCCAGGGTGATGAAAAATGTCCTAAGCACCCTTTCCTTTTTCCTCGCGCCCAGATTCTGCGCTATGAAGCTGGTGCATGCAGTGTAAAATGCTGCCATCATATCATAGATGAGTGAATCCGCATTGGTGGCGGCTGAATTGCCCTCCACTACCACATGGCTGAAGGAATTGATGGATGTCTGGATACATATATTGGCTATGGCAAAGAGCGAGTACTGTATCGCGGCCGGCACTCCGATACGAAGCACTGCTGCGGCCGCATCCCTGTCAATCGCTATATCCTTCATGCGCAGGCCGTAGCTGCCGTATGTCTTCATGAGAAACCTGATAATGAGAGCCGCTGAGATATACTGTGCTATGATGCTTGCGATGGCTACTCCTATCACTCCCAGTCTGCACACTATTACAAAAAACAGGTTGAGCACTATATTGATAATTCCCGAGATACTCAGGTATATGAGAGGCCTCTTTGTATCTCCCACTGCGCTCAGCACACCGTTGCCGAAATTATAAAGCGCAAGCGCCGGCGAACCGCACAGATATATCATCAGATACGCTGTGGCACCGTCTATCAGCTCGGGCTTTGTATTCATCACTTCAAGCAGTGGCTTTGAAAAAACCAGTCCTGCCACTAACAGTAAAAGTCCCGCTATAAAGCACAGGATGACCGATGTATGGACGGTCTTATGCACCCTCTGATAGTCCTCTGCTCCCATGTGCAGTGCCGTGACAGCATTGACACCACCTCCCATGCCAAGCAGGATGCCTGTTGTGAGTGTGATGATAATTGTAGTGGATCCGACCGAGCCGAGTGCTCTTGCACCTGCAAATTTTCCCACCACTGCCACATCCGTCATATTGAAAAATACCTGAAGCAGGTTTGAGAACATGAGCGGTATGGAGTAAATCAGTATCTTCCTTGCAAGTGGTCCGTTCACCATATCCAGTTCTTTGGTCTGTGTTGCTCTTAACTTCATTTTTTCCTCTTGTAAATCTGTAATAATCTGATTAATTATAGATACATTTCGTTCTTTTTTCAAGACTGTTGTTTACGCTTTACAAAAAAGATTATATAATAAAGTTAAAAAGACTTAAGAGGTAAAAAATGTTTGAAATAGTAATCTGTGATGATGACAGTGCATGCCTTGAGCAGACTTGCCAGCTTGTGAACGACTGGAAGGCTGCTATCAGCACTCCCATCAGTGTAAAGACCATGGAAAGCGGTGATAAGCTGCTTGAATACTGTACCAAAAACAGTCCTGATGTAATTCTTCTGGATATCATGATGCCGCTCTTAAATGGCATGGATGCAGCAAGAGAGCTTCGCGAGCACAATCTGATATCGAAAATAATCTTTCTGACCACATCGCCTGAGTTTGCCATTGAATCCTATGATGTGGATGCTTCCGGTTATCTGCTAAAGCCTGTTGACAGAGAGAAGCTATATAAGCTTTTGGACAAATGTTTGTCTGCTGTGTCAAAGCCAGCCGACTCCATTGCAGTACATACTACATTTGGATATCAAAATGTACTCATGCACCATATTGAGTTTATCGAGGCGCAGAATAAGAAGGTCATGTTGGCACTATATGACGGACAAAGACTTGAAGTCATTGGCAGACTTTCAGATTATGAAAAGCTGCTCACTGTTGAAAAGGGCTTCTTCAAGTGTCACCGGAGCTATATTGTATACATGCCGGCTGTGGAGCATTTTTCAGCAACTGAGCTTGTCACAAAATCAGGCACGAAGATTTCTATTTCCAGAGGTCTTTCAAAGAGCTTTCAGGATGCCTATTTCTCCTATATGTTTAAGGAGTAGGCCTTATATCATGAAAAAGGAATAATTATTATATGCTTAATTTAATCACGAACACCGTGAGATACATATTCACACTATACTTTGGAGTGTTTGTCACTACATCTATAATAGGTATCAAAAACAATAAAAAAAATATATTGATATTAAACGCATTCTGTGTCATAGATCTGCTTTTGGATCTCATGCTCATATACTTTAAAAGCTCTGCAAGTGTGATAAGTGCATATCCTCTCGTGACACATCTTCCTCTTTTGCTGATACTGATATTTGTTTTTCACCGAAGCGTACTCAAATCACTGCTTGCTGTCACAAGTGCCTACATGTGCTGTCAGATATGTAACTGGATGTCTATCATCACAGAGTGGCTCGGCTACGAGTCCTGGATTGTTGATTTGACCTATATTGCCGGCATTTTCCTCACATACTTTATCGTACACAGGTTCATCGCACCCGCACTGTCCGATATTTTTGCAAAGCCCGATGTTGAGCTTATACCTATATGCATCATGCCGTTTTTCTACTACATATTTGACTATGCGACAACAGTGTACACGAAGCTGCTTTACAGTGGCAGCCGCATAGTGGTCGAGTTTGTGCCATTTCTCATGTGCATCAGCTTTCTGACGTTCTGTGTGGTCTACTATCATTCGATTGAACGCCAGCAGCAGATTGCCACACAGAATTATTTTATGCAGATAAAGCAGGCGCAGTTTGCAAAGGAAATCGAGAGCATGCAGCGCAATGAGAAAAATGTTTCTCTGCTGCGCCACGATATGAGACACTTTCTGAATAATATAGCTGCCTTCATCGAAAACAATGAAAATGACAAGGCCTTAGATTACATACACAGTATCGTTAAGGCAACCGAAAAGACCACCAGAAAACGCTTCTGTGCAAACGAAATAATCAACATTATTATCATGTCCCATGCCGACAGCTTTAAGGATAAGCATATTGATTTCAGATATTCTATATCTGTTCCATCAAAGCTCCCCTTCTCAGACATAGATATGACCGCGATACTTCAAAATGCACTGGAAAATGCCGTGCATGCTGTCATGATGCTTGAGCCCGAAAAGCGCTTTATCAGACTCTCTATCTCAGAAAAAAGCGGCAAGCTTTTGATTTCTGTTGAAAATCCTTATGCCGTAAGGCCTAAGCTCATAAACGATATGCCTGTTGCAACAGAAAGAGGGCATGGACTTGGCACAAGAAGCATCCGACAGACTTCTGAAAGACTTGGTGGCAAATGCCAGTACAGTGTGACCGATACACTGTTTATTGTAAGAGTGATAATTTAGTTTATTAAAACAGCCGGTGCATAACGCACCGGCTGTTTTGGTCCTCATATTACAATATATAATTCAAATCACAATTAGAAATCTGTGAGGTTTGCAGCTCTCTTCTCAAGGAATGCTCCCATTCCCTCTTTCTTGTCGTTTGTATCATTTACAACACCAAAGAGGTTTGCTTCCATCTCAACAGCGTTCTTGATATCCATATCATATCCGTTGTTGATAGCAGCCTTTGCAACTGCGATTGCGTAGCTTCCCTTAGAGATGATCTTTGCAGCCATAGCCTTAGCTGTTGGCATAAGCTCCTCTTTTGCTACTACCTTATTAACGAGACCGATGCGGTATGCTTCTGCAGCGTCTACATTGTCGCATGTGAAGATCATTTCCTTAGCACGTCCCATTCCTACTAAACGAGCAAGTCTCTGTGTACCGCCAAAGCCAGGGATGATTCCAAGACCTGTCTCAGGCTGTCCGAAAATTGCGTTCTCAGAAGCGATTCTGATATCACATGCCATAGAAATCTCGCATCCTCCACCGAGTGCGAATCCATTGACAGCTGCGATTGTTACCTGACGCATATTCATGAGCTTGAAGAATGGCTCTGAAGCCTTGATTCCGAATGCTCTTGCCTGTGGTGCTGTGAAATTAACCATCTCTGAGATGTCTGCTCCTGCTACGAATGACTTGAACTCGTTGCCCTTCTTGTCAGGACCACCTGTAAGGATAAGCACCTTAACATCGTCTCTTGCCTCGATCTCTGTTAATGCTACATTTAACTCGTCAAGAGTCTCACTGTTTAATGCATTAAGAGCAGCCGGTCTTGAAATTGCAAGTACTGCAATCTGATCTGCTACGTCAAGTGTTAAATTTTTGAACTCGCTCATTGTATAAATCCTCCTTAAAAAACCTATGTATAACCGACATTTCTGTCGTAATTTATAAAAAAATAGTAACACTTTGACAAATTTTTGTCAATGTCTGAATGACCTTTTTCAATAATATTTACCGTTTAATTTAATACACAAAATTTAAGGAGACAGTCTGCTTAATGCAAACTGCCTCCCGCCTTAGAAATAATATAATCAAATTATTTAATTAAATTAAATCAAAACTCAAATTACATAAGTCCATGTGTCCTGTTGTAAGCATTGCAGATCATATTTGAGTTCTTGATAAGGATATGCATAGCAATGAATGGTCCGATTCCACAGATAAGTGTACCAAATATGCACCACATCAAAACAGTGGTTCCATTCTCCTGAATGCCAAGTCCGTATCTGCCTGCATTATTTGCCAGTCTGTTGCCCAGCTTATAGTACCAGTACCATGCATAAATACCGCATGTAATCATTGAAAGCAGGATAAATGCTACGAGACCTGATGTATTCTCGCCATCTCCATCACATGCTACATTGACATCATGAGCCATCTTGTAGATGAAATAATATCCATAAATACCACATGTAATAATAGACAGGATGATGTATGAGGCAAGACCTCTGTCATCCTTTAATCTTTCTCCCCTGTATGGTGGAGGAGTCTGACCACCATTGTTCTGGTAGCCTGTATTGTACTGTCCGGCTCCGTTGTTCTGGTAGCCTGCATTGTACTGTTGTCCGGCTCCGTTATTCTGGTAGCCTGCGTTGTACTGTCCGGCTCCGTTGTTCTGGTAGCCTCCATTGTACTGTCCACCTGCATTCTGCTGGTTTGCACTGTTTCCTGTGAAGGACTGCTTTACCTCATCAAATGCACTTCCAAGCTCCTGCTCTGCTGCATTGAATGCCTCTCCGGCTTTGTTTACAAAATCCTGTGCCTTTGAAACAGGCGCTCCACAGAATGGGCAGAATTTTGTTGAATCAGGAATTTCTTTTCCACATTTCTCACAAAACATCTTCGTTCTCCTTTTCTATTTGCTTTTTATTACACGGATGATACGAAACAGGATGTTGTTTTGCGGCTCAAAAACCACGACATCATCGCCTGACCATATCAATCTGCATATATAAACTATAGCAAACATAATAATAATTGTAAATATAATTATTTTATAAATTTTTATATTTATTTTAGATTTACACAAAAGCACTATTACTGTAATAGGCACAAGCCAAAAAAGCGGATGATATGCAAATGCCTTTGCCATATCCAGCTGTAAAAATGCAAGCCATGCCCTCGACATGCCACAGCCTGCACATGATATTCCTGTGATAAACTTAATGGGGCATGTGATGCCTATTGACTCCATAGCCATGTAAAGTACCACTACGGCTGTGACAGCACATATGAGCTCTTTTCTTTCCTTTTTTTGTTTATTGTCCATACAAATGTTATCTCAAAAAGTACGCACTGTAAGGCGGCAGCTCAAGGCCACCGTTTAATGTAACCTGCTCACCTGTAATCAGGTCTGTGGCATCACCCTTTCCCATATCAAAGCCCGCGAAAAACGGCTGGTCTGCGGCATTGATGCACACGAATACCTTTTCACCATCACGTTCTCGACCGAAAACGCACTGGCCGTTTGTGAGCACAACCGAATAGAAATTACCGTAGCATAGTGCCTTTGACTCCTTCTTTGCTTTTGCAAGCTTTGAAATCCACTCAGTCAGCTCATTGTACTGCGGTGCTTCAAAGCATGCTCTAAGTGCCGGGTCACCATCCTCTTTTTTTGCTTTCTCGCCCCACTCACTGCCATAGTACACGCAAGGAATACCCGGCATGCCAAACGCAAGCGCATATATGAGAGGCAGGTGCTTTTCATTGGTCAGTATGCTTGCCACTCTTGTCACATCATGATTGTCCACGAATGACAGCAGGTGCTTACCCTTGTAGAGAGTCCACTGCTCCGGTCCGAACTGTCTGAGAAGCGAATGATTTATCTCAAACATATTCATGGAATTAAAGCTCGAGTGCAGTCCCTTATAGCACTCATAGTTCGTTACCGAGTGAAGCATCGCATCATTCATAATCTGGTTGTAGTCACCATGCAGTGTCTCTCCGACCAAAAAGAAATCCGGCTTTAGTGAGTCGCAGAACTCCCTTAGTCTTCTGAGGAAATCATGGTCGAGGCAGTATGCCACATCAAGTCTCAGCCCGTCTATATCAAACTCGTCTACCCAGCCCTTTATCGCTGAAAAGATATGCTGGATTACATCCTCATTTCTCAGATTAAGCTTGACCAGGTCATAGTTACCTTCCCAGCCCTCGTACCACAATCCATCATTATAGTTTGAGTTGCCGTCAAAACTGATGTGG
>OGIK01000233.1_pt1 | contig 72485 bp, 63 predicted proteins | sample 1571781 | NCBI WGS metagenome assembly OGIK01 (sample SAMEA2581956, study PRJEB24529) | metagenome | biome: Human gut stool | place: China | collected 2011
CAATGAAGAAATCCACCGCTTTGCGATACACGGCGACCGTGTCATCGAGCACGGAGCCGTAGCCCTGAATGCGGACGCGGTAGGAGGTTAGGATCTTCATCGTTGTTGTTGGCGGTCTCTAGATGTACGAGTAACTCTAGCACAATTCCTTAGCAGACAAGGAATTTCCTTAGATTCGGGTTTCGCCCGGCCTGCTCGACCGCACACGAACGCGCGCGATTTTGAGCGCGACGAGCGCATCTATCCGCTTCTCAAGCAGTGGGTCGACTGGATGCCGGTCGTAAAGTCCGCCCTGCGCGTCACGCCGAGCGGCGCGGACAATCCTCCCTACGCCACGCAGTGGGGACTCATTCTCCGTTCTTCTCTTGCCCGGCAGTTCGACATTCCCCTCTCCGACGCTCTCGTCGGCATGCCGGGCGGCAAGGCCTTCGTCTATCACTTCGAGGGACTCGAGCGCGAGTTCGGGATTGACGAGATCGCGCGCGGTCATCATCCGATGTTCGAGCGGATGGAAAAACTCGGCCTTCGCGCGGCGGGAGACGCCTACCTTGTCGTTGAAATGAAGCTCACGAGCGCCAACGGAAAGCGCCGAGGCGGGAGCGGCCGCTTCATAGTGCCTATTGCCGATTAGAGGAAGAGGCGGTGGTAAATGGAAGGAAGGCGGCGCGATTGCCCGCGCCGCCCGTTCAACAATGAAAGCGAAAAGCAGGGAATCGGTGAACTGCGGAGAATGCGGAGGCAACCGATTCCGTTTTCAAGCTCAGAACTTCTTCACGATCCCGAAGGTGACGGCGTAGACGTTTTCCGCGGCACTGGGGTGTGCTTCGGCGTAAGCGTCCGAATAGTCCGAGTGAATCCAGTTGGCGGCTGTGTAGAGGGTCGTCAGTTTGCTCAGAGAATACAGATAGCCCACCGTCGTCTGGCAGGTATCCATGGTGAGTTTCGCGTCGCGGCTTGCTTCAAAGTCGCCATAGCCGAACCCCGCCTTGACGGTGCCGTTCAACGCCGGGAATTCAATCCCCACGTTGATGCCGAAACCGTCGACGCCGCCCGCATCCGAGAAGGTGGTCGTCTTTGCCGCGGCCGTGTAGTTTTCGAAAATCTGCGTGTAGAAAAAGAACTTCGCCCAGCCGGTGTTGTAGTTCGCGCCGAGGTTGTAAGAAACAGCGTCGTCGAGATTGGCTTCGCCGGCCGAGAGTTGAGCATGATTGATGGTTTCAATGCCGGCAGCCACCATGAGTGCGTCGTTTTGGAAACGTACGGCGCCGCTCAAAAGGCGGTCGACGCTAGATTTTCCTTCCGTACCGTCGCCGTAGGCGTTGACGTCGGTTCCGAAGGAATACTGGACCGTTGCGTCGACGTTACCGAATTTCGGGGTCGTATAGCCGATGGCGTTGTCAATGAACTCATAACCGAGGGAGACCACCTGCAGGTGACCGCCAAGGTCGCCCCAACCGCAGGAGAAAGGGCTTACGACGTGCCCAAATCGGGCGTAGGGACCGTTGCCGCCCACGAGCGAACCCATGCGGCCGAATGAGAGATATCCGAATCGCCCGTCAAGATAAACACGCGCATCTCGGCCGAAAAGACGGTCGCCTTGTCCCAGCGCGCCCGTATCGGTGGCGAAACCGTTTTCGAGAACGAACCCGACTTTTAGACCGTTGCCCAGGTCTTCGGATCCTTTAATGCCGACGCGGGAACCGATGTACTGACCGGAGAGCATCTTGAGGGACGATTCGGACGTGCCGTCGACGGCGTCGTTTTGCTGCCAGGTCAGCCCGTAGTCCAGGACACCGTAGACCTCCACGTTGGAAGCGAGTGCACCGGTCGAAGAAAGAAGACCGCCGAGCGTGAGGGCGAGAAGAGTTCGTTTCATTGTGTGTGATACCTGTTTTTTGGGGGGAGGGTACCTGTTCGGCCGATTTCGGCCGAACAGGGAAAAAGAGCGAAAGCCTGCGGGAGGAATCAGGCCTTCGCGAGTTTCAGACCGACAAGGCGGCCAAAGGTCACCGTGCGGCCGCAGGCCATGCCGGTGGCGAGGTTCGGGTACTCGGAGGCGAAGTAGCCGCCCGAGTCGTTGCCGACGACGTAGAGGCCGGGAATCGGATTTCCTTCCGTATCGATCGCGTTCATGTTCGTGTCGATCTGGATGCCGTCGAGCGTGCAGAGCATCCAGCCCGTGTTTTTCGCGCCGTAGAAGGGAGCCTTGTTGACGGGCGTGAGGCGATGCGGTTCCTTGCCGTAGTCGACGTCGTTGCCCGACTTGGCGAGCTCGTTGTAACGCGTCACCGTGGCCTGCAGAGTCTTTGCCGGAAGGCCCAACTTTTGGGCGAGCTCTTCAATCGTGTCGGCCTGCACGACGTAGCCCTTCTCGATGAGACCCGGAAGCATCTTTTCCTTCACCACCTTCCAGGAGATGTTGGGATCGGCTCCGTTTTCAAACGGGAACATGCGCGAACAGCCGTGCATCTTGAACTGTTCCGCGTACTGAACCCAGTTGCTGTCAAAGAGCGTGTAGTGGCAGTGGCCCTTCTGGAATTCGTCGGCGTGCAGGATGTTTTCGTACGTGCCTGATTCGTTCATGAAGCGCTTGCCGTAGGCATTCACCTTGAGCCAGGGCTGCGAACCCATCCAGAAGAAGCCGCTGTCGCCCGACTGAATCGTCTTGACGCCCGGATTCTGATCAGGACGAAGCGCGCAGCGGTCGAACTTGAGCAGAGAATGCGTTTCGTCCATCTTAGCGCCGACCCAGAGGCAGGCCTTGATGCCGTCGCCGCGAGCGCCCGGCATGGCGCCGGTACGACCCGTGACGCGCAGGTTCCAGGGCTGCAGGGCTTCGAGCATCTTGAAGTTCTGAGCGTAGCCGCCCGTCGCCACGACGACGCCCTTCTTGGCGTTGTAGCGAACGTACTTGCCTTCCGCGTTCTGCGCGATACAGCCCGTGACGCGTCCGTTCTTCTTTTCGAGCTTCACCATCTTCGTCGAGAAGTCAAACCGCGCACCGTGTTTGACGGCGTAGTCAAAGAGCACCGTGTTGAGCGAAATCTCTTCTTTGCCGTCCTTCGTGAGACGCATGCGCGGCGAGTGACCGATCGGGAAGTGCTTGTAGCGGGTCTCGTCGTTTCGGTCGCCCGATTCATGCCACATTTCGATGCCGCGTTCGGCGAGGCGGTCGCCCAGCCAGTCGACGACGGCGCCCGATTCGTCGCACCAGAGCTTGACGAGGTCCTGCTGGATGCGGCCGCCCGCGTAGAGCGTCGCCATCGTGATGAATTCGAACTTGTCGACCTTCGTGCCATAAGCCTTCTGGTAGCGCGAGTCGATGGCTCCGATGTCCTCGCGGATGCCCGTGCCGACGGGGAAACGATCGATGCCGATCACCTTGGCACCGGCTTCGGCAGCGGAGGCAACAGTGAACATGCCGCCCGTGCCGCAGCCCACCACGAGAATGTCGGTGTCGTGCGTGGCGACGATGTCCTTTTCGGCGATTTCCGGAGGCTGACCGAGCCAATCACCGTCTTCTTCCTTAGCGACCTCCTTCGTCACGACTTCCACGGGAATTTCCCCCTTGGCCTGGGCAATGCACTTGGCGGCGGCCTGGTGCACAGCGCGCGAAGTAATGGACGCGCCCGAGACGACGTCGATTTCAGCGGACTGAGCCGCCATAAGGGACTTCTTCAGCGTTTCGGCGGCGGCCTGACCGATGGAGGGCGTTTCGTGGGAGACGTCGAGCACCACGTCGGTAATTTTGTTGGCGTCGAAGGTCATCGTCACAACGACGTCGCCGATGCCGGCCGCCTTGGCGGAATACGTGCCGGGTTTGTAGATGCCCGCGGGTGCCGCATGTACGGCAGCGGCGGCGAGCGTGGCACCGCTAGCGAGCGTCGTACGAAGGAATGTACGACGGGAAAGTTGCTTGGTCATGGATGGAATTCCTCTTGAAAGAAACGGAGTGCGGCAGGAGCCGCAAATCAATGTCGATTCGAGGAACACATCCTAGTACAACGTTCGTTAAATAACGCTACTAATTAGTTCATGGACCTCGTCCATCTTCCAACGCCAACGGAAGGGAACGGGGTCCTCATTACATTCTGCCACCCATCGCTCAATGTGAGCGCGGAGTTCCTCTTTTGAGTTAACTCGTAGCCCACGTAGACTTACCCGAGCCATCTTGCTGAAGAACGCTTCAATCAGGTTCAACCAAGAGGCGTGCTTCGGGGTGAACACGAACTGGAATTGCCCTTTGCGGGTGTCCAAGAACCCCCGCGTCTCGCGTGACGTGTGGATGGTGTGATTGTCGAGCACCATGTAAATCACGGCGTCTGCAGGGTACGCAGCGTCGATCAACTTCAGAAAGTCAATGAAGTCCGAGCTTTTATGCCGCTCGCGAATCAGACTGTGTACCTTGCCGGAAATCAAATCGATGCCCGCCAGAAGCGACAGGGTTCCGTGCCGCTTGTATTCGTAATCGCGACGTATGAAGCCCTTGCCGCTCTTGGGTACTCTATCCGGATGAATGTTCCCGATCGCCTGGATGCCGGGCTTCTCGTCGTACGAAACAAATACCGAACAGTTCGGCTGTGACGAGGTTTCCAGGGTGTCCTTGAACGCGATTTGCATTTCCACACGCTTGTAGAGGAGAAGGACCTCCCCGCATTTGGCCGAAAAGTCCGGATCCTTTTTCTCGAGGTAATAACGGATGCGGTGAGGCTTGATGGCGTCATCGTCCAAAATCGCCCAAATGGTTGACTTGGAAGCCTTCGTCAACTCGTCGCCGAACGGCATGTCGGCGGCATGCTGTCGAACGTATTCCGCAAGCGTGTCCATGGACCACAACGCCTGCGTCGGGACGTCCGGCAATTCCTTGGGAGGAGTGCATGCCAGTTCTTTCACCCAAGTTCGTGCCTCAGCGCCAATGACAATCGGTCTACCGCTACGCTTCAGGTCATCAAGCGCCATCATGGGCCCGATCTGTAAAGCTTTGCGGATCATTCTTGCTACAGCACTAAGGGATAAGCCGACCGAATCGGCGATCTCTCTTTGAGGCCGGCCTTCGGCGGCGGCGAGGAAAACCTTGGCTCGCTGCACCCTGCGCAGCTCCTCGCTACGCGAATTGGCTATCTGAGTCAGGCTGGCAAATTGTTCCTGTGTAAGTTCGAGGCGGTTACTGACGGGGCGGCCGCGTGGCATGATAGGGGTATCCGTAAAAAGGTAGGTACCCCTGTTGTACCGCATTTCTTATTTAATAGCGTTACTTAGCGAACGTTATACTAGGGGTGGGACCTTGACGCGAGTCAAGTATGATGATGGTGGCGGTGAAGGGAGCACAATCCAATCGTTTTCTTAAGTTCAAATGCGTTGCGCTAAGGGTTAACCCGTGTAATCGAGACGGTTCAGGCCGCTTCATGCGGGGAGACGGGTTGTTTTCTGCTGAGACCAACCCATGACTCATCTACGACATTTGTTGTAGCGGTCAGGGTTTTTCCTAACCTGTTGTCACTGTTAGGCAAGGAGGGTCACAATGTCCAACAACGAAAAAACATTCACACACTATCGAATCGGCGATTTTGCCAAGTATCTCGGTGTCACGTCGGACTTCTTGAAACACTACGAAGAGGCCGGGCTGATCGACGTCGTGCAGCGCGCAAGCGGGTATCGCTACTATCCCTTTAATCAGGCAGCGCGTGTGATCGAATATATGCGCCTGCGCAACTACGGCGTAACCGTGAAGGAGATGAACGGCGTTCTCACGGGAAATTCCGAGGACGCTGTCGCATTCCTCGATGAGCGCGCGGGCGATATACGGGAGTCCGTGCGGCGCCTCAATGGTCTCTTGGAGGCGCATGAAGAATTGAAGACTTGGTTTGCCCGGCGACGCAGCAAGCCGATTGACTGGGAAATCCGCGAGGTCGAGCCGTACTACTTTCTTCCGCATACGAACACGCAGTCCTTCCGCAAGGACGAAGCGATTTATGAACTCGTCAAAACTTGGGGAATGTGGTTGCCCGTTACGAAGTCGGCGCTGACCGTCGAACCGACGGGCGTGCCGAGCGACCCGGAGGCGTTGCACTGGGGCTTCGCCATACCGAAGTCGAAGGCGTTACGCTATGAACTTCCCGTCAATCAATCGGTGGAGAGCCTTCATTTCGGCAAAGCGTTTGTCTACCACTTTTCCGAACTGGAAGATGCTTTCAACATGGCGGACATTGCGGAAAGGAACCATCCTGTCTTCACCTTGATTCGTGAGCTCGGTTTCCATGTGGTGGGGACGGGCCTTCTCATCAATGAAATGAAGTTTCAGAACGACGAAAAGGGCCTCAATCAGGGGACGGGACGCTTCATTCTGCCGATTTCGTGCGCCCTCAGGGACTGAGGGTAGGAAAAAAAGATGTCCGTCTTGGCAGGTACGCTCGGGGCTGACGGTTCCGCCGGGAACAGGCGGACAAAAAGAAAGAGGAAGCGATTTCTCGCTTCCTCTTTCGGAATCTTTGGCTCCCCGAGCTGGGCTCGAACCAGCGACCTGCGGATTAACAGTCCGTCGCTCTACCGACTGAGCTATCGGGGAATCAAGGACACAAAGTATATCTCATCCATCAGAAAAAAGCAAGGGTGCGATGAAAAATAAATCGAAAATTTTTCATCGGCCCTTTGCAATCCGCAAATCGTCCCCATATAAAGGAGATCTGGTCCCACTTCCGAGATCGAGGAGACGCCCTTGGCCGAAGTCGTTCGTTATCCGAATTCGCCCTTTTCGCTCTACATGCCTTTCCCGCCCGCAGGCGATCAACCGCAGGCGATCGAGAAGCTGTGCGCGGGGCTTGAGGCGGGCGTGGCTTGTCAGACGCTACTCGGCGTGACGGGGTCGGGGAAGACCTATACGATGGCCAACGTCATCGCTCGAGCGGGCGTGCCCGCCATCATCCTCGCGCCGAACAAGACGCTCGCCGCGCAGACCTATTCGGAAATGCGCGAGTTCTTCCCGGAGAACGCCGTCGAGTACTTCGTCTCCTACTACGACTTCTATCAGCCCGAGGCCTACGTGCCCGCGCGCGACCTCTTCATCGAAAAGGACGCGGCGGTGAACGAGCACATCGAGCAGATGCGTCTCGCGGCGACAAAGTCGATTCTCGAGCGCCGCGACACGATCATCGTGGCGACGGTTTCCTCCATCTACGGCATCGGCGCGCCCGAAAGCTACACGGAAATGCGCTGCATTCTCCGGCGCGGAGACGCCCGCACGCAGCGGCAGCTCATCTCGCAACTCGTTCGCATGCAGTACCGCCGCACCGACACCGAGTTCGTGCGCGGAACCTTCCGCGTGCGGGGCGACACGATCGACGTCTTCCCGGCCGAACACGCCGAGAGCGCCGTGCGGGTGGAGCTCTTTGACGACGAAATCGACGCGATTCTTCTCTTTGATCCGCTCACCGGGCGGATCGAACAGAAGGTGAACCGCTTCGTCGTCTACCCTGCGAGCCACTACGTGACGCCGCGCGAAGAAATTCTGCGCGCAATCGAATCGATCAAGGTCGAATTGAAGGAGCGTCGCGCGGAACTTCTCGAAGAAGGAAAGCTTCTCGAAGCCCAGCGCCTCGAGGAGCGCACGCGCTTCGACCTCGAGATGCTCGATCAGGTGGGCTTTTGCAAGGGGATCGAAAACTACTCGCGGCATCTGACGGGGCTCGCTCCGGGCGTGGCGCCTCCGTGCCTCATCGACTATCTTCCCGCCGACGCGATCATGTTCTTTGACGAGTCGCACGTCATGATGGGGCAGTTGGGCGGCATGTACCGCGGCGACCGCGCGCGAAAGGAGACGCTCGTTCAGTACGGCTTCCGTCTTCCCTCGGCGCTCGACAACCGTCCGCTTCGCTTCGACGAATTCGAGCGCAAGATGCGCCGCAGCATCTTCGTTTCCGCCACGCCCGCCGACTACGAACTCGAGCGTTCGGGCGGCGAAGTGGTCGAACAGGTCGTTCGTCCCACGGGGCTCGTGGACCCGGAAGTGGAGGTGCGTCCCGCCGTCTCGCAGGTGGACGATCTTCTCTCCGAAATCAGCGAGGTGACGAAGAAGGGCGAGCGCGTCCTCGTGACGACGCTCACGAAGCGCATGGCCGAGGATCTCACGGACTTCCTCTCCGAGCACGGCGTGAAGGTGCGCTATCTCCACTCCGACATCGACACGGTCGAGCGCGTGGAGATCATTCGGGACCTGCGTTCGGGCACCTTCGACGTCCTCGTCGGGATCAACCTCCTGCGCGAAGGCCTCGACATTCCGGAAGTGTCGCTTGTGGCGATTCTGGATGCGGACAAGGAAGGTTTTCTGCGAAGTGACCGCTCGCTCATTCAGACGATCGGGCGCGCCGCGCGCAACCTGCACGGCCGCGCGATCCTTTATGCCGACCGGATCACCGACAGCATGAAGCGCGCGCTCGACGAAACGAATCGCCGCCGCGTGAAGCAGCAGACCTTCAACGAGGAGCACGGGATCGTCCCGCGGGGCGTCAAGAAGGAGATCCGCGAGATCATCGACGGCGTCTACCGCGGTCCCGACGTGCCCGCGCCCGCAATCGAGGCGCCGCGCGACGAAAAGGAACTCGCACGGCGTCTGCGCGCGCTTGAGGAGCAGATGATGGTGCACGCCAAGAACCTCGACTTCGAAAAGGCCGCGCGCCTTCGCGAGGAACTCATGGCGCTTCGACGCGAGGCCTTCGGCGCGAGCGCGGCGACTTGAGGCGCGCAAAGAATACCCTCTCGTTGCGAATCGCGCTCTAGGCAGAAAGCGACAAGTGCGGTAGGATATTGGGGATGTTTTTGGGACCTTCCGTTTTTTCCGAAGCGAGAACTGATTTTCCCTCAGAGAATAAGAGATTACAGTGATTAAGATTTTGTTTGTGTGTACCGGCAACATTTGCCGCAGTCCGACGGCCGAGGCGATTTTCCGTCGGATGGTCCGTGAAGCGGGTTTCAGCGACGTGATTGACTCGGACAGCGCGTCGACGACGGCTCATCATGAGGGAGAAACACCGGATTCGCGCGCCCAGCTCGCCTGCCGCAAGCGCGGGCTCGACATTTCGCAGCACCGTGCGCGCCAGATCCGTCCGGAAGATTTCGAAGAGTTCGACCTGATCCTCGCCATGGACTGGGAAAACCTCACCGAACTGCAGCAGCGCTCGCCCGCCTGCTACCATCACAAGATTCAGCTTCTGATGCGCTACGCCAACGACTACGACGCGGCGGTGGTGCCCGATCCCTACTACGGCATCAACGAGGGCTTCAACCTCGTGATCGAGTATTGCACGGACGCCTGCAACGGTCTCCTTGAGACCCTCGAAAAGAAGGCGAAGCAATTGCAGCGTCAGCGCGGTCTGTGATTTTTGGCGCCTCGGCGCGAGAAGGAAGCCGGAACCTGTGTAAAGATCGGTTTCGGCTTCTTTTTTTCGTCAATAAATCCAATTCCTTACTTGCGCGGTCAAGAACTTTGGCGTAATATCCGAGCAATTCAATCGGGTTTTCCAAAGATCAGCAGAAGGAGGCGTTCGTGAAACTGACGACGAAAGGTCGCTTTGCCGTGACGGCCATGGTGGATTTGGCGCTGCACTTGAGCGAGGCGCCCGTGCGCATCGCGCTCATCGCCGAACGCCAGAACCTTTCGGTGGCGTATCTCGAGCAGATCTTCTGCAAGCTGCGCCGCGCCGGCCTCGTCACGAGCGCCCGCGGTCCCGGCGGCGGCTACCGCCTCGGCGACCTGCCCGAAAACATTTCCGTGGGGCAGATCATCGAGGCCGTCGACGAGGACATCGACGCGACCCAGTGTCACGGAGGCGACACCTGCAAGGGCGGCGCCGCCTGTCTGACGCATCATCTTTGGGAAGATCTCAACCGCGTCACGTCGGACTTTCTCTCCCGCGTGACGCTCGCCGACATGGTTCGCCGCAACGAGGAGCGCGCCGCCCGCAAGGAAGCGCACGTTTCCGCCGACATTCCGGTTCGGCGCCGCAACTGATTTGTTTTGACCCCGACCATTACTGATCGTGCAGCGCCCGCTGACGCTGTCACCTCCTAAGGAGCTTCGATACTCATGACTAAGCCCGTGTACTTGGACTACTCTGCCACGACCCCGGTGGATCCGCGCGTGGTGGACAAAATGGTGCCGTACCTCTACGAGCGTTTCGGCAATCCCGCGTCCCACAGCCATGCCTACGGCTGGGAAGCCGAAAAGGCCGTGGAAGAGGCCCGCGGTCACGTCGCCGCCCTGATCGGCGCCGATCCGCGCGAAATCGTCTGGACCTCGGGCGCGACCGAAGCCGACAACCTCGCCCTCAAGGGGATCGCGCACTTCTACAAGGAAAAGGGCCGTCACCTCATCACGGTGAAGACCGAACACAAGGCGATTCTCGACTCGATGCGCCACCTCGAAACGGAAGGCTTTGAAGTCACCTACCTCGACGTGGAGGAAAACGGTCTTCTCGATCTGGAAAAGCTCAAGGCCGCGATCCGTCCCGACACGATCCTCATCTCCGTCATGGCGGTGAACAACGAAATCGGCGTTGTGCAGGACCTCGTCGAAATCGGCCGCATCTGCCGCGAACACAAGATCTTCTTCCACTGCGACGCCACGCAGGCGCCGGGCCACATCAAGATCAACGTCGACGAATGGAACGTCGACCTGATGAGCCTTTCGGGCCACAAGGTCTACGGTCCGAAGGGGATCGGCGCCCTCTACGTGCGCCGCAAGCCGCGCGTCCGTCTCGAATGCCAGATGCACGGCGGCGGTCACGAACGCGGCATGCGCTCGGGCACGCTCCCCTCGCACCAGATCGTCGGCATGGGCGAAGCCTATCGTCTCGCCAAGGAAGAGTTCGACGTCGAAGTGCCCCGCATCAAGGCGTTGCGCGACCGTCTCTGGGACGGCATCCGCAAGAACATTCCCGAGGTCTACCTCAACGGCGACTGGGAGCACCGTTCGCCCCACAACCTCAACGTGAGCTTCGCCTACATCGAAGGCGAAAGCCTCATGCTCGCCTTGAAGGACATCGCGGTTTCGTCGGGCTCGGCCTGCACGTCCGCGTCGCTTGAACCCTCCTACGTTCTGCGCGCGCTCGGCCGCGACGACGAACTCGCCCACAGCTCGATCCGCTTCACGCTCGGCCGCTTCACGACCGAGGAGGACATCGACTTCGTCGTGAAGACCCTCACGGAAAAGGTCGCGCAGCTGCGCGAAATGAGCCCCCTCTGGGAAATGTTCAAGGAAGGGGTTGATCTCTCGAAGATCAAATGGACGGAACACTGATCACTTATGCAGGGCGCCCTTGAGGCGCCCCTCGGAGACCGCTATGGCTTACAGCGAAAAATTGATGGATCACTATGAGCACCCGCGCAACGTCGGGACGCTCGACAAGAACGCCGACAACGTCGGCACCGGCATGGTGGGCGCCCCCGCCTGCGGCGACGTCATGCGCCTGCAGATTCAGGTGAATGACCAGGGCGTCATCGAAGACGCCAAGTTCAAGACCTACGGCTGCGGCTCGGCGATCGCTTCGTCCTCGCTCGTGACCGAATGGGTCAAGGGCAAGACGCTTGACGAAGCCGGCCAGCTCACGAACAGCCAGATCGCCGAAGAACTCGCGCTTCCGCCCGTGAAGATCCACTGCTCGATCCTCGCCGAAGACGCGATCAAGGCCGCGATCGAAGACTACCGTTCCAAGCAGAAGTAAGGAGGGAAGCATGGCCGTTACGCTTACGGAAGCCGCCGCCCGTCACGTTCAGAAGTACATCGACCGCCGCGGCAAGGGCCTCGGTCTGCGCCTCGGCGTCAAGACGTCGGGTTGCTCGGGGATGGCCTACAAGCTCGAGTTCGCCGACGAAATTCACGACGACGACCAGGTCTACGAAAGCTTCAACGTGAAGGTGATCGTGGACGAAAAGAGCCTTCCTTATCTCGACGGGACGGAACTCGACTACACGCGCGAAGGCCTGAACGAGGGCTTCCGCTTCCACAACCCCAACGAAAAGTCGCACTGCGGCTGCGGGGAATCCTTCCATGTCTGACGTTCGGATGAGTCCCTACGAACTCTTCGGACTGCCCGAAACGTACGTGCTCGACGAGACGCTTCTCGCCGAGCGCCATCTCGCGGCGATGCAGAAGGTTCACCCCGACCGCTTCGCCGACCGTTCGGCTGCCGAACGGCGCGTAGCCGAACAGTGGAGCGCCGTCATCAACGAAGCCTTCGAGACGCTGAAGAGTCCCGTCAAGCGCGCCGTGTGGCTCGCAAAGAAGCGCGGCGCGGAAGTGGAGACCGAGGGGCAGGTGCGCATGCCCGCCGACTTCCTCATGAAGCAGCTCGACTGGCGCGAACGCCTTGAAGAGGCCGACGGCACCGAGCGCGAGGCGCTTCTCGGCGAAGTCGAATCCGAGGCGAAGGCGCTCGAGGCCGCGCTTGAAGCGGCCTTTGACCGGGAGAACGATCCCGTGCGCGGCGCCGATCTCGCCCGCCGCCTTCTCTTCATCGTCAAGTTTTTGCAGGATGCGCGCCGCGCATCGGCTTGAGAACATTTTCTGTCATGGCACTTTTTCAAATTGCGGAGCCCGGTGAGTCGGCCGCCCCGCACGAACACCGTTTGGCCGTGGGGATCGACCTCGGCACGACCAATTCGCTCGTGGCGAGCGTGATCAGCGCGAGCACCGAAGTGATCGCCGACGAGAAGGGCAGGAAGCTCCTTCCCTCCGTGGTCCGCTATCTCGCCGACGGAAGCGTCGTGACGGGAGCCGATGCGCTCGCGGCGGCCGAATCCGATCCGGCCAACACGATTTCCTCCGCCAAGCGTCTGATCGGCCGTCGCCTCGCCGACATCGAACACGCCGAACATCTTCCTTATGAAATCGAAGACGCCGAGGGGATGCTCCGCATCCGCACGGCCGCGGGTCCCAAGACGCCGGTGGAAGTGAGCGCCGAGATTCTCAAGACGCTTCGCGACCGCGCCGAAGCGCGCTTTGGGGGCGAGCCCCTCACGGGCGCCGTCATCACGGTGCCCGCGTATTTCGACGACGCGCAGCGTCAGGCGACGAAGGATGCCGCGCGGCTTGCGAACCTCACGGTGCTTCGCCTTCTGAACGAACCCACCGCCGCTGCGCTCGCCTACGGGCTCGACAACGGCGCCGAAGGGCTCTATCTCATCTACGACCTCGGGGGCGGCACCTTCGACGTGTCGCTTCTCAAGCTCACGAAGGGCGTCTTTGAAGTGCTCGCGACGGGCGGCGATTCGGCGCTCGGCGGAGACGACTTCGATCATCGGGTCTTCTGCTGGGCGCTCGAAGAGGTGCGTAAGGAATTCGGCTCGATCGGCATTCTCTCGCAGGAAGAAAAGCGCCGTCTTCTCAACGCCGCCCGCGCGGCGAAGGAAGCGCTTACCGACCACGAAGAGGCGCCCCTCACCGTGACGCTCGCCGACGGGAAGACGACGACCCTCACGCTTACGCGAAAGACCTTTGAAGACCTCACCTGCCACCTCGTTCGCAAGACGATCGACGCCGTGGGCCGGGTTCTTCACGACGCTGACGTCAAGACGGACGACATCCGCGGGATCGTTCTCGTGGGCGGCGCCACGCGCATGCCGGTCATCTCGCAGTGCGTCGAACGCGCCTTCGGACTCAAGCCCCTGAGCGACATCGATCCCGATCAGGTCGTAGCGGTCGGGGCCGCGATGCAGGCGAACAAACTCGTCGGCAACGCTTCGGGCGACGACTGGCTTCTCCTTGACGTGACGCCGCTCTCGCTCGGTCTTGAAACGATGGGCGGGCTCGTCGAAAAGGTGATTCCGCGCAACAGTCCGATTCCGATCGCGCGCGCTCAGGACTTCACGACCTTCCGCGACGGTCAGACCGCGATGGCGATTCACGTCGTGCAGGGCGAGCGAGAAGTGGTGGACGCCTGCCGTTCTCTTGCCCGCTTCGAGCTGCGTGGCATTCCGCCGATGGCGGCGGGCGCGGCCCGCATCCGCGTGACTTTTGAGGTCGACGCCGACGGCCTGCTCTCGGTTTCTGCCCGCGAACAGGAGACGGGCGTGGAAGCGTCCGTCACGGTGAAGCCCTCCTACGGGCTCTCCGACGAAGAAATCGTTCGGATGCTGCGCGACGGCACCGGCTCCGCCGCAGCCGACATGGCGGCTCGCGAACTGCGCGAGCAGCAGGTCGAGGCGCGCCGCCTTCTTGAATCGATTCACGGAGCCTTGAAGGCCGACGGCGATTTGCTTTCGGCCGAAGAACGCGCGCACATCGACGGACTCGTCGAGACGCTCTCGGGGCTCGTCACGTCGGACGACGCGGACGCCATCCGCAACGCGATCGAAACGCTCTCCAAAGAAACCGAATCCTTTGCCGCCCGCCGCATGAACCGTTCGATTCTCGCGGCGCTCGCCGGTCATTCCGTGGATGATTTTGCTTCCGAAGGGAAGGAGTGAACCATGCCTCTCGTTAAAGTTTTGCCGCATGAAGAAATCTGCCCGCAGGGCGTCGAATTCGAAGCCGTCCCGGGCGACAATCTCGCCCGTGCGCTTCTTGCGCACGGGGTCGCGATCGAACACGCCTGCGAATTCTCCTGCGCCTGCTCGACCTGCCACGTCTACGTGCGCGAAGGCCTCGACTCGCTGAACGAGCCCTCCGACAACGAGCTCGACCACCTCGACGCCGCCTGGGGCGCGGGGCTCTACTCGCGTCTCTCCTGCCAGACGACGGTGGGCGAGGAAGACATCACGATCGAAATTCCGAAGTACTCGCGCAATCACGCCAAAGAGCACTGAGGCGAGCGGAACGAAAGAGAAAAGGTCTCCGAACGGCGGTTCGGAGACCTTTTTTACTAGCGGTGTTCGGCGAGCGCCGACCAGGATCGGGCCGCGTCGGGGAGCATTCGTCCCGAACGGATGAGCGAGCGCACCTCTTCGACGCTGAAGGATTCGAAACGCTCGACCTCGCCGTCCCGCGCCGTGAGAACGGGCGGGGTGCTCATGCGGAGCACACGGTTGACCGTGGTTTCAACCAGTCGTCCTTCGGGGACGAGACGGTCTTCTTCGAACCGCGGGCCCTCGGTCAGGGGAAGAGCCTGAAGATCCAGTCCCGCCTCTTCGTACGCTTCGCGAAAAAGGGCCTCGCGCGGGGATTCCTCGCCCGAGAGAAGGCCGCCAACGGGCGAATCCCAGAGCCCCGGACCGATGCGCTTCGTTGCGCTTCGCTTGCCGAGCCAGAAGCGCTCGCCCTCGAGAATCCAGAGCCGCACGCAGACGGTCGGAAGGCCGAGCGGGCGAAAGAGCCGCCGGTCGACGAGCGCGATCGTCTCGTCTCCCGAGCGGAGGGGAAGCTTTTCGCCGAGCGGCGAAAGTTCCGGAAAGAGCGCGAAGAGTCCCGCAAACCAGGCATCTCGTTCGGTTCGAGAGTCCGGGAGAACAAAGCGGCCGTTGGAGAGAAAGCCAGTCTCGAGAAGGCGCTCGGCCGCCCAGTCAGCGGGACGGCCCGCGACGCGGTCTTGCCAGAGCAAAACGGCGCCCCGCCTGTCGGGCGGAAGCGCCGTTTCAGAAGAAACGAAGTTCGTCATCAGGCGAGGTTCGTTTCGGGACGCATGTGCGGGAAGAGTAGCACGTCGCGGATCGTCGAGGCGTTCGTGAGGAGCATCACGAAGCGGTCGATGCCGATGCCGCAGCCGCCCGTCGGCGGGAGACCATACTCGAGCGCGCGGATGTAGTCGGCGTCGTAGTACATGGCTTCGTCGTCGCCGTGGCTCTTGGCGTCGGCCTGGGCCTTGAAGCGGGCGGCCTGGTCTTCCGGATCGTTGAGTTCCGAGAAGCCGTTGGCCGTTTCGCGGCCGGCAATGTAGAGCTCGAAGCGTTCCGTCATCGTCGGATCCGTGTCGGAGGCGCGCGCAAGGGGCGACACTTCGATCGGGAAGTTGATGATGAAGGTCGGCTGGATGAGCTTCGATTCGGCCGTTTCTTCAAAGAGCGCCATCTGCAGGGCGCCGAGGCCGGCGAATTCCGGCTGCGGTTCGCCGAGGCGGGCGAGTTCGGCGCGGAGGAACTTTTCGTCCTGCAGCTCTTCGTCCGTGTAGTGCGGCGCGTAGGTCTTGATCGCTTCAAAGGGCGTCAGACGGGCAAAGGGCTTCGAGAGGTCGATCGTCATGCCCTGGTATTCGATCACGGCGGAACCGGTGGCCTCGATGGCGACGGTGCGCAGGAGGTTTTCCGTGAATTCCATCTGATCGAGATAGGTCCAGTACGTGCAGTAGAACTCCATCATCGTGAATTCGGGGTTGTGACGAACCGACACGCCTTCGTTGCGGAAGTTGCGGTTGATCTCAAAGACCCGTTCGAAGCCGCCGACGACGAGGCGCTTCAGATAGAGTTCCGGCGCGATGCGCAGGTACATGTCCATGTCGAGCGCGTTGTGATGCGTCACGAAGGGCTTGGCGTTGGCGCCGCCCGGGATCGGGTGGAGCATCGGCGTTTCGACTTCGAGGAAGCGGTGCGCGAGCATGTAGTTGCGGATCGAGGCGATCGCCTTCGAGCGCGTGAGAAAGCGCTGGCGCGACTCTTCGTTCATGATGAGGTCGACGTAGCGCTGGCGATAGCACATTTCCGTGTCGCAGAGACCCTTGTGCTTGTCGGGAAGCGGACGGATGTTCTTCGTCATCAGACGCAGTTCGCGCGCGCGGATCGAGAGTTCGCCGCGCTTCGTGCGAAAGAGCGTCCCCTTGATGGCGACGATGTCGCCGAGGTCCCAGGTCTTGAAGTCGGCGTAGGTTTCTTCGCCGACGTCGGCGGGCGTGATGAAGTACTGCATTTCGCCCGTGAAGTCGCGCACGGTGGCGAAGCTCGCCTTGCCCATGACGCGCTTCAACATCATGCGGCCCGAGCAGGCGACTTCGGGAGCGGCAGCTTCGAGTTCCTCGGCGGTCATTTCGCCGTACTTGGCGCGCAGATCGCCGAAGAGGTCTTCGCGATGAAAGTCGTTCGGATAGGCGACGCCCTTTTCGCGCAGGCGAAGAAGCTTGGCGCGGCGTTCCGCGATGATGTGGTTTTCGTCTTCCGCCGCAAGAGCGGCGTTCTGAACTTGTTCTTCGGACATGGTTTCCAAATCCTTGTCTAAATTGATCAGGCGGCGCCGACGCCGAGCTTCAGAGAGGCTTCGATGAACTGATCGAGGTCTCCGTCGAGAACGGCTCCGGTGTTGCCGGTTTCCACGTTGGTGCGCAAATCCTTGACGCGCGACTGGTCGAGCACATAGCTGCGGATCTGGTGACCCCAGCCGATGTCAGACTTCGACTCTTCGAGCTTCGTCTGTTCTTCCATGCGCTTGCGCATTTCGAGCTCGTAGAGCTTGGCCTTCAACTGCTGCATCGCCTTTTCACGGTTGCGGTGCTGCGAGCGGTCGTCCTGGCAGATCGTGATGATGCCCGAAGGAACGTGGTGAATTCGAACGGCCGATTCCGTCTTCTGAATGTGCTGGCCTCCCGCGCCCGAAGCGCGGAAGACGTCGATCTTGAGGTCGGCGGGATTGATCTCGATTTCGATCGAATCGTCGACTTCGGGATAGACGTAGACGGACGTGAACGACGTGTGACGGCGGGCGTTCGCATCAAACGGGCTCTTGCGCACGAGACGGTGAATGCCCGTTTCGGTGCGGAGCGTCCCGTAGGCCCATTCGCCTTCGATAAAGAGCGTGGCGGATTTGATCCCGGCGACGTCGCCGGCGGATTCTTCTTCGAGCGTGACCTTGAAGCCCTTGCGTTCGGCGTAGCGCATGTACATGCGCTCGAGCATGCTCGCCCAGTCCTGGGCTTCAGTGCCGCCCGCGCCCGCCTGAATTTCGAGGTAGCAGTTCGACGAGTCCATCGGCTGGTTGAACATGCGCTTGAATTCGAGCTGAGCGACTTCGCGCTCGATCGCTTCGACGTCCTGACCGACGGCTTCGAGCGTTTCCCAGTCCTCTTCGGCCATGGAAAGTTCAAAGAGGTCGGCCGCGTCGTTCACACCGGCCGTGAGCCGGTTGAAGCTGCCGACGATGTCGTCCAAGAGCTTCTTTTCCTTGCTGATTTCCTGGGCGTGTTTCGGATCGTTCCAAAGATCCGGATTTTCCACTTCCCGGTTTACTTCTTCGAGTCGGCGCGCTTTGCGATCGACGTCAAAGATACCTCCGAAGTTCGATCAGGCGGTGGCGCAGATCTTCCGTCATGTTCTGAATCTGATTGATGCGTTCGACTTCCATGGAAAACTCTCTGGAAGGGGCCGACAAGAAACGTTCGGCTTCCTTCGGGAAAAAATGATGAAAAAAAAGAAAGGCCGCCCGGCGAACGGGCGGCGCGGGAACCCCTCATTATAGATGGAAGGGGGTTTTAAGGTCTGAAAAGACTCGGATTGTTGACGAGTGATCAGGATTCAACCGCCTCGACGAGCAACTGAATGAGTCGACGCCCGTTGAACTCATTGATCGTGGGACGGTAGGCAAGGCGCGACGCGGTGAGAAGCGGTGCATTGCGCCGGAAGAAGATCCCTTCGAAGCGCTGGCCGCCGAGTTCGAGAGAAAGCTTGAGGTGCGCGTCTTTCAGAACGGTCTGCCGCACGACGCGGAAGTCGTTGGCAAAGAGCGGCGCTTCAAAGCCCTGTCCCCAGATGCCGTGCTCGAGCGTCTGGCAGAGGCGCTCGGAAATTTCGTCGGGGGCGAGTCCGCCGTCGATCAACACGTTTCGCTCGAAGACGGCCGGATCGGCGTGCTCGGCGACCACGGCCTCGAACGCGCGGGCGAAGCGGTCGTAATCCTTTTCTTGGATCGTGAGACCCGCCGCCATGGCGTGTCCGCCGAAGCGAAGAATGAGGCCGGGCTCGGTCTTGGAGACCAGGTCGAGCATGTCGCGCAGATGAATGCCCGGAATCGAGCGCCCCGAACCCTTGAGTTCGCCCTCGGCCGTGCGGGCGAAGGCGACCGTCGGGCGGTGCACCTTTTCCTTGATGCGCGAGGCGACGAGACCGACGACGCCCTCGTTGAAACTGTCGTCGAGAAGCGAGAGCGCGTGCACGTGCTCGATGTCGGCGGCCGCCACCGCAAGGTCCGCGGCGTGCTGCATTTCCTCTTCGAGTTCGCGTCGTTCCTGATTGATCTGATTGAGCGCTTCGGCGTAGTGACGAGCCCGGTCGGGGTCGTCCGTGAGAAGACACTCGATCCCGTACTCCATCGTCGCGAGACGGCCGGCCGCGTTGATGCGCGGTCCGATGCGAAAGCCGAAGTCGCGCGCCGAGGCGTTCCCCATGCTGCAGCGCGCCACATTGAAGAGCGCGGCGATGCCCGGATGCGTGCGGCCCTCGCGGATGCGCTTGAGGCCCTGCGAGACGAGAATGCGGTTGTTTTTGTCGAGTTTCACGACGTCGGCCACCGTGCCGAGGGCGACGAGGTCGACGAGTTCGTTGAGGCGCGGCTGCGTCTGCGCGGTAAAGGCGCCTTCGTCGCGCAGTCTCGCGCGAAGCGCAAGAAGCACGTAAAAGATGACGCCGACTCCGGCGAGCGACTTCGACGGGAAGCCGCAGCCCCGCTGATTGGGATTCACGATCGCGACGGCGGGCGGGGTGTCGTCCGCGGGGAGGTGATGGTCGGTGATGACGACGTCGATCCCGAGCGTCGCGGCGTGCCGCACGGCGTCGGCCGACGAAATGCCGTTGTCCACCGTGAGAATGACCTGCGGGGGATTCGGACGCGCGGCGAGCAGATCGACGATCGCCGCCGTGAGGCCGTAGCCGTGGCGAACGCGGTCGGGGACGAAGTAGTCGACCGAAAGGCCGAGCGCGCTCAGCCCCCGGATCCCGACGGCACAGGCCGTGGCGCCGTCGCAGTCGTAGTCGGCGACGATCGTGACGTGTTCACCGCGATTTCTAGCCGCGAGCAGACGTTCCGCGGCGCGGTCGATCCCCGTGAGAAGATTCGGCGGGAGCATCCCGCTCCAGGCTTCGTTGAGGTCTTCGGGCGAGCGGATGCCGCGCGCCGAGAGGGCGCGCGCCACGGGCGGGAGATACCCCGCCGTCGTCAAAACGTTTGCGGCGGTCGGATCGTAGGGACGGGTGACGAAGGTCGTCATGCCGCCTCCGCGTCGTCGACGCACCAGGCTTCGGGTTGAACGTTCGGGCGCTTGAAGAGCGAAAGAAGGCCCGATTCGGGCGGCAGAAGCGTGGCCGACGCCGTACGCCCGAAGGCGATCGGGAGGAAGCGGTCAAAGCGGGACTTAAGCTTCAGAAGGTCGTCCCAACGCGCGAGCACCTTGGGGAGCGCTTCTTCCCAGGCTTTGAAGTCGCCCGTGCGGGCCGGGGCGAAGAGATCGTCGAAGACGACGACGGCGTCCCCCGGAGGCGAAGGCGGCATCGGGCGCGAAAGCGGCCCGATCGTGTCGGGACGAAGACCCGCCGCGACGGCGAGGCCGCGCACGATCGGATCGTCCGTCCAGAGGGCGCGGATCGTCGAGGGACGAAGCCGGAAGTTGGCGCGTCCCGCGTCGGAGAGATGCAGACGAACCTCGCGGATCGGTCGAAGCGCTTCTTCGGCCGCCGCAAGGAAAGCCGCAGCCTTTTCGGCGCCTTCGCCCGCGATGCGGCGCTCCGCGGCCGGCAGGCACGCGAGAACGGGAGCGGGCGTGGCTTCGAAGGAAAAGTCTTTGGCGCCCGTGAGAAAGAGACGGCCGTCCCAGGTCTGAAGCCGCAGGCCCTTGGCGAGCGCGACGCCGCGCAGCACGTCGAAGACGCGCAGGAATTCGAGTTCCTCGAAGCGGACGGGTTCGATGCGGCCTTCCTTTTCCGTGAAGGGCGTGAGAAGCGCCATCGCTTCGCTCAGATGGGGCGCGTCGAAGCTTCGCCACAGAAGCGGGGCGATCGGCGGAAAGTTGCTCTTCTGACCGAGCACGCGCCAGAGCCAGACGTAGTGGGCGGCGTGCGCGTGAACGTCGTCGACGAGCGTTTGAAACTTGACGGTTTCGATGCCCTTGCCGAGCCGTTCGACGAGGGCGCGGCTCTCGGGCGAGAGACGCTCGAAGGCCCCGCGCTCGAGTCGGGCGCCGGGCAGGAGTACGTAACAATTGGACATGCGTGTTTCTTGGATGGCTGTGTGTGGCGGAAAGTTTAGCGATCTTGCCGCCGACGTGCATCGTACAATGTCGGCTCTGACGATTACTCGGAATCTTTCCTGTGAAGACACCCTTTGAACTATTCATCAGCCTCACCTACACGAGAGCGGGGCGGCGGGGCCGCCGCAAAGACCGCTTCATGAGCTTCATCTCCGCGATGTCGGTGACCTCGATCGCGCTCGGCGTCGCGGCGCTCATCATCGTTCTGAGCGTCATGAACGGCTTTCAAAAGGAAGTGCGCGATCGCATGCTGAGCGTCGTGCCGCACATCGAGGTGATGGGGCCGCGGGGCGCCCTCAACGACTGGCATCCTCTTGCGGACGCCGTCCTTCAGGTGCCGGGCGTCGTCTCGGCCGCGCCTTACGTGACCGGACAGGGACTGCTGAGTTCCGGGCGCACGGTGAGAGGGGCCGTCGTGAAGGGAATCGATCCCTCGGCGGAAGGGGCGGTGAGCGACCTCGCTTCGCAGCTGCGGGGCGGCGCCGAACTCTCGGTGCTCGAACCCGGAAGCTTCCGCGTGATTCTCGGGCGGGATCTCGCCAACGCGCTTAGGGTGCGCCCGGGCGACAAGGTGGCGCTACTCGTGCCCGAAGGCAACATGACGCCGACGGGGCTCGTGCCGCGCATGAAGCAGTTCACCGTCGCGGCGCTCTTTCAGAGCGGGCACTACGAATACGACTCGAGCATGGCCGTCGTGCACGTCGACGACGCGGCCGCGCTCTTTCGAACGGGCGGACCGCAGGGCCTTCGCGTGAAGACCTCCGACATGAACGAGGCGCCCGTCATCGCGCAGCGCCTTCTCTCGGTCCTTCCTTCGGGATTCTGGGCCGTCGACTGGTCGCGGCAGAACCGCACGTGGTTCGCCGCCGTGCAGGTGGAAAAGCGCATGATGGGGATCATTCTCTTCCTCATCGTTCTGGTCGGGGCCTTCGGGCTCGTGTCGACCCTCGTGATGACGGTGAAGGAAAAGCGCTCCGACATCGCGATTCTTCGCACGCTCGGCGCCTCAAGCGGCTCGATCATGACGATCTTCGTCGTGCAGGGGGCCATCGTGGGATTCTTGGGCGTCGCCGTCGGGACGGCGGCGGGGCTCGCCGTCGCCTACAACGTGGGCGCCATCGTCGAGACGATCGAAGCGCTGCTCGGCGTCGAATTCCTTCCCAAGGAGATCTACTTCATCTCGTCGATGCCGTCGGACCCGCGCATGAGCGACATCGTGCCGATTGCGGTCTTTTCCTTCCTCTTGAGCCTCGTCGCCACGGTCTATCCGAGTTGGCGCGCGGCGCAAACCCACCCTGCGGAGGCCCTGCGTTATGAATGAGAAAGATGTGGTGTTGGAGGCGCGGGGCGTCGAGAAGAGCTACCGCGACGACGCAACGGTGGTTCCCGTGCTGCGGGGCGTGAACCTCGCCGTTCGCCGCGGTGAAACCGTGGCGATTCTCGGCACTTCGGGGTCGGGAAAGTCCACCCTTTTGCATGCGCTCGGCGGACTCGACACGGTCGACGCGGGCGAAGTGACCGTGGCGGGCGAATCGATGACGGGACTCTCTTCGAACGCGCGCGGAAGACTGCGCAACGCTCACCTCGGGTTCGTGTATCAGTTTCATCATCTTCTTCCCGAATTCACGGCGCTCGACAACGTGGCGATGCCGCTTTGGATTCGCCGCCTCCCGAAGGAGGAGGCGAGGGAGCGCGCCCGAAAGCTTCTCGCCGCCGTTGGCCTTTCGCACCGCGAGGATCACCTTCCTTCGCAACTCTCGGGCGGCGAGCGGCAGCGCGTCGCCATCGCCCGCGCGGTCGTGACCGATCCCGACTGCATTCTGGCCGACGAACCGACCGGGAACCTCGACGAAGAGACGGCCTCGGCGGTGTTCGACCTCTTTTTGTCGCTCGCGCGAGAAAAGGGAACCGCGATCGTGATCGTGACGCACGACCGCTCGCTTGCGGCCCGCTGCGACCGCACGGTCACGTTGCTTTCGGGACGAATCCATGAGTGAAGTCGGCTGGATCGACACGCACAACCACCTGCAGGTCGACATCTTCGACGAGGACATCGAAGAGCTGTGGGAGAAGGCGAAAAGCCTCGGCGTCACGGATGCAATCATCACGGCGGGCTGTGCGGCGGATTGGGATCGGGTGGTGTCGCGGGCGCAAAAGTTGCAAATTCACTACACCTTGGGCATCCATCCGCTATATGTCGACCAGTCAAGAGATGAAGACCTAAATCTTCTCTGGGAGAGGCTCAACCGGTCGCTCGACGATCCTCTTTTTGTCGGAATCGGCGAAATCGGACTCGAAGAGAACCCGCAAACACGGGATGAGGCGTTCTTTGCCCGACAGCTAGACTTCGCCGCGAAGCTTGCATTGCCGGTGTCCGTGCACGTGCGAAAGACCGCCTCCCGGGTGCTCAAGTATCTGCGGCGCCGCCGCGGGGTGACGGGCGTCATCCACGCCTTCAACGGCTCCGACGTCGAGCGCGAGGCCTTCCTCTCGCTCGGCTTCCGATTGGGATTCGGCGGCGCCGCGACCTACGAAGGGAGCCGCCGCATCCGCCGACATCTCGCCGAGGTGCCGGACTGGTCCTGGGTGCTCGAAACGGACGCCCCCGACATGCCGTCCTCCGCCAGGCGGGACCGAGGCGAACTGCGCACCGAACCCGCGGATCTGGCCGAATACGGCCGGCTCGCCGCGCAACTTCGGGGCGTGAGCCTTGGAGAGGCCGCGCGCCAGAGTACCGACAATGCGCGAGCTGCTTTTCCGCGGCTTGCCGGACGTTAAGAACAAACGTTGGACGGCGGCCGCTCTTTTCCAACGAAAAGGAGACCGCCGTGCCAAACGCACAACCATCCTTCGCCCGACGAAGCTTCGTTCTGACGCTCTCGGGCGTTTTTCTCTCTTTGAGCGCCGCCGCGGCCGCTTCGTCCATTGATTCCCTCTCGACGCTTCCGACGAGAGCGCTTCCGTCTTCCTCCGCTTTTCTTTCGTCGCCGATCCCGCGGGAAACGATCCCTTTCAAAACCGTTGAGTTCCAAAACCGGAGCGACGTCTGGGAGGAAGGAACGATTGAAGTGCAGCTCAACGTACACCTCTCCGGAGAAAACGCGTTGATCTTGAAGGGCTCGCCCGACGGCGAGGGAGGGGCATCGTCCGACGTTGAATTTCTTCGGGTGTCCGGCGACGCCTCGTCGAGGCTCGCCGTCGATCTGCAAGCCTCGACTTCGGATGAGTTCGCGGGGGCTCCGCCGACGCTGCTGCGGCTCGATCGGAATGCTTTCGACGACTTTGGCGGACGTTTTTCCGTTCATGCCGGCAGGTGCGCGGCCGTCGTGGTGTCGGATCTGGAGGTGCAGGAAGAGGTTTTTCCCGACTTCTCGCAATGGGATCGGATTAACAGTCGAGACTTCGCCCGTCCGACACTTTGGGTCGACGGCTCCTTTGAGGTGAAGGACAACGTTTCCTTCATCCTGGGAAATGCCTCGTCGGGGGCGAACATCGCCGTGGGCGGCGACGCGCGGCTCATCGTTACCGGAGCGCTTTCCGGTCAGGAATCACATTTGTACGGTCAGGGAAACGTCTCCTTTGATCCGGGCGCGCTCGTACTCGTCGACGACGAAACGTTTTCGCAGACGCAGAAGGACTGGCACGCGCTTTTCGGCAATGGCCTGACCTTGACGGGGCTCGAAAACCTGACGGTGTGTCGACCTGGTAGCAATCTTTTCGGGAACTTCGTCGTTTCGGGCGCCGACGTGACTTTTACGACGTACAGAGCTCGGCATACGGGACCGCTCGCCGGTTTCGCGACAAAGCTCGTTGAAGCGATGGACGATCGGTGGATGCCCCCGGCTCTCTTGGACTTTCTGCAGGACGAACTCTTTGCGACCGCTACCTTCGGTTACGACCTCGGACCCGCCGTGGAATACATAGCGACCGCGCATTTGCGCACGGGGCTGGAAGAAGACATGACGAACGACGTCTCAAGTCTCGCGCCGGTGCTTTGGCGAGTGGGAAAGGCCGCGAAGCCCGTTTTGCCGCTTTGGGTGAGCGAGGCCGACCGCAAGGCTTATGAAAAGGCTTGGGAGAAGGCGACGCCCGAAGAACGGAAGAAACTTCGCAATCCCGCGGATCCCCTGGGACTCTCGCTTTGGGTGGAGGTGACGGACGGTACGACCGAGTCGGAGACGTCCGCCCACAAGCGTCCGGCCGACCGACGCGAAACCGACCGCACGGGCTTTCGACTTGCGGGCGTCTGGTCCCGGGGCGACGACGCGTTCGGGGCGATGATGCGCTACGAAGACCGCATGACGACCGTGGGGACGCACTACGGCACCGAAGCCGATTCGACCGTGACGGGGATTGCGCTCTGGTGGCAGCGTCCCGTCGGACGCGGCGACGCGCTTCTTTTTGCGGACTGGTCCGAGGCGACGGAAGACCTGCACTACTCGCCTTCGTCCGACGTCTATCTCTCGGCTCGGGACGTGAACCCGAAGCTTGCCACGCTCGGGGGACTCTATTCGTTGCCTGTGGGAACGGACGACGCCTGGCGCGTCTTCGGGGCTGCGGCGCTTCATCGGATGTCCGACTACACCCACGAGTGGGAGGCCTCGGGCGACGCGATCGTGCGCGAGAAGACCGATGCGAGAATCTTCGCGAGTCTGGGTCTGGGCGCCCGCTGGGAGGGCGGTCTTTTCCCGAACGTGAAGTGGCTCGAAGGGTGGACGGGCTTTGCCGAGCTGAGCGCCTGGGGCTACGCGGGAGAACTGCGGCGCAAGGGTCGCATCGAGGCGCCCTGGGCTACCAACGAGCTCTCCGACTCGTGGCGGGGAAGCGAACTCGCCCGCGTGCGCGGAGAAGGAAGTTTCGGCGTTCGCGGCGCTTGGCGCAACTACCGCTTTGCGGCGTCGGGACGCTTTGCGGGCGGTGCCGACGGGTACGAGAGCCGCAGCTGGCTGATCACGGTCGGCCGTCAGTACTAAGCGCAAGCGCGGAGTCCGAAATTTTTCGAGCCGGGGCGGGATGACTTCCATCCCGCCCTACGCTTTGAAACAACCGCCGGAATGCGGCGCCTCTCTTCTCAAGAGAATCTTCTCTATACTTTTCAGACAAGGCGAAGAAAAACGTACCGCCGAGAAAGGAAGGAGGGAGCTGTGACGACCGAAGCAGCAGCGCCGACGATCGATGTGAACCTGGCCCGCACCCTGGCGGAGCCTCTCTATAAAAACGTAACGCTTTCCACGGGCGAAAACGCGCTGGCGCATGCCGACGGCATCGCCGAAATTCTGCGGGGCTTTCGAAACGACCCCGAACTCGTGGCCGCGGCCTATCTCTTTTGCGTGCCCGCCATTGTGCAGAATTCGGGCGAATGGATCGAAAAGAGTTTCGGCGCGAACGTAAACCGTCTCGTGCAGGAACTCGGCCGCATCAACGATCTCTCGAACCGCACGCGCGGCGAAGACGCCGCCCGCACCGATCCGGAAACGGCGCGCCGCATGCTCCTTGCCATGTGCAAGGATCTGCGCGTTGTGCTCCTGAAGCTTGCGAGCCGCCTGCAGACGCTTCGCTGGTTCGCTTCGAGCAAGGGCGAGCAGAGCCGCGCCTACGGCGAGGACACGCTCGCGCTCTATGCGCCTCTTGCCAACCGCCTCGGTATCTGGCAGATCAAGTGGGAGCTCGAAGACCTGTCGCTTCGCTTCACGCGCCCCGAGGAGTACCACGCCATCGCGCGCGAACTCGAGGGGAACCGCGCCGAGCGCATCGAACTCATCAACAAGGCGGTCGCCCGCATTCAGGAGCTTTTGCGCCAGAACCACATCACGGCGGACGTCTCGGGGCGCCCGAAGCACATCTATTCCATCTGGAAGAAGATGCAGCGAAAGCACCTGCGCTTTGACCAGCTCTTTGACATCCGGGCCGTGCGCATCATCGTCGGAACGGTCGAGGAGTGCTACACGGTGCTCTCGATCGTGCAGGAAGAGTTCCCGATCCTCTCGAAGGAATACGACGACTACATCGCGAACCCGAAGCCGAACGGCTATCAGTCGCTCCACACCGTCGTGACGGACAAGGCGGGGCGGCCCATCGAAATCCAGATCCGCACGCGCGCGATGCACGAGTTCGCCGAACTCGGCGTGGCCGCGCACTGGCGCTACAAGGAAGCGGGAAATTCGCTCGGCGCCTCGGCCGCGGACGAACAGCGCGTGGCGTGGCTGCGACAGCTTCTTGCGTGGCGAAGCGACATGACGAAGCCCGAAGGTGGGGAGGCGGTGCAGGACGACCACGTCTACTGCCTCACGCCTCAGGGGCGCGTCGTGGAGCTCCCGCAGGGGGCGACCCCCGTCGACTTCGCCTATCTCGTCCATACCGAACTCGGTCACCGCATGAAGGGCGCCAAGGTCGACGGCGTCATGGTGGCCCTCAACTACAAACTGCAGACGGGCCAGACGGTCGAAATCATCGCCGGGAAGGTCGGTCAGCCGAGCCGCGACTGGCTCAATCCTGAACTCGGCTACGCGGCGAGCCCCCGCACGCGCAACAAGGTGCGGCAGTGGTTCAACGCGCAGCTCACGCAGCGCCAGATCGCCGAGGGGCGCGAACGCATCGACAAGGAACTCGCGCGCTTGGGGAAGACCGCCGTCAAGCTTGAAGCGCTTGCCAAGCGCCTCGGCTTCGATTCGGTCGACAACCTCTGCCTTTCCTTTGCGAAGGACGAACTTTCGATTACGGCGCTGCAGCAGGCCGTGATGCCCGAAAAGGAGGCGCCCAAGGAGGAGGAACCGTCGCTCGTGAGCGCGGCGAAACCCACGAAAGCCTCGGGACAGGTGCTCGTCGTGGGCGTCGACTCGCTTTTGACGCAGCTCGCGCGCTGCTGCCACCCGGTGCCGCCCGACGAAATCGTGGGCTACGTCACCCGCGGGCGCGGCGTCACGATTCACCGCGCGGACTGCCCGAACTTGAAGCAGCTCTCCGAAGAGGATCACGAACGCCTGATCGAGGTGAGCTGGGGCAAGGCCCGGGCCGACTCGGTCTATCCCGCGGAACTCCTCATCGTGGCGAACGAGCGTCTCGGTCTTCTCAAGGACCTCTCGGAAATCTTCGTGCGCGAAAAGCACCGCGTCACGGGGCTCAGCACGCAGGTGATCAAGGGCGACACGCACATGCGCTTCAAGATCGAGACGCCTTCGACCGAAGGCCTGAAGCGCGTTCTCGCGCTCATCCGTGAAGTGCCCGGCGTCCTTTGGGCCAAGCGCATTTGACGGAACGAGGGAAGGGGATTTGCAAATTTTTCTCGGAGCCCCTTGCTTTTTTCTTCGGGATCGTGCATAATTTCACTTCTCTCTTTCAGGCACATAGCTCAGTTGGTTAGAGCATCACCTTGACATGGTGGGGGTCGTTGGTTCGAATCCAATCGTGCCTACCAGAATTCATACGGAACGGTTGACTATGTGCATCGAAACGACGCTTCGCACAACAACACCCTCAACGGAAAGTTAAGGGCGTGGGCGGATCGTTGTCACAACAAAGTTGATCGGACAAAGAAGTGCGGCTCATGCCGCACTTTTTTTTTAACCGTACCCCATCTCTCATTGCATTCACCGAGGAAAATCATGGTTTCGATTACTCTTCCCGACGGTTCGAAGCGTGAATTTGAAAATGCTCCGAGCGTACTCGACATCGCCAAGAACATCAGCGTGAGCCTTGCGAAGGCCGCTCTCGCCGGCCGTGTGGACGGCCGTCTCGTCGACCTCTCCCATGTGGTCGACAAGGACGCCGAAGTCGCCATCGTGACCGGGCGCGATCCCGAAGGTCTCGAACTCATCCGCCACTCGACGGCGCACCTGATGGCCCAGGCCGTCAAGGAACTCTTCCCGTCGGCGCAGGTGACGATCGGGCCGGCCATTGAAAACGGCTTCTACTACGACTTCTCCTTCGAACGTCCCTTCACGCCCGAAGACCTGAAGAAGATCGAAGCCCGCATGGACGAAATCGTCAAACGCGACCTTCCGGTCGAACGCGTCGAAATGGCGCGCGACGAGGCCGTGAAGTTCTTCCTCGACATGGGTGAAAAGTACAAGGCCGAACTGATCGAAGCGATCCCCGAAGGCGAAACGATTTCGCTCTATCGTCAGGGCGACTTCATCGACCTCTGCCGCGGTCCTCACGTGCCGTCGACGGGCAAGCTCAAGGTCCACAAGCTCATGAAGGTGGCGGGCGCCTACTGGCGCGGCGACAGCAAGAACGAAATGCTGCAGCGCATCTACGGCACGGCCTGGGCCACGAAGGACGAACAGGCCGCCTACCTCCACATGCTCGAAGAAGCGGAAAAGCGCGATCATCGCCGCCTCGGCAAGGAACTCGACCTCTTCCACATCCAGGACGAAGCGCCGGGCATGATCTTCTGGCATGCCCGCGGCTGGGCCCTCTGGCAGGTCGTCGAACAGTACATGCGCCGCGTCTATCAGGACAACGGCTATCAGGAAGTCAAGGCGCCGCAGCTTCTCGACCGCTCGCTCTGGGAACGCTCCGGCCACTGGGCGAAGTATCGTGAAAACATGTTCACGACCGAATCGGAAAACCGCTACTACGCGCTCAAGCCGATGAACTGCCCGGGCCACATCCAGCTCTTCAATTCGTCGCTGCGCTCCTACCGCGATCTGCCGCTTCGCTACGGCGAATTCGGTCAGTGCCACCGCAACGAACCCTCGGGGTCGCTGCACGGCATGATGCGCGTTCGCGCCTTCACGCAGGACGACGGCCACATCTTCTGCACGGAAGATCAGATTCTGAAGGAATGCGAAGACTACACGCGTCTCGTGCAGCAGGTCTACAAGGACTTCGGCTTTACGGAAATCGCCTACAAGGTCGCGACCCGTCCGGAAATGCGCATCGGCGAGGACGCCGCCTGGGACAAGGCCGAAGCCGCCCTGATGAAGAGCCTTGACGACATCGGCGTCAAGTACGACATCCTCGAAGGCGAAGGCGCCTTCTACGGTCCGAAGATCGAATATCACCTGAAGGACTGCCTCGGCCGCTCCTGGCAGTGCGGCACGATTCAGGTCGACTTCCAGATGCCGGGCCGCCTCGGCGCCGAATACGTCGCCGAAGACAACACCCGCAAGGTGCCGGTGATGCTGCACCGCGCCATGCTCGGCTCGCTCGAACGCTGGATCGGCATGCTCATCGAAGAGTATGCGGGCGCCTTCCCGGTTTGGCTCGCCCCGGTGCAGGTTGCGGTCGCTTCGATTACCGACGCGCAGTCGGATTATGTCAAAGAAGTCGCACAAAAACTCCACGAGGCCAACATTCGGGTTGAAACCGATTTGCGCAACGAAAAAATCAACTATAAAATTCGCGAACTCAGTCTGCAAAAAATCCCGTTCATCGCCGTCATCGGCGACAAGGAAAAGCAGGCCGGTGCGGTGGCCGTCCGCGCTCGCGGCGGCAAGGATCTCGGCGTGATGTCGCTCGACGACTTCATCGCCATGGTTCGTGCCGAAAACGACAGCCGTGCGCCCTTTGCGCACTGATCGGACGACCCGTCGAATCACTTTTTCAGGAGTAGTGTCATAGCTCAAGATCGCAAGCATCGGATCAATGGTGAGATCCGAGTTCATGAAGTCCGACTGACCGGCGTCGACGGCCAGCAGATCGGTATTGTTCGTACGTCGGAAGCGTTGCGCATGGCCGAGGAAGCGGACGTGGATCTCGTCGAGATCGCGCCCAACGCCCAGCCGCCCGTCTGCCGCCTGATGGACTACGGCAAGTTCCGCTATCAGGAGCAGAAGAAGGCTCAGGAAGCCAAGGCCAAGCAGAAGACGATCCAGGTCAAGGAAGTGAAGTTCCGACCCGTTACGGACGAGAACGACTTCCAGACCAAGCTTCGCAGTCTCGTGCGCTTCCTGACGGACGGCGACAAGGCCAAGGTGACGCTGCGTTTCCGCGGCCGTGAAATGGCGCACCAGCACTTCGGCATGGAGCTGATGGACCGGGTTCGCAACGAACTCGCCGAAATCGCCCAGGTCGAACATCAGCCCAAGCTCGAGGGCCGGCAGATGATCATGGTGCTCGCTCCGAAAAAGAAGAAGTGATTCGCTGACATTTCTTTTTCTTTTGCGGTACAATCCGCACTTCCCGATTTCATCCGAGCGGTCTCCGCTCGGATGATTCGGTTTTCATAACAAGTGGATCCAAGGCTCTGTAAAGTGTCTTCCGTTCCGGAAGGCCGCCCCGGATTCATCCAAAAATTGAGGTAACCGGCAAATGCCGAAGATGAAGACCAAGCGCGCCGCCGCCAAGCGTTTCAAGCCGCGCGCCAGCGGCTCGATCAAGCGCGCCCACGCCACGAAGCGTCACATTCTCACCAAGCGTACGACCAAGAACAAGCGTCAGCTCCGCGGCATGACGAACGTTCATGATTCGGATATCGCGTCCGTGCGTCGCATGTTGCCTTACGCCTGATTTGTGAGAGGAGATTAAAGATGCCCCGAGTTAAGCGTGGTGTGACGGCTCGTGCCCGTCATAAGAAGATTTTTGCCCTTTCGAAGGGTTTCCGTCTGCGCCGCAACAACGTCTATCGTGTTGCCAAGCAGGCCGTCATGCGTGCCGGTCAGTACGCCTACCGTGACCGCCGCAACAAGAAGCGCGTGTTCCGCCGTCTCTGGATTGCCCGCATCAACGCCGGCACCCGTGCCAACGGCATGACGTACTCGCGTTTCATGAACGGTCTCAAGAAGGCCGGCATCGCCCTGGACCGCAAGGTCCTCGCCGACATGGCCGTGTTCGACAAGGAAGGCTTCGCCGCCCTCGTCGCGCAGGTCAAGGCCGCCTGATCTTTGGATCGGTGAACGTATCGCGGCGTCCTCTCCTTCGGGACGGACGCCCCGAACGGAACGCATAAAGAAGACTCGGTTGCTCGCGCGCCGAGTCTCTTTTTTTTGTGCGCCCGGCGCGGTGAAGACGGTACGGCCGTCCTCCTAAGCATTGTCGCGAAGGGCGTTGCACCGCAAAAGGTAGTAAAGTAGCTTTTCTCGGGCCTTCGGCCCGACGGAATTCAAACGTATCAAACGGGCCTCACGAACCCGTGCCGACGCGCTCGGAAGGGCGCGCCGCTTTCAGGATGACACCGCTATGCAGGAACTTTCGGAACTTATCGAATCCGCCCGCCTGGCTTTTGCTCAGGCCGAGCAGCCCGCCGCGCTCGAAGACGCCAAGGCGCGCTTTCTCGGCAAGACCGGAGCTTTGACCGCGCTCATGAAGGAGCTCGGGAAGCTGCCGCATGAAGAGCGTCGGGCCCGCGGTCAGGAAATCAACCGCGCCAAGGCCGAAATCGAAGCGCTTTTGAACGAGCGCCGCACGGCCATGGCCGAGGCGGAACTCGCCGCCAAGCTCGCGAGCGAATCGATCGACGTGACGCTGCCGGGACGCTTCCGTTCCGAGGGCGGCATCCATCCGGTGATGCGCACCTGGATGCGCATCGAGGAAATCTTCCGCTCGATCGGCTTCGACGTGGCGGACGGTCCCGAAATCGAAAGCGACTGGTTCAGCTTTACGGCCCTCAACAATCCTCCCAACCATCCGGCCCGCTCGATGCAGGACACCTTCTACGTGGACCGCGTCGACGAAGAGGGTCGCCAGATGCCGCTGCGTCCGCACACCTCGCCCATGCAGGTGCGCTACGCCCGCACGCACACGCCTCCCATCAAGACGATCGCTCCGGGGCGCACCTTCCGCGTTGACTCCGACGCGACGCACTCGCCCATGTTCCACCAGGTCGAAGGCCTCTGGATGGACACGAACGTGAGCTTCTCGGACCTGAAGGGCGTCTACAGCGACTTCCTGCGCCGCTTCTTTGAAACCGAAGACCTCGTCGTGCGCTTCCGTCCCTCCTACTTCCCCTTCACCGAACCTTCGGTCGAAGTGGACATGATGTTCACGAGCGGTCCGCGCAAGGGCAAGTGGCTCGAAATTTCCGGGGCCGGCGAAGTGCACCCGAACGTCGTGCGCAACTACGGTCTGGATCCGGAAAAGTACATCGGCTTTGCCTTCGGGTCGGGCCTTGAACGACTCACCATGCTTCGCTACGGCATTGATGACCTGCGCCTCTTCTTTGAAGGCGATCTGCGCTTCCTGCGTCAGTTCAACTAACCGTACCCCGACGAAAAAGGATTCAGAAGATGCTGTTTACCGAAGACTGGCTGCGCCAGTATTGCAATCCCGAACTCTCCACCGAAGCGCTCGCCGAAACCCTGACGATGGCCGGCCTCGAAGTGGAGGAGGTTACGAGCGTGGCGCCCGCCTTTACGGGCGTCGTTGTGGCGAAGGTCGTCACCTGCCGCGATCATGAAAATTCCGATCACCTGCACGTCTGCGAAGTGGACGCCGGCACGGGCGAACTCCTGCAGATCGTCTGCGGCGCTCCGAACGTCAAGGCGGGCGTGAAGGCCCCCTGCGCCCTCGTCGGCGCCGAACTCCCCGGCGGCTTCAAGATCAAGAAGTCGAAGCTTCGCGGCGTCGTCTCGATGGGCATGCTCTGCTCGGCGCGCGAACTTGGCATCACGGAAGATCATTCGGGCATTTGGATTCTGCCCGAAGACGCGCCCGTGGGCACGGACATCCGCGAATACGCCAAGCTCAACGACGCCCGCATCGAAGTGAAGTTGACGCCCAACCGCGGCGACGCGCTCTCCCTGATCGGCATCGCGCGCGACCTGCACGCCGTGACGGGCGCGCCTCTGACGCTCCCCGAAATGAAGCCCGTGGCGCCCACGTGCGACTGCCGTCTGCCCGTGCGCGTCGAAGCGCCCGATCTCTGCGGCCGCTTCGCTTCGCGCATCATCCGCAACATCAACACCCGCGCCGAAACGCCCGCGTGGATGAAGGAACGCCTCGAGCGCGCCGGTCAGCGCTCGATCTCGGCGCTCGTCGACATCTCCAACTACGTGATGCTCGAACTCGGCCGTCCGACGCACTTCTACGACCTCGACAAGATCGAGTCCGACCACCTGACGGTGCGTTGGGCCAAGAAGGGCGAATCGGTGCACCTCCTTGACGACAGCCGCTACGACGTCGACGAGTACTACGGCGTCATCTGCGACGGCGACGCCCCCGAATGTCTCGCCGGCATCAAGGGCGGCTACAAGACCCAGATCACGAACGACACGAAGGACGTCTTCATCGAAGCCGCCTTCTGGCACCAGGTCGCCGTTCAGGGTCGTCCCCGCAAGCTCAACTTCTCGACGGACGCCTCCTACCGCTACGAACGCGGCGTCGACTTCGGCTCGAACGCGACGCACCTCGAATACATCACTCAGCTCGTTCTCGACATCTGCGGCACGCCCGAAACCAAGGTGGGCCCGATCGACGACGTCGTCACGCAGCTTCCCGAACGCAAGCCCGTCACGATGCGCGTGGACCGCTGCCTCAAGGTGATCGGCATGGAGATCCCCGTCGACGCCATGGAGGCGATCTTCACGCGCCTGGGCTTTGAATGGACGCGCGAAGGGAACGTCTTCACGGTGATGCCGCCCACCTACCGCTTCGACATCGAAATCGAGGAGGATCTCATCGAAGAGGTGGCGCGTCTCTACGGCTACGAAAAGCTTCCCGATCGTCCGCCCGTCGCGCCCGCCGCGATGAAGAGCCCGCTCGAAGGGAAGCGCTCCGAACACGCCCTGCGCGTAGAGATGGCCAAGCTCGGCTATCAGGAACTCATCAACTTCTCGTTCGTGCCCGAAGCCTGGGAAAAGGACTTCGCCGACAACGAAAAGCCCATCCGTCTCCTGAACCCGATCGCGAGCCACCTCGCCGTGATGCGCACGCAGTTGATCGGCGGCCTCGTCGACATCCTCAAGTACAACCTCAATCACAAGGCCGAACGCGTGCGCGTCTTTGAAATCGGCCGCGTCTTCTGTCCCGACGAATCGGTTCAGGACGGTCCCTGGACCGTGAAGGGCATTCGTCAGCCCAAGCACATCGGCGGGCTCGCCTACGGCACGGCCGCCGACCTGCAGTGGGGGATCGAAACGCGCCGCGTCGACTTCTTCGACGTCAAGGGCGACATCGAACGCCTCGTGGCGCCGCTCAAGGTGCGCTACGTGCCCGAAACCTTCCCGGGGCTGCATCCGGGCCGCTCCGCCGGGATTTACCTCGGCGAGAAGCGCATCGGCTTCATCGGAGAACTCCACCCGCGCACCGCGCACGACTACGACCTCGTGCACGCGCCGATCGTCTTTGAAATCGACGTGGCCGACCTCGTCGACGTGCCCGTGCCGAGCTACGTGCCCCTGAGCAAGTTCCAGCCGATGCACCGCGACCTCGCTGTCGTGGTCGCCGCCGACGTGCCCGTCGAAAAACTCACGGACGCCGTGTGGGCGGCGAAGAAGACCGACGCACGCCTTGCTTCGCTCGAAGTCTTCTCGCTCTTTGACCTCTATCGTCCCAAGAGCGCCGAAGGCGCCGACGAAAAGTCGCTCGCCTTCAAGATCGAACTCGTCGCCCGCGGCGAAGAGCCCCTCGGCGAACTCGAGGCCGACGCCGCCATGACGGCCATCCTTCAGGCGCTCGCTCCGCTCGGCGCGAAGCTTCGCTCCTGATCCCCGCTTCTTGACTGCGGCCACCCGCCCCTTCGGGGGCGGGCGGTCTCTTTTTTTTCTCTTTCGAAACATGACCTCTCCCTTCATTACGGAAAACACGGGCAACGTCACCCGCGCCGACCTGGTGCAGCATCTCGCGGGGGAACTCAAGGACCTGACGCTCGGCGAATGCAAGGCGCTCGTGGACGGGTTCTTCGACGTGATCGCCGATCGCCTCGTCGAGGGGCAGGCCGTGCGCATCAACGGACTCGGAACCTTCGAAGTGCGCCAGAAGCGCGAGCGCCCCGGGCGCAACCTCCACACCGGGGAAGAAGTGACGATCCGCGCCCGCCGCGTCGTCCTCTTTCATCCCGCGCCGACGCTGCGCGACCGCGTGACGGCCACCATGCTCGAAGGCAACGACTGACCGAAACGGGTCGAAAAAAGGGAAGGGCGAAAATTTTCTTTCGCGAACCCTTGACTTTTTTCGGGAATCTGCTATACTTCATCTCCTCTCGGGGCGTAGCGCAGCCTGGTAGCGCACTTGCATGGGGTGCAAGGGGTCGCGAGTTCGAATCCCGCCGCCCCGACCAAATCCAGGAAAAGGAGATGACTTCGGTCGTCTCCTTTTTTATTGCCTGTCGTCCGCAGGATTCCCCCCTTCGGCGGCGGACCCGCAGTCGGCCCGTTAACGCCTTTTTACCGTTTGGCGTGCAAGGGGCTCCTCAAAACGCGAGGAAAAAATGCCTGCGTGGTAAAATTTTCACCCTGAAAAATCCCCGCGTCCGAAAGCCAGGCGCGGTCTTCCATCAACCATCCCTCCAGTAGAGTGTAAAAATGGCCATTGAGCGTACCCTCTCCATCATCAAGCCCGATGCGGTTGCCAAGAACGTGATCGGCAAGATCTACTCCCGTTTCGAATCCAACGGTCTCAAGATCGTCGCCGCCCAGATGCGTCAGCTCTCCAAGGCTGAAGCCGAAGGCTTCTACGCCGTTCACAAGGAACGTCCCTTCTTCGCCGACCTCGTCAAGTTCATGACCTCGGGTCCCGTCATGATCCAGGTCCTCGAAGGGGAAGGCGCCATCGCCAAGAACCGTGAACTCATGGGCGCCACCGATCCGAAGAAGGCCGCCCCGGGCACGATCCGCGCCGACTTCGCCGAAAGCATCGACGCCAACGCCGTGCACGGTTCCGACGCTCCCGAAACGGCCGCCGTCGAAATCGCCTACTTCTTCCCGACCCTCTCGATCTGCTCGCGCTAATCGCAAGGCCGGAGAATCATGAACGTGACCGACACTCGAGAATCCACGGCCACCCGCGTCAACCTGCTTGATTTCGATCATGCGGCGCTGACCGAGTGGTGCGCTTCCATCGGAGAGAAGCCCTTCCGCGCGACGCAGCTCTCGCGGTGGCTGCACCGTCATGTCGAATGCGATTTCGACAAGATGACGAACCTTGCCAAGGTCTTCCGAGCCAAGCTCAAGGACCTCGCCGAGGTGCGCTCTCCGCAGCCGATCGCCGAAAAGAAATCGGCCGACGGCACGCGCAAGTGGCTTTTCGATGTCGGCAACGGCAACGCGGTCGAATCGGTGTTCATCCCCGAGGACGACCGCGGCACCCTCTGCATTTCGACGCAGGCGGGCTGCGCCATGGGGTGCCTTTTCTGTTCTACGGGCAAGCAGGGATTCAACCGCAATCTCTCGACTTCCGAAATCGTCGGTCAGCTCTGGTATGCCGAACGCGAACTGCGGCAGGACCGCGGCGTGACGGATCCTAACGACCGAATCATCAGCAACGTCGTCCTCATGGGGATGGGCGAACCGTTGCAGAACCTCGACAACGTCATTCCGGCGCTTCGTCTTTTCTTGGACGACAACGGCTACGGCCTCTCGCGCCGACGCGTGACGGTTTCGACGTCGGGGCTCGTGCGTCAGATCGACAAGCTCGCCGAGGCGGCGCCCGTGGCGCTCGCCGTGAGTCTGCACGCCGGGAACGACGAACTGCGCGACCGACTCATGCCGGTCAACCGCAAGCATCCCCTCAAGGACCTGATGGCCGCGTGCCGACGCTACCTCGACGTGGCGCCGCGCGACTTCATCACCTTCGAATACGTAATGCTCGGCGGAATCAACGATTCGCTCGCCGACGCCGACGAACTCGTCGAGCTCGTGCGCCGCGAACGCGTGCCGTGCAAATTCAATTTGATTCCCTTCAATCCCTTCACCGAGTCGGATCTCAAGAAGCCCGACCGGGAAGCGGTGCTCGCCTTCTGTCGCCGCCTCAACGACGCGGGCATTGTTACGACCGTCCGAAAGACGCGGGGGGATGACATCGACGCCGCCTGCGGACAGCTCGCGGGCGAAGTCAAGGATCGTACGCGCCGCGCCGAGCGCCTGCGCGAACAGAAGGCCGAGGCGGCGGTGTATTTCCAGAAAAAACAGAACTGAACGCAAGCGGGAGGGAGGTTCCTATGACGCAAGAAACGACCCCGGAAGTAAAGGGTTTCGGCGCGATGCTTCGCGAAGCACGCGAATCCTTGGGCATTTCCATCGGGGACGTCAGCTCCCGCACCCGACTCTCGGTTGATCAGATCCGGGCGATCGAAGAGGAAAACCTCGAGCGCCTCCCCGAACCCGTCTACGTGCGCGCCTTTCTGCGCGCCTACGCCAAGGCGATCGACATCGACTACGAGCCCCTCGTGAACGACTACGTGACCCGCTGCGGCGGCGGTGGCGTTCGCATTCCCGAACACGCGCCCGAAGAGGCCTTCCGCGAAGTGGCCTACTACGATTCGCCGCGTCCCTCGCGCTGGAAGTTCGCGGGCCTTCTCGTTCTCATCGTCGTCGTGACGCTCGGCATCTGGGGCGTCTATTCGGGCACCTTTGCGCGCCTCATGGAGGCCGACGGCACCGAAGCCGCCAAGGTGGAAAACGGCGTCTCGGAAGTGGCGCCGAACGTTGCGCCCGCTCCGGAAGCGCCCAAGACGACGGCGCCCGTGGAGGTGGCCGACGCTTCGAAGCCCGCGGCCCCCGCGGCTCCCGCCGCGCAGACGGCTCCGGCCCCCGAAGCCGCGCCGGCTTCGGGAACCGCTTCGCAGACGACTTCCCCGGCCGCGCCCGCCGAGACGCCCGCTCCCGTGACGGAAGCGCCCGCCGCGGCGACGGAGGCCGCCGCTCAGACGACCGAAGCGGCTCCCGCCGAAACTTATGCGGCGGAATTCCACACGAGCGCCTCCTGCTGGGTGCACGTGATCGCGCCCGACGGACAGAATCTCATCGCCCGCGAAATGAAGCCCGGCGAAACGCAGAGCGTTGCGCTCCCCGCGGGCACGCGCGTGACGGTCGGCAATCCTCCGGCCCTCATCCTCACGCTCGACGGTCATCCCTATGACCTCGGCGGCGTGACGCAGCGCGGCGTCGCCCGATTCGTGATCCACTGAGTTTCGGCATGTCCCAACAGATTCTTCATTGCGCTCCGCGGGGGCGCGTTTCTCACCTCGTGACCGTTCGCCACGGCGAACGAACCGTCTCGATCGGCGGCGGACGTCCCGTCGTCGTGCAGTCGATGACGAACACGCCCACGACGGACGTGGACGCGACCGTCGAACAGGTGACGGCGCTCGCCGAAGCCGGGTCCGAGCTCGTTCGCCTCACCGTCAACACGCCCGAAGCGGCAAGGGCGGTCGTGAAGATCCGCGAGACGCTCGACGCCCGCGGCATCGACGTGCCGCTCGTCGGAGACTTTCACTACAACGGTCACAAGCTGCTCACCGACGTGTCGGACTGCGCCTGGGCGCTCTCGAAGTACCGCATCAATCCCGGCAACGTCGGGAAAGGCTCGAAGGCGGCGGAAAACTTCGCCGTCATGATCGAAAAGGCCCGCGAAACGGGTGCCGCCGTGCGCATCGGCGTTAATGCCGGGTCGCTTGATCAGGCGCTCCTTACGCGCCTCATGGACGAAAACCGCGAGGCGGGGCTCCCCAAGACCCCGCAGGAAGTCTTTCGCGAAGCCTTGGTCGAGAGCGCGCTCTCGAGCGCCCGCGAGGCCGAACGCCTCGGACTCGGCGCCGACCGTCTCGTTCTCTCGGCGAAGGTGAGCGCCGTGCCCGATCTCATCGCCGTCTACCGCGCGCTCGCCGCGCGGGGGCGCTATGCGCTCCACCTCGGTCTCACCGAGGCGGGCATCGGCTCGAAGGGCGTCGTCGCGTCGACCGCGGCCCTGGCCGTCCTCCTCGAAGAAGGCATCGGCGACACGATCCGCGTGTCGCTTACGCCCGAACCCGGTCAGTCGCGCACCGAAGAAGTGATCGTGGCGCAGGAAATCCTGCAGTCGCTCGGTCTTCGCAAGTTCATGCCGACCGTGACGAGCTGCCCGGGCTGCGGGCGCACGACGTCGGACTTCTTCCAGCGTCTGGCGCTATCGACGCAGCGCTATCTGCGTGAGCGCATGCCCGTGTGGCGCAAAACCTGTCCGGGCGTCGAAAACATGACGGTCGCCGTCATGGGCTGCGTCGTCAACGGCCCGGGCGAAAGCCGCATGGCCGACATCGGCATCAGCCTTCCGGGTTCGGGAGAGAATCCCGTCGCCCCCGTCTACGTGCGCGGCGAAAAGGCGGCCTCCCTCAAGGGCGAGGCCATGCAGGAAGAATTCCAGCAGATGATCGAACGGTTCGTCGAAACGACCTACGGTTCCCACTGATCCCTCCAACAAGAAGACAAACGATTATGAGCAAGGAAAAATTTACGGGCGTCAAGGGCATGAACGACATGCTCCCGCAGGACGCCGCCATCTGGCACAAGGTCGAAGAAACCGCGATCGACGTCCTCGAGCGCTACGGTTTTCAGGAAATCCGCACGCCGATCCTTGAGAACACCAAGGTCTTCACGCGCGGTGTCGGGGAAGTGACCGACATCGTCGAAAAGGAAATGTATTCCTTCGTCGACTCGATGAACGGCGATCAGCTCACGCTGCGTCCGGAATGCACGTCGGCCGTGGTGCGCGCGGTGAACGAACACAATCTTCTCTACGGAACCACGCAGCGCCTCTGGTACATCGGGCCGATGTTCCGCCACGAACGTCCCCAGCGCGGCCGCTACCGCCAGTTCTATCAGCTCGGTGCCGAAGCGCTCGGCATGGAAGGTCCCGACATCGACGCGGAAATGATCATCATGCTCTCGCGCCTCTGGAAGGCGCTCGGCATCGACGGCGTCCGCCTCGAACTCAACACGCTCGGCGCCCTGCCCGAACGTCAGGCGCACCGCGAGGCGCTCATCCGCTACTTCGAAGAGCACAAGAGCGAACTCGACGAAGACGCTCTGCGCCGCCTCTACACGAATCCGCTTCGCATTCTCGACACGAAGAATCCCGACATGCAGGATCTCGTCAACAATGCGCCGCGTCTCCTCGACTTCCTCGGGGAAGAAAGCCGCGCCTTCCTTGCGCGTCTCGAAAAGCTTCTCGAGGCGGCCGGGATCGAATACACGATCAATCCCCGTCTCGTACGCGGGCTGGACTACTACAACCACACGGTCTTCGAATGGATCACGGACCGTTTGGGCGCCCAGGGCACGATCTGCGGCGGCGGCCGTTACGACCCGTTGATCGAAATGCTGGGCGGCCGTCCGGCCCCGGGCGTGGGCTTCGCCATGGGGCTTGAGCGCGTGATCGAACTCATGCGCGAATGCGGGAACGTCCCCGTCTCGACGATGTGCGACGTCTACGTCCTGCACCACGGCGGCGACACGCAGATCACCGCCATGCGCGCGGCCGAAGCGCTTCGCGACGCGGGCGTTCGCGTCGTCGTGCACCCGGGCTCGAGCTCGATCAAGAGCCAGATGAAGAAGGCCGACGCCTCGGGCGCGCTCTTTGCGGTCTTTGCGACCGAAGACGAATGCGCGCAGGGCGTTCTCGGCATCAAGGCGCTTCGCACGCGCGAAGGGGAGGAAATGCCCTTTGCCGCGCAGACGCCCGTGAAAATCGAAGAGGCCCCGGCGCAGTTGGTCGAGGCGCTTCGAAAAGTGCGCGGCGCTTAAGAAAATCGGGGCTTTCTCTTTCAAGAAAGCCCCGCAAACGAGTACACTAATCAATCTTTTTGCCACTCCGACTTGAACTCGGTGGAGACGACGACATGGCTTATGACTTGCAGGAACAAGAGAGCATTGACCAGATGAAGGCCTGGTGGGACCGCTGGGGCACGCCCGTGACGGCGGCCGTCTGCGTGGTCTGTCTGGGCTTTGCCGGCTGGAACGGTTGGAACTGGTACAAGCGCAATCAGGCGGCCGAAGCTTCGGTTGCCTACGTGCAGCTGCAAAACGCCGTCTTCCATAAGGACGTGAAGAACGTCGCTTCGCTCACGTCGGGGCTCATTGAAAACTACGGCGGTACGGTCTATGCGCCGCTCGCCGCCTTCGGCGCCGCGCAGACGGCGCTTGAAGCCGGCAACTTCGCCGAAGCCGCCGCGATGCTCAACTGGGTGATCGAAAAGTCGGGCCACCCCGAGTACGACACCGTCGCGCGCGTGCGTCTCGCCGGCGTTTACTTCGACGAAGGCAAGCTCGACGACGCGCTCAAGGTGCTCGAGGCCGCCAAGCCCACCGACGCCGAACGCTCGCTCGTCAACGACCGACTCGCCGACGTCTGGCGGGCCAAGGGCGACGTCGCCAAGGCCCGGGCCCTCTGGGAAGAACTTCTCAAGACGGCCGATCCCAACGATCCGATTCTTCGCATCGTGGAATACAAGCTCGGTGCGCTTCCGCCCGCAGCCTGACCGACGGACCCGGGCGAAACGTCCCGGGTTTTGCGTTTTCAGTCCTTTCGAAGTGTTTCGGGCGCGCGCGTTTTGCTAAAGTTTTGAGAACCCGGACCCGCGCGGTCCCGCCCTCGATTCGTGAGATTTCATCATGCTCCAAAAGAAGCCTCTTCGTACCCTTGCCGCCTTGCTCTCGAGCGCCGTCATGCTGACGGGCTGCGGTCTTTTTTCGTCTGACGATCCGCACGAACCCCGCGAACTCGAAAGTTTCGACGAGCAGGTGCAGGCCCGCATCCTCTGGCGCACGAACGTGGGCGACGGCGCTTCGAAGACCCTCACGCCCGCGGTGGTGCAAAACGCCGTGTACGCGGCGGGCGAGTCGAGTCTGAAGCGCCTCAATCCGGAAACGGGCGACGTCGTCTGGAGCGTCGAAACGGGCGCGCCCGTGACGGCTGGCGTCGGTAGCGACGGCCTCGTCGTGGCGGTCGGCACCGCCAAGGGCGAAGTCGAAGCCTACGACAGCGAAGGGAAATTCCTCTGGCGCACGACGCTCTCCTCGGACGTGACGATTCCGCCGTTGGTCGGCATGGGCCGCGTCATCGTGCGCACGTCCGACACGCGCATCTCGGGCTTCGACGCCAATACGGGCGAGCGCCTCTGGCACTTCCAGGGCCAGGTTCCGTCGCTCACCCTCAACACCTTCAACGGTCTCGCCTGGGCGCCCGCCGGGATTCTCTCGGGCCAGGCCAACGGCCGTCTTCTCGCGCTCTCGCCCGAAGGCAAGCCCGTCTTTGACGCCGTCATCGGTCAGCCCAAGGGCATCACCGAAGTCGAACGTCTGATCGACGTGGTGGGCCGTCCCTGGGTCGACCGCGAACTCATGTGCGCCGCCGCCTTCCAGGGCAATCTCGTGTGCATGCTCAGCAACAACGGCCGCCTCGTCTGGTCTGCGCCCGTGAGCGCACAGACCGGCCCGGTCGCCGACAACCTCGCCGTCTACGTGGTGGACTCCACCTCGCACGTGCACGCCTTCAACCGTCAGACCGGCCGTGAAGCCTGGAAGAGCGATCTGCTCGAATACCGCGACGTCTCGGCGCCGATCCGCGTGGGCGGCACGCTCGCCGTCGGCGATTTCGAAGGCGTCATCACGATGTTCAATCCCGCCAACGGGACGGTCGTGGGCCGCACGAGCCTTTCGGGCGCCATCAAGGCTCCCGCCGCGCAACTCAATTACGGAGCCGTGTTCCAGACGGTGGAGGGCGACGTCGCCTACATCGTTCAGGAAGCGCTCACCGAATAACGAAACGAATTTGACCCGCACAACCCTATGTTGCCCGTCATTGCTCTCGTCGGACGTCCCAACGTCGGGAAGTCCACGCTCTTTAATCGTCTGACCCGCAGCCGCGACGCGATCGTGGCCGATTTCCCGGGGCTCACCCGCGATCGGCAGTACGGTCCCGGCCGCGTGGGTCCGATTCCCTATCTCGTCGTCGACACGGGCGGTTTTGAACCCGTGCGCACGGAAGGGATCGTCAAGGCCATGGCCGGCCAGGCCGAACTCGCCATCGAGGAAGCCGACGTCGTTCTCTTCATCTGCGACGCCCGCACGGGCCTCACGCCCCAGGACGAACGCATCGCGCAGCACCTGCGCCAGTCCGGCCGCAAGACGATTCTCGTCGTCAACAAGGCCGAAGGCCTCACGAGCGTGGCCGCCGCCGAATTCTACGAACTCGGCATGGGCGAGCCGCACCTCGTTTCGGCCGCTCACGGCCACGGCATCCGCCCGTTGATCGAACTCGCCCTCGAAGGCTTCGAGCCCGAACCCGAGGAAGAGGAGGATCCCGACGCTCCGAAGCGCATCAAGGTGACGCTCGCCGGCCGTCCGAACGCCGGCAAGTCCACGCTCATCAACGCCCTCATCGGCGAAGAGCGACTCATCGCCTTTGACATGCCCGGCACGACGCGCGACGCGATCAAGGTCGACTTCGAGTACGAAGGCCGTCCCTACGAGCTCGTCGACACGGCGGGCCTTCGCAAGAAGGGGAAGGTCTTCGAAGCGATCGAAAAGTTCTCCGTCGTCAAGACCCTGCAGGCGATCGACGACAGCAACGTCGTGATCCTCGTGGTCGACGCCAAGTCGGGAATCGCCGATCATGACGCGCACATTGCGGGCTACGTTCTCGACAGCGGCCGCGCGCTCGTCGTCGCGGTCAACAAGTGGGACTTGCTCGACTCCTACGAGCGCGAGATGTTCTCGGGTGAACTCGAACGCCGTCTGCACTTCCTGCGCTGGGCGCGCATGATCCGCATTTCGGCTCTGAAGCGAAACGGCCTCAACCATCTCATGAAGGCGGTCGACGAGGCCCACGCCGCGGCTTACCGCAAGATTCCGACCTCGAAGCTTACGCGCGCGCTTCTCGAAGCCGTCGAGCGTCAGCAGCCGCCGCGCGCCCGCGGCGGTCGTCCGAAGCCCCGCTTTGCGCACCAGGGCGGCTCGAATCCGCCCGTGATCGTGATTCACGGCAACGCCCTCGAAGACATCGGCGAGAGCTACCGCCGCTATCTCGAGAGCTTCTTCCGCGAAAAGTTCAACCTCGCGGGCACGCCCCTTCGCATCGAATTCCGCACGAAGGAAAATCCGTTCGTGAAGGAAGAAAAGCGCTGAGGCGTCTTCAAAACGCATCGGGAGCGTCCGTCCGTCACCGGACGCGCTCCCCGAGGGCTTTTCCTCGCCCTGAACCGGTAGGGAAGACGCGGCGACAGGTGAAAGTCCTCAGAGAGAAAGTCTTTCCATGTGAGCACGGGAGTGCGCAAGGAAGACTAGAATTGAATGGAAAGTTCGCGAAAGGTCTGCGTCCGTCTTCGTGACGGCGCATTCCCGGAGCGCCGGGTGCACGGAAAGCCGCCCGCAGCAGGCGTCCGTCGGAGCGATCCGAACGGGGGACCTGCCGGGAATTTCGGGTTGCAAAACCCTCCGGATTCTCGAAAGGCTACCATCCGATTGAACATAAACAGGTCGGACGCAGAATGCGTGTCCGAACCGGAGAGAATAATAATGGCTAACAAAGGTCAGCTTCTTCAGGATCCCTTCCTCAACATCCTTCGTAAGGAACGCGTTCCCGTTTCGATTTACCTCGTCAACGGGATCAAGCTTCAGGGACAGATCGAATCGTACGACCAGTACGTGATTTTGCTTCGCAACACGGTGACTCAGATGGTTTACAAGCACGCCATCAGCACCGTCGTTCCGACCCGCTCCGTCACCATGACGAGCGGTTCTCAGGAGAACTAAGCTGAGCGTCTTTCAGATTGACGAAACGCGCGGCGAGGAATCGTCGCGCGCTTTTCTTGTGACCGTGGTGCTCGGGAGAACCTTCTTTCCCGACTCGGCCGACGAACTGCGACTTCTCGTGACCTCGCGCGGGCTCGAGCCCGTCGGGCTCATGCAGGCCAAGCGCGCCAAACCCGATCCCGCCACCTTCCTCGGGGCGGGGAAGATCGAGGAACTCGGACAGCTCGCCAAGGAGGCCAAGGCCGACTGCCTCGTCTTCGACATCGCGCTCTCGGCCGCGCAGCAGCGCAACATCGAGCGCGCCGTGAACCTTCCCGTGCTCGACCGTACGCAGCTCATTCTCGATATCTTCCGCGCCCGCGCGAAGAGCCGTGAAGGGCGTTTGCAGGTGGAGCTCGCGCAGCTCGAACACCTCTCAACCCGCCTCGTGCGCGGGTGGACGCACCTGGAGCGTCAGAGAGGCGGCCTCGGCAAGACCGGGGGCCCGGGCGAAAAGCAGATCGAACTCGACCGCCGCATGATCGGCGTTCGCATGAAGCAGCTTCGCGAACAGCTCAAGAAGCTCGAGCGCCAACGCGGCACGCAGCGCCGTGCGCGCGAGCGGGGCGACCGTCTGACGGTTTCGCTCGTGGGCTACACGAACGCCGGAAAGTCGACGCTCTTCAATCAGCTCACGCGCGCGAAGTCCTACGCCGCCGACCAGCTCTTCGCGACGCTCGACACGACGGCGCGGCGTTGCTGGATCAGCGACGAGGAAACGGTGGTGATGAGCGACACGGTGGGCTTCATCCGTGGACTGCCGCACCAGCTCGTCGAAGCCTTCAAGTCGACGCTCGACGAAACGGTGCACGCCGACCTTCTTCTTCACGTGGTCGACGCCGGGTCCGTCGTGCGCGAGGATCAGATTCGGGAAGTGAACAAGGTTCTCGAAGAAATCCACGCCGACAAGATTCCGGTGATTCTCGTCTACAACAAGATCGACACCACGCCGCTCGAACCCGAGATCGTGCGCAACCCCGACGGCACCCCCAAGGCGGTGATGGTTTCGGCGCTCACGGGCGCGGGGCTCGATCTCCTTCGCTCGGCGATCGGCGAATTCGCCGGCCGTTGGCGCGAGGAGAATCCCAACGAACCTCGTCCCCTCGAAGATTGGGAAATCGACGAGGACGATCCGCGCATCGCGCTTCAGGGCACGACGCACGATTGGTACGCCTGATTGCGCAACAGTCAAAAAGTCGAGGCGGTCCGCAGGAATTTCCTTCGGGCCGCTTTGTCTTGTCTGCCTCGCTCTCTCTTCGGCACGGGGACGGCGGAAAACAGGCAATAAAAAAGGGACGTCTTGCGACATCCCTGCTACGAATTCCCTAAGAAAAGGGGCTTTGTGGGTGCGTGGCGACCCGGAGCAGTCACTCGTTTCGGCTTCCCGGCTCTTCCGAACCGAAAAATGGACTCCCAACAGCGACCGTCGTAGTTTTGCTCAGGCCTCGTGAGAACCACCGCAACCACAACGAGGAGTACTGTACCACGTTGAAAAGAGTTTGTGTTGAGAAACCACGGAAAATTTTTCAAAATCACATGTAAATGAATGTGTTAGGCGAGATCGGGTCGACATATGGTCTTTTTATGTTGAACCGAAGAGTCGCAAAAAGTTGTACAAAAATTGATACGCATCAAGCAAAGGGACTTCATTTTCTTTGGCGCGGCACGCAAAAAACGAAATCCTTCTCTTGCTGTTAAACTGTTGCCTCTTTTCATTCCAAACCCTTCTCAGAGTACAACGGAAGAGGGCGCTCCGTCGCGTCGGGCGCCTTCGCGAACCAGGGGAATACAACAATGCAACCCTACGAAGCCGGTTGGCTTTCCATCATTCCTCCGATCGTGGCCATTGCGCTTGCGCTCACGACGAAGGAAGTGCTCTCGTCGCTTCTGATCGGCATCCTCACGGGGACGCTCATCTACACGATCGGCACCGACGGGAACGTCCTCATGGGAACGCTCGAGAGCGCGTTCACGACCATGGGCAACAAGGTGGACTTCAACATCCTGATCTTCTGCTCGCTCTTGGGCGCGCTCGTTTACGTGGTCGCCATGTCGGGCGGCACGAAGGCCTACGGCAAATGGGCCGTCTCGAAGATCAGGGGCCGCCGCAGCTCGCTTCTCGCGACGAGCGGCCTCGGGATCCTCATCTTCATCGACGACTACTTCAACTGCCTGACGGTGGGCACCGTCATGCGCCCGGTGTGCGACAACTACCGCGTCTCGCGCGCGAAGCTCGCCTACATCATCGACTCGACCGCGGCGCCGGTGTGCATCATCGCGCCGGTCTCTTCCTGGGCCGCCGCCGTGGGTTCGTCCCTGAAGGACAACAGCGTCTTCGAGAGCGACATGGCCGCCTTCATCGCGACCATTCCGTGGAACTTCTACGCGCTTCTCTCGATCCTGATGATCTTCTTCATCGCCCTCACGAACTTCGACTTCGGCCCCATGGCGAAGTCCGAAGAGCGCGCTCTCTCGGGCGCTGCCGAAGAGGGGGGCGTCGCGGGACACGCCGAACCTCCGAAGGCCAATCCCCGCGGGAAGCTCTTCGACATGCTCGTGCCGATTCTCTCGCTCATCGTCTTTGCCGTGCTCGCCCTCATGTATACGGGCGGCTACTGGGGCGACGATCCGAAGTTCCACACCTTCCAGGCCGCGCTCGGCAACTGCTCGGCTTCGCCTTCGCTCGTCTGGGCCTCGTTCGGCGCGCTCGTCGTCGCCTTCGTCATGTACGTTCCGCGCGGTCTCGTGCCGTTCTCGGACTTCATGGCGGGGCTCGTCGAAGGGATGAAGCTCATGCTTCCGGCGAACATCATTCTGGTTCTCGCCTGGACGCTTTCGGGCGTGTGCCGCGATCTTCTGCAGACGCCGCTCTTCGTGCAGTCGCTCGTGACCTCGGGCGGCGCCGACTTCTCGGTCTTCCTCCCGGCCGCGATCTTCCTCATCGCCGCCTTCCTCTCCTTCTCGACGGGGACGGCCTGGGGTACCTTCGGGATTCTGATTCCGATCGTCGTGCCCGTCGTGGCGGCGATCGATCCGACGCTCACGATCGTGGGTCTCTCGGCGACCCTTGCGGGTTCGGTCTTCGGTGACCACTGCTCGCCCATTTCGGACACGACGATTCTGTCGTCGGCCGGGGCGGGGTGCAATCACATGGAGCACGTATCGACGCAGTTGCCCTACAGTCTGCTCGTCGCCTTCTGCGCCTTCGTGGGCTACCTCGTCGCGGGGCTTTCGGACGCGAATCTCTGGCTCTCGCTCGGGACCGCGGTCGCGCTGCTCCTCGTCATTACCTCGGGGCTCCACTTCCTGCGCGGCAAGAAGACGGTTGCCTGAGCGGGTTGATCTGAACCCATCCCAAACGCATCGGGGCGTCCTTTCGGGCGCCCCGATGTGTTTTTCGCGATACGTTTTGAGTGCGAGGCGCGCCTTATTCGCTTTCGCTTTTCAGCACGATGAAGAGGCCGCCGAGAAGGAGAAGCAGTGCCGCTAAGGCGGCGAAGGTCACCGCTTCCCCCGCAACGGTCACGGCCAGGAGAAAGGCCGTGACGGGTTCGAGAAGCGAGAGCGCCACACCCGTCGACGCCTTTACGTGGCGAAGGCCCGAGGAAAAGAGGAGATAGGCGGCGCCCGTCGTAAAGAGCCCCAGGTAAAGCGTCACGCCGATTCCCTTCATCGTGAGGACGGGGAGCGGCCCCGTCGCAAGGGCGACCGCAAACGCAAGAACCATCGCAAGCGTGAAGGAAAGCGCCGTCGCGCGAAGGGGCGAGAGAGAACCCACGAGCTCCTTCGTCATCACGGTGAAGGACGCGTACGCAAAGCCCGCCGCCAGGCAGACGCCGAGGGCGGCGAGGGGAAGCGAAAAGTCTTCGCGGCCGGCCGTCGCCATGAGAACGCCTCCGGCAATCGCGACGGCGAGCCCGATGAGGCGCTTCGCACCCGGGCGGACGCCCCCGCGAAGCGTTTCGATGAGCGTCGCCCAGACGGGCGCGCTTCCGATCACGATCGCCGTTCCGACGGCGACCCCCGCCATGCGCATGGCCGCGAAAAAGAGAAGGTTGTAGGCGGCCATCGCCACGCCGCAGGCGAGAATGAGCTTCAACGACCCGTCCTTCGGAATGCCGAGCGCTCGGCAGCCTTCGCGACAGGTGAGAAGCGGCAGGAAGAGACAGGCGGCGAAGAATAGACGAAGGGCCGCCACCCAGAGGGGCGAGAGTTCGCCCGCGTCCAAGAAGGTTTGGGCGGTGCCCGCCGTCCCCCAAAGGAAAGCGGCGCCCGCCACGCACAGGGCGCCGGTAAGAAAGCTGGAACGCATGAGTGAGGTTGATGAGGAAAGGGAAAACGTGAATAGATCTTCACGGGAAGATAAAAGAATAAACTATCTTCACAGAAAGACAATTATCTTCCTTTTGAGAAAGGAATTGTGCGTCGAAGCGGAAGAACTTCGTTACAATCCCGTCTTTCCCTTCCTCCCTCTCTTTAGGTCCTCAACATGCTCGCTACGGCGATTTGTCTCGTGGCGCTCATCCTGGCGGGATGGGCCATTGCCAAAAACTACGACGCCAAAGTGGTGCTCTTCGCCACCGGCATCGTTCTGATGTACTGCGCGCTCATTCTCGGCATGCCGATTCTGAGCGACAAGCTTTCCTCGGGTCTCTCCTGGGTCGATCCCTTCAAGGCGATCAAGGACATCTTCGTCAAGCAATACTCGAACGCGGGGCTCATCATTCTGACCCTCTTCGGTTTTGCCGCCTACATGTCGCACATCGGCGCCAACGACGCCGTGATCCGCGTCATGAGCCGCCCGCTCGAACGCATCCGTTCGCCCTACATCCTCGTGCCGCTCGTCTTCTGGATGGGTACGCTTCTCTCGATCATCATCCCGAGCGCCTCGTCCCTCGCCGTCATCTTGATGGCGACGCTCTACCCGGTCCTGCGCGCGGCGAAGATGTCGCCCCTGACGGCCGCTGGCGTGATCGCCACCACGGCCACCATCGTGCCGACGCCCTTGGGCGGCGACAACGTCGTGGCGGCCCGCGTTCTCGGTTTTGAGCACGTCGTCGACTACGTCTTCTATCACCACGCTCCGATCACGATCCCGGCGCTCATCATCATGGGCGTCGCGCATTACTTCTGGCAAAAATTTATGGACAAGAAGGACGGCGGCACCGCGGGCGAAATCGACGAATCGAAGCTCGTCACGGGCAAGGTGGCGCCGACCGCCTACGCGATCTTCCCGGTCCTGCCGCTCGTGCTCACGATCTTCTTCTGGCTCTTCTTCAAGAAGGCCAAGGTGGGTCTCGTCGAAATCACGCTCTTCTCCTTCCTTCTCGCCTTCATCACGGAAATCATCCGCAGCGGCGACATCCGCGGGAAGCTCAAGGACGCCAACCTCTTCTTCAAGGGCATGGGCGAAGGCTTCTCGAAGGTGGTCGTTCTGATCGTCGCCGCCTCCACGATGGTGAAGGGCCTGAGCAGCATGGGCATGATCGACATGATCTCGTCCTCGCTCTCCGATGTGCAGAACGCCGGCACGGGCCTCATGTTCGCCTTCTCGGGCATCACGGCCCTCATCACCTTCATCAGCGGTTCGGGCAACGCCGTCTTCTACAGCTTCATCGAACTCATTCCGCAGATCGCCGAAAAGGCCGGGATCGATCCGATCATGGTTGCGCTCCCGATGCAGTGCACGTCGAACCTCATCCGCGCGGTCTCGCCCGTGGCGGCCGTGGTCATCATCGTGTCGGCCGTCGTGCGCGTCAATCCGCTCCTCGTCGTCAAGCGCACGAGCGTGCCGCTTCTGACGGGCTTCGTCGCCGTCCTCGCCATTTCGCTGATCCGTTACATGTAAGAGGCAACTTCTATGACTACGTTTACGCAAGAATCCATCGCCGCACTGCGCCGTGAAATTCACTCCAAGCCCGAACCGGGCTGGGCCGAATTCGTTTCGTCGGCCCGCGCGATCGAAAAGCTCGAATCGCTTGGCTTCACCGTCAAGTGCGGCCGCGAAGTCATCAATCCCGACTTCATCCGCGGCGCCAACCGCCGTCAGATCGAAGAGGGCCTCGCCTTCGCGAAGAGCCAGGGCGTGAAGGAAGAAATCCTCGAGCGCCTCGACGGCGTCACGGGCGTCGTGGGGCTTCTCGAAACGGGTCGTCCCGGTCCCGTCATGGCGATCCGCTTCGAGCTCGACTGCGTGCCCGTCACGGAAACGTCGAATCCCGACCACCTCCCGAACCGCGAAGGCTTCGCCTCCTGCCGTCCGGGCTACATGCACGCCTGCGGCCACGACGGCCATCAGGCCGTGGGTCTTACGCTTGCCCAGTGGTTCGCCGAACACAAGGACGAACTCTGCGGCACGCTGAAGCTGCTCTTCCAGCCCGCCGAAGAGGGTGTCCGCGGTGCGCGTCCGATGGCCGAAAGCGGCATTGTCGACGACGTCGACTTCCTCTACTGCGGTCACCTCGGCTGCGACATTCCGGGCGGCACGGTCGTGACGGCTCCGGAAAAGTTCCTCTGCACGACGAAGCTTGACTACCGCTTCCGCGGCACGCCCTCGCACGCCGGCATGCAGCCGGAAGTGGGCCGCAACGCCCTCATGGCCGCCGCGGGCGCCGCGATGTCGCTCATGGCGCTTCCCCGCCACGGCGAAGGCATGACCCGCGTGAACGTCGGGTATCTGCGCGCGGGCGAAGGCCGCAACGTGATCGCCTCGACCGCCGAAATGCAGGTGGAAGTCCGCGGCGAAACCGCCAAGATCAACACCTACATGTACGAAGAGGCCAAGGCCCGCGTGCAGGGCGCCGCCGCCATGTACGGCGTCTCGGTGGAAGAAGAGGTGATGGGCGAAGCCGTCGACTTCGTGCCCGATCTGCCGCTTCGCGACGCCGCCGCGGAAGTCGCGAAGAACGCTCCCTACGTCGACAAGGTCCAGACGACGATGAACTTCAACGGCTCCGACGACGCCACGGTCCTCATCAAGCGCGTGCAGGAAAAGGGCGGTCAGGGAGCCTACCTCGTCGTGGGTTCCGACCTTGCGGCCGGCCATCATCAGAGCGCATTCGACTTCGAAGAAAAGCACCTTCTCACGCTCTTTACGATCTACCGCGATCTGATCCTGCGCCATCTGGGGGCCCACTGATGGAAGCCCGTCAGCACGAAGACCTGCGCGACTTTGTCGACAGTCTCGAAGAAGAATGGCTGCGTGAAGTGCCGGACCTCCACACGGCGGGGCTCGCCGTGGTGGCCCGACTCGTGCGCATGAGCTACTACATCGCCCGCCGCGTGGACTCGAACCTTGCGCGCTTCGGTCTCACGCGCGGCGAATTCGAAGTGCTCGCCGTTTTGACGCGAAATCCCGACGCGAAGATCACGCCCAAGGACATCCACGCGAAGATCCTCATCACGTCGGGCGGGCTCTCGAACCGCATCCGCAAGCTCGAGGAAAAGGGCCTGATCGTGCGCATGCCCGATCAGTCGGACGGCCGCGGCGTCGTGCTCAAGGTGACGGAAAAGGGGCGTGAGCTCACGCTCAAGGCCGTCACGAGCCACGTCGAAGTGGAGTGCCAGCTGGTCGAGGGTCTCAGCGCCCAGGACCGCGAGGCGCTCTCGGGGCTTCTCAAGAAGCTCATCCTCTCGCAGTCGCGCGTTCTCAATCCGCACGGTCTGAGTTGATCGAACGAGGTTCTCCCGAAAGGGGGGCGCCTTCAAGAAAAAATCCCCGGAAGACCTTTCGTCCTTCGGGGATTTTTATATCTTTATGTCGAAGTGGTTGTTCACTCAGGATCCGTTTCGCAACCGATCGAAGAGCGTTTCGTCAAGGCGTTCGTTTCTTTTGTGTTCGGGGACGCGGGCGTTGAGGTTGAAGGCGTAGCGGTCGCCCGGATGGTAGGAGACCGTCGAGAGCAGAATTTCGCCCGACTCGTCGACGTAGTTGCGCACGATCCGAAGGGCGGGCGAACCCGTGGCGGCGTTGAGGTGCCGCGCGCCTTCTTCAGGGAGGGCCCTCGCTTCGATCACCTGACGAACTTCCGTGCAGTGCTTTCGAAAAAGCCTTTCGATGAGTTCGATCATGAGGAGATGGGGAAAGTCCTTGGCGGCGCGGATGAGTTCGATCCAGTCGCGCCGCACGTATTCCGTCGTCCAGGCGATGGTCGGGATGCCGAGGCCGAGCTTTTCCATCGTGCGGCGCTGCACTTCGAGACCCTGTTTGGGCATCGAGGCGAGGGTGCCGACGGCGCCGGCGAGTTCACCCACGAAGACGCGGGGCGCCATGGCCTTGAGGCGTTCGACGTTGCGGCCGAGTTCGTCGGCCCAGATGGCGGCCTTGTAGCCGAAGGTGATGGGGATGGCGTGCACGACGTGCGTGCGGCCGGCCATGACGGTGTTGCGGTACTTTTCGGCGAGGTCCAGGCAGTATTCACGGCAGAGTTCCATGTCGCGAAGGATCACCTTGTAGGCGTCGCGCTGCAGAAGAACGAGGCCCGTGTCGACGATGTCCTGGCTCGTGGCGCCCCAGTGGACGAATTCGCCCGCGTTGTCGGGGAGCACGGCCTTGAAGGCCTTGAGGAGCGGAACGATCGTGATGGACGACTTGTAGAATTCGCCGATCGACGGAATGTCGAGGAGATCGGCGTCGGCGTGCTTGACGATGATGTCGGCCTTTTCCTGCGGAATGATCCCGAGTTCGGCCTGCGCGGCGGCGAGGGCCGCTTCGGTGTCGAGCCACTTCTGCGCCCAGGAGCGGTCGCTGAAGATTTCGCGCATTTCGTCGGTGCTGAAGAGGAAGCCGTGGATCTGGCTGTCGATGGCGGTGGAGGGCATGAAGATTCTCCCGAATGAAAGAGGTGAAGCCGGAGGATCGGGACCGCGTCCCGATCGGTTGAGGGCATTTTGTCGGGAGAGGAAAAGCGCCTTTCGGAAGACGAAAAATTGTTTTGACCAACGGCAAGACCGAACCGATTTGTTCTTTCGTATCGATCTGCGGTGCAGGGAAAAGCGAATAAGTACGGGATTGCTGTGCGGCGAATGATCCCGTACAAATGGAGAAGGCTAAGGGAGAGAAGGGAAAGGTCGGGAGGTTCAGGGAAAACGCGACGGTGCCGAACCGTTTTGGTCCGTTTCTTCCGGCGCTCGGGAAGGGGCCTTTGAGGACCTCCGGAAAAGAAGAGACCGGGCCCTTTCGGAACCCGGTCTCTCAATCCTGTGGTGCGTCAGGAGATCGCGATCAGATGAGCGTCAGGAAGCGCGTCACCATGCGGATGCGTTCTTCGACGGTGTCGAGACGCAGGAATTCGCGGTCGCTGTGGAAGGCGCCGCCCGCCGGGGCGCAGCCGTCGATGACGGGAACGCCTTCCTTGGCGATGTGGTTGCCGTCCGAGCCGCCGCCCGCGTCGACCCACTGGGCGTCAAAGCCTTCGAGCTTCGCGGCTTCGGTGATCTTGGCGACGAGTTCCTTCGTGTCTTCGGAGAGCGGCATGGCGGGACCCATGCAGTCGACGCGCATCGTCTGCGTGACGCCTTCGACCCAGGTCTTGCCGACGAGCTCTTCGATCTTGGTCTTGAGGGCGTGGCCGTCTTCGTCCTTCCAGTAGCGGATGTCGAGTTGGACTTCACAGGTGTCGGAGATGACGTTCGGAGCGGAACCGCCCTTGAGGACGCCCGGGTTCACCGTGGTGCCGAGTTCGGCGTCGGCGAGTTCGTAGGCCGCGAGCGCAAACTTCATCGCGGCGACGTTGGCGTTGCGGCCGTCCCAGGGATTGTTGCCGGCGTGGGCGGAGACCCCCTTGAAGGTGACCGTGAAGCTGCCGACGCCCTTGCGGGAGCGAACGAGCTCGCCGCCCGCGCGGGCGGCTTCGAAGATGAGGACGTTCTTGGCGTGCTTGCCGTGCGAGGCGAGCCATTCGGTCGAAGCGACGGAACCCGTTTCTTCGTCGGGGTTGTAGGCCACGCAGATCGAGAGACGGTCAAGGTCTTCCTTGCGGGCGTTCTTGAGTGCGTAGAAGACGGCGAGAACGCCGCCCTTGCAGTCCGAGCATCCCGGACCGTGGGCGCGGTCGCCGTCGACGGAGAGCGGGCGGACGGCAGCCGTGCCGTCGGGGAAGACCGTGTCGAGGTGGGCGTTCATCATGACGTCGTAGTAGCCCGCTTCGGGCTTGTTGCGGGCGAGAAGGCCCTTGCCGACCGTGGGGCCGAGGTCGACGAGTTCGCAGGTAAAGCCGATCGACTCGAAGTGGGCCTTCATGATTTCGGCCGCGCGGGTGACGCCAGCGGTGTTGGACGTGCCGCAGTCGAGGTTGACCAAAGGAGCGAGGTCCTTGAGGAAGTCTTCAAGCATGGTCATGGGAAAAATCCTTTGTTTGCTCGGACGGTTGATGGGTGGTCGATCCCCGCAAAAGGATCGACCGGAACGAAGGTATTGTAGTGTGGCGCGCCGCGGCGCGGGGGTACAAAAAAGCCGCCCGAAGGCGGCTCTTTTGCGGCTCGTTGCGGTTTAGGAACCGAGAACGAGAATGTTCATGACCCAGAGGCTCAGGAAGGCCGTGATGAGCGGCATGGCCATGATCATGAGAAGGCTCTTGCCCTTGATGCCGATGACACCGAGGCAGCGGCCCATGTACTGAACCTGCGAACCCATGAGGTAGATCGACGGGGCGAGAATGGCGATGTGCGTGCCGTTGATGGCGCCCTGGTCAAAGAGCGCGACCGCGACGCCGACGCCGCCGCCCATCGACATCCAACCGCCGAGAAGGACGGTGGCGGCTTCGCCGGGAAGGCCGAAGATGCCCATGATCGGGGCGAAGGCCTGACCGATGAGGTCGAGAAGACCCGAGTGCTGGAGGACCTTGATGATGACGAAGGCCATCAACACGTTCGGAATCGTGGAGGACGTGGCGATGTTCCAACCCTGAACGGCACCCTTGACGAAGATGTCGGTGACCATGGGCTTGGCATTAGCGTGACCGGACATTTTGAATATTCCTTTTTGTTCGTTGCTGTGTGGTACGGGTTGGTGATCAGGCGGCCTTCTTGCTGCCGCGGATCATGAGGATACGCATGAGGTTGGCGGCGAAGACCTTGCCGATGAGCATCACGCCCAGGCAAAGACCCAGCGACACCGGAACGGCGAGCTGACCGTCGGCGTTCGTGAGCGTGAAGAGCACGGCGCCCGACGAGAAGAAGTTCGTGATGCAGGCGTCGGCCGTCATCTGGAAGGAGGCGAAGATGTTGACTTCGGTGTCGTTCAGGTCGCCGGCGTCCTTCAACTGACGCGTCAGGGCGGCGCCGCCGTCGGTCGACTGCAGCGAGGCGATCAGGGCGAGCGTGGCCGAACCCGGAAGACCGAGGAGCGGACGAAGCACCGGCGTCAGGAGACGACGGGCGGCGCGCAGAGCGCCGTAGTACTCGAAGACCGTGATCATGGCGAGAGCGAACATGACAGTCGGAACGAGGGTGAGGGCGAACATGAAGCCGTCGATGGCGCCCGAGCCGCCCTTGCCGCGGAAGCTCGTCGTGGCAACCTGGAGAGCGTCGCCGTTCTGGGTCACGCCGGAAACGAGCTTGCCGAAGCCGCCGTTGACGGTGGTGAAGTCAAACACGCCCCACCAGTGGGAGGAGGCGCAAAGACCAGAGAAGAAAATGATGGCGAAGATCAGAGAAAGGTAAGCACCGATGCCAACCTTTTCTTCGACGGCCGGGGTTTCCTGCGTGGTCGTAGACATGGTAGGAGTCCTTCAAGAATTGCAGATGGTTGAGAGAGTCCCGAGTCCGCGGCGGATAGTGTTATGGGGGCCTAGCCCCTTGTCCGAAGCAATCGGCGGCCGCGTGACCAATGAGGACTTCTGGATACGAATTGTAAGGGAATGTCACGCCCAAACGTGACCTCTCTTACGGCTTCGCGTCGCAGTGCAAGTTATACCTTGATTCAACTCGGGGCCGCATGCAGAAAACTGCTTAGAGAAGGAGGGGATAGGGGTGCGCGAAAGGGATTCGTTCACAAAAACGGTCCAAAAATAGAGTTTTGTTATCGAACTAAAGAGGTAAATAACCTTTTGCAAAACATTCCCCCTCTTTCGAAGAGAAATCGGACGCCGCCCGCGCCTTGGGAAAACGCCCTCTCGGGTACAATGCGCGATACATTGCAGAAAACCACCGGAGTGAACGAACGCATGTCGCTCAATGATCCTCGCTGGGGGCGCGACCCCCGCGATTCGGAAGAAGAAAAGAAGGAAAACGCGCGGTCCGACGAGAACGAGGACCGGCGCGAAGACGAGCGCGCCGACGAGGGCAAACCCCGCGACGAACGGCGCGACCGCGTGGAGGGCGTCAATCAGGACATCGACGCCCTGTGGCGCACCGTCATGGACTTCATGAAGGACAAGAAGGACCGCGGCGAGACGAAGCGTCCGGGCGCGGACGCCTTCAAGAACCGCGACGACTTTACGGAATTCCGCCCCGTCGAAGAGGAGGAGGCTCCCCGCGAAGAACGTCCGCGCGAAGAAAGGCGCGACGAACGCAAGCCCCGCTCGCCCTTTGACGGGTTCGATCCCTTCGCCCGCCGCGCGGGCGGCTCGGGCGGCAACCGCGGCGGCCGCCGCGGGATGAATTTCAGCCTCCCCTTCGTTCTCGGCGTCGCCCTCATCGGATGGGCCGCCACGGGCTTTTACATCGTCCCCGAAGGGCAGACCGGGATCGTCACGACCTTCGGCCGCTATTCGGACGCCACGATGCCGGGCTTCCACTGGCGCTTCCCCGCGCCCGTGCAGAACATGCAGCTCGTCGACGTGAGCAGCGTTCGCACGACCAACATCGGCGTGGCGCAGCGCACGAACCGCACGAGCGAAGCGCTCATGCTCACCGACGACGAAAACATCGTCGACGTGCAGTTCGCCGTGCAGTACCGCATCAAGTCTGGTGAAGGCGCCAAGGACTACCTCTTCAACACGCGCAATCCCGACGTCTCGGTCACGCAGGCGGCCGAATCCGCCATGCGCGAAGTCGTGGGCGCAAAGTCGATGGACAGCGTGCTCTTTGAAAGCAAGGCCGAAATCGCCGAGGACGTGCGCAAGCTCATGCAGGCGATGCTCGACCGCTACGGCACCGGGATCGAAGTGATGAGCGTGGCCATTCAGAACGCTCAGCCGCCCGAACCCGTGCAGGCCGCCTTCAACGACGCCGTCAAGGCCGGTCAGGACCGCGAGCGCTCCATCAACCTCGGCGAAGCCTACATGAACGCCGTCATTCCGAAGGCCGAGGGCACGGCCTCCCGCCTGAAGGAAGAGGCGGCCGCCTACAAGGCCCGGGTCGTCGAAACCGCACGCGGCGACGCGGACCGCTTCGCTTCAGTCTTTGAGGAATACCGCAAGGCCCCCGAAGTGACGCGCGACCGTCTCTACATCGACGCGATGCGCGACGTGTACCGCAACGTCACGAAGGTCGTCGTCGACGCCAAGGGCGGAAACAATCTTCTCTATCTGCCGCTCGACAAGATCGTCTCGCAGACGAAGTCGCAGGCGCAGACCGAAGCCGCGGGCGCGGTGCTTGAACCCGCTCCCGCCGCAACGGAACCCGCGCCCGCCGCGTCGGGGACGTCCTCTTCTGATGCGCGCCCGCGCGATCTCATCCGCAACCGCGGCCGATAAGGGGAGAAGAAAATGAAAAAAATTACCGGCATTTTGGTTGGCCTCGCCGTTCTCGCGGGCCTCGCGCCCCTCTCCATCTACACGGTCGGGGAGCGCGAATACGCGATGGTCTTCGCGCTCGGCGAACTGCGCACCGTCGTCGACGAACCGGGGCTGCATTTCAAGCTCCCGACGCCGTTGCAGAACGTCGTCTACCTCGACAAGCGCATCCTGACGCTCGACGAAGGGGCGGCGGACCTCGTGCAGACGAGCGAAAAGAAGAACCTCATGATCGACACCTTCGTGAAGTGGCGCATCAGCGATCCGCGCCTCTACTGGGTGTCCTTCCAAGGAAGCGAACGGGCGGCGGCCGACCGTCTCTCGGCGCTTCTGCGCGACGTGCTCAACGTGGCCGTCAACAAGCGCACGGTCAATCAGATCACCTCGAGCGAGCGCGACGTGGCGATGCGTGAAATCTCCACGATGTTGCAGGCCCGCATGCAGGACGTCGGCATCGACATCGTCGACGTGCGCATGAAGCGCGTCGACTTCACGCCCGAAATTTCGGAGTCGGTGTACCGCCGCATGGAAGCCGAACGCAAGCGCGTGGCCGCCGAAGAGCGCTCCAAGGGCGCCGCGCAGGCCGAACGCATCCGCGCCTCGGCCGACCGTCAGAGCGAAGTGATCCTCGCCGAAGCGTACCGCGACGCCCAGAAGACGAAGGGCGAAGGCGACGCCGAGGCTTCCCGCGTCTATGCGGAGGCCTTCGGAAAGGATCCGGAGTTCGCGCGCTTCTACCGCAACCTCGAAGCCTATCGCCAGAGCTTCTCCGAGAAGACCGACGTCCTCGTGATGGATCCGTCTTCGGACTTCCTCGGGTACATGAAGGACAGCAAGCGCTGATCTCCCGAACGGGCGGCCCGACAAAGAGGCCGCCCGAAATTTTTTGAGTGAGAACGATGTACGACACGACCGACGTTCTGATCCTCGCCTTCGGATGGATGGCCATTTTCGAAGGCGTTTCGCCGCTACTCTTTCCCGAGACGTGGCGCAGGGCCGTGCGCGAACTCGTCGAACAGCCCGAGTCGGGACTGCGCGGTTTCGGGGGCGTGCTCGTCTGCTGCGGGCTTTGTCTCGTCTGGTACGTTCTCGGTTGATTTTCGCCGAGTTACCCTCCGATCACGGGGAAACGCTGATACACTAACCAACGTTCGCGCGCGAGGTTTTCGCGCGCGGAATCGGCTTTTGTTCTTCCCCGCCGAACCCGGTGCGGGAAGGCTTTTGTACGTCCGTTCGAAACTCTTCTTTCCGGGCGGATGCGAGACCAACCTATCGATAAGGGATTCTCTCAAATGGCAAAGAACGTCGTGGTTGTCGGCGCCCAGTGGGGCGATGAAGGCAAGGGTAAGATCGTCGACTGGCTCACCGAGCAGGCCGCCGGCGTGGTTCGCTTCAACGGCGGGCACAATGCGGGTCATACGCTCGTGATCAACGGCAAGAAGACCATCCTTCGCCTGATTCCGTCCGGCATCATGCACGCGACGAGCGTGTGCTATCTCGGCAACGGCGTCGTTCTCTCGCCCGAAGCCTTCTTCAAGGAAGTCGACGAACTGATCGCGCTCGGCGTTCCCAACGTTGAAGCCCGCCTGCGCGTTTCCGCGAACGCTCCGCTCATCATGCCCTATCACGTTGCGCTCGACCACGCCCGCGAAGCGGCGGCCGGCAACAAGAAGATCGGCACGACGGGCCGCGGCATCGGCCCCGCCTATGAAGACAAGGTCGCCCGCCGCACGGTGCGCGTCGCCGACCTCTTCGAACCCGAACGCTTCGCCGAACAGGTCCGCACGGTGATGAAGCTTCACAACTTCGTCCTCGAAAAGTTCCTCGGCGCCGAACCGCTCGATCCGGAAAAGGTGATCGCCGACACGCTTGCCTACGCCGAACGTCTGCGCCCGATGGTCTGCGACGTGAGCGCCTCGCTGCAGGCCGACATGGCCGCGGGCAAGTCCTTCCTCTTCGAAGGCGCCCAGGGCTCGATGCTCGACATCGACCACGGCACCTATCCCTTCGTGACGAGCTCGAACACGGTGGCGGGTTCCGCCTGCGCCGGCGCCGGCGTCGGTCCCCACCAGCTCAACTACGTCCTCGGTATCACCAAGGCCTACTGCACCCGCGTGGGAGAAGGTCCCTTCCCGACGGAACTCTTTGACGAAACGGGCGAACTCCTTCGCAAGAAGGGCAACGAATTCGGCGCCGTGACGGGTCGTCCCCGCCGCTGCGGCTGGTTCGACGGCGCCGCTCTGCGCCGCGCCGTGCAGATCAACGGCCTCACGGGCCTCGCGATCATGAAGCTCGACGTCCTCGACGGCATGGACACCGTCAAGTTGGGCGTGGGCTACCTCTACAAGGGCGAAAAGATCGACATCATGCCCGCCGGTGCGGACGCCGTCGCCGAATGCGAACCGATTTACGAAGAATTCCCGGGCTGGAAGGAAAGCACCTTCGGCGTTCAGAAGTGGGAAGATCTTCCCGAAAGCGCCCAGCGCTATCTGACGCGCCTCGCCGAAGTCGCCGGCGCTCCGATCGCCGTGGTCTCCACGGGACCGGACCGCGTTCAGACGATTTTGCGCGCGAACCCGTTTACCGCGTAAAATAACGATTCTCTTTTCCGGGAAGCGGCGGCTTGGTCCGCCGCTTCGAATTTTCTCCCTCACCAACAGCAGCAAAATGGCCGACAGATATTATTCTTGGGACGCCTACATCGACCTCAACGAACGGCTCGTGGCGAAGGTCGCCGAGTCGGACTGGCAGTTCGACAGCATTCTTTGTCTCTCCCGCGGCGGCATGCGCCCGGGCGACTTCTTCAGCCGTGTCTACGACATGCCGCTCGCCATCCTCGCGACGAGCTCCTACCGTGAAAAGGCCGGCACCGTTCAGAGCGACCTCGACATCGCCGAATGCATCACGGGCGTGTCGGAACTGAGCGGCAAGGTGCTTCTCGTCGACGACATGGTCGACTCCGGCAAGACCATCCGCGAAGTGGTCCGCCACCTGAAGGAACGCTATCCCGCCATCACGGAAATCCGCGTGGCGGTGCTCTGGTACAAGGCCCACTCGGTCCTCGTGCCCGACTGGTACGTCGAATATCTCGAGGACAATCCCTGGATCCACCAGCCTTTCGAGTGCTACGACGCTCTCGGTCCGGAGAAGTTGATCGAACGCGTCCGCGCCAAGCACCCTGAAGCTTGACCGGTCTACCCGTTCCTTTTCTCGAAGGCCCGGACGCGCAACAGATGTGTGTTCGGGCTTTTTCATCGATTCCATCGACCCGCACGGGTCAAAACGTTTCGGAGGCTACGCCATGAGCGACCCCGTCAATGCGGCCGACGCCATCGTGCAGGCCGAAGCCATGTTGGGCCAGGACAGCTACGCCCGTCTCGAGAACTATCTCGAACACATCACGATGGAGAATTTCCTGGGGCAGCTCGTCGTGATTCTCGTCGCCTACGGGCTTGGTTGGTGGCTGTCTCGCCGCATCAACGCCTACGCGACGCTCCTTGTGCCGAAAGAGTCCTCGGACCGCTCCTTCAAAGCCCAGCTGCGCCGCGGACTCATGCACATTGTTCATGCCGTGAGCATGAGCTTCGTGACGGGGTGCCTGGTGTCGCTGGGCACCTATATCCTCCTCAACGCCCTGAGGATCGGTGAAGAGGCGCTCCTTTGCCGAATCGCGTACAACGTGATGTTCGCCTACGGCATTTTGCTCGTGTTGCTCACGTGTCTCGGGGCGCTCATCGGAGAAAAACACGTCACCCCCGCCGTGCGGCGCTATCTGAGCTACGGTTTCTGGCTCTTAGTGATCCTGCAGTTCTTCGGCGTGCTCGGAGACATCATCCTTACGCTCGACGAGATTCGTCTTCCCATCGGAAGCGGCGGGCTCTCGCTCTGGAAGCTCCTTCTCGCCTTCATCACGATCTGTCTTACGATCGCGGTCGCCAACGCCCTAGGCAACTGCGCAAGAAGGTTCATCGACGAAAAGTCGGGTTGGACGCCGAACCTAAAGATCGTGGTCTCCCGGGTGGTTTACGTCTTCTTCATGATCCTCGCCGTCGTCTTCGGACTCGGAGCGGTGGGCATCGACCTTACGGTGCTCTCCGTCTTCGGCGGTGCTTTGGGCGTCGGCCTTGGCTTCGGACTGCAGAAGATCGCCTCGAACTACATCTCGGGGTTCATCATTCTGATCGACCGCTCGATCAAGATCGGGGATCTCGTGGAAGCCGCCGGCTTTCGCGGGCGCGTCACGCAGATCAATACTCGCTATACGGTTGTTCGAAACAACGACGGCATCGAGTGCATCGTGCCGAACGAAAATTTCGTGACGTCTCCCGTGGTGAATCATTCCTACACGGAAGAAGCGGCGGTTCAGTACATCTCGATTTCGATCGCCTACGACGCCGACATCGACCGGGCGCTTGCCATCATGCTCGAAGAAGGCATGCGCGAGCGTCCCCGCATCGTGCCGGGCCGAAAGGGCTGGTCCTATCTCGAATCCTTCGGCGATTCGGGCATCAACCTGAAGCTCGGCTTCTGGGTGAAGGACCCCGTCAACGGGACGGCGAGCCTTCGCACGGCGATCTCGAAGGCGATTTACCAGCGCTTTGTCGAGGAGGGCATCGAAGTGCCGTACAACCGCCTCGAAATCAACCTTCGCGACGCGCAGGCCCCCGCCGTGCACGTGAAGGTGGAAACCGACACCGTCCAGGTCAATTGACGCACAACGGCGGCTTCCTAAACAATCGGGCGCTCTCCACGACGGAGGGCGCCCGTAATTTTTAGGGAAAATCGTTCGGCTCAGCGGTAGGGCGTTTCGTCCCAGTCTTCTCGCGGCCGCACGGAAAAGTCGAGTTCGAGCCCGACCGCGTAGAGGGCGCGCTCCATCGTGTCGATCTTCGTCGCGTGCGTGAGGTCGAGAATGCGCGAGGCTTCGATCGGACGCAGCCCCATGCGGCGCGAGAGTTCGGCCGTCGTGATGCCCGCTTCGAGGCAGCGGCGCCGAAGGAGCACCTTCACCGAGAGAAGGACGGAGAAGAAAAAGAGGCTGTCTCCGGGGAGCGCCCGGGGTTCGATGTCGCTGCGCCCTTCCTTGAGGCGCTCGTCGATTTTTTCGAGAAGGAGCGCCTGCGCCGCGTCGAGCGCTTCGCCCACGGTCGGCTCGACGACCGCGACGTCGTAGCCCCGAAAGCTGAGCCGATACTGATCGTCGGAGAGAAGCGAGACGGTGTAGGGGAAAGTGAGGCGCATGGGAAGAAGACCTTCGGGAAGATTTCCAAGATCCTAGCAAAAACGAAAAAGCCGCGGTGAAGCGAACTTCACCGCGGCCCTCGGGAGTCGGCCCGAACGCGATCAGGCTTCCTTATAGCCCGTCACGTACTTGCCGGCCATGTAGCCCGACGTGTGCGCGAAGCCGCAGGCGTTGCCGCCGCAGTAGAAGGCGCCGTGCACGCCCGCGACGGTTTCGCCCGCCGCGTAGAAGCCCTTGATCGGCTTCATGTCCCAACCGAGCACTTCGAAATGTTCGGTGACGCGGACACCGCCGCAGGAGAGGTTGTTCCAGGAGAACATGCGGATGAGGTAGTAGGGACCCTTTTCGATCTTCCACTCCTGATCCTTTCGGCCGAACTGCAGGTCGTTCTTCGTTTCGACGGCCTTGTTCCAGACGGCGAGCTGTTCCTTGAGACCTTCGAGGTTCACGCCGCTCTTCTGGCAGAGTTCTTCCAGCGTATTGGCCTTCCAGAGGTTTTCACCCTTGGCAAATTCGCTTTCGACGCGTTCAGCCGTCCAGGAGGGCAGACCCACGAGGGCGGAGAGTTTGATCTTCTGGAGCGTACGCTGCCAGGTCGCTTCGTCGGCGAGAACATAGTGGCAGCCGTCGGGATTGAAGGCGAGGCTCGGCGTCACGTGGCAGATGCCTTCCTTTTCCGTGATGAAGCGCTTGCCGTTCTTGTTGATGAGAATGCCGCCGTTGTTGGTGATGAACCACCAACGGCAGTAGGGACCGTTGCGCCCGTGCGTGACGACGCCGCAGGGATAGGAGGCGATGTACTGCATGTGCGAGAGCGGGGTGCCGAGGTCGCGCACGGCCGTGAGCATCGCTTCGCCGTCGTTCGAGGGTCCGCCGATCACGACGCCCTTGCCGGCGACGTTCGGCACCCACTGATCGAGCGACTTGGCCGTGCCGGTGATGCCTCCCGTGGCCATGATGACGCCCATCTTGGCGCGGCAGGTGACCTTGTTCTTCCCTTCGCCGCATTCGACGCCGACCACGCGGTTCTGCGCTTCGTCATAGAAGAAGCGCTTCACGCCCATGCCGTGATGAATCTTGAGCTTGCGTTCTTCGAGCTGCTTGACGAGTACTTCGATGTAGTCGCGGCCCTTGAAGGATTCCTGACGCATGCAGCGGTTGTGGGAGTGACCGGCATAGGGTTCGATGTGGTGCTTGGCGAGACCGCGCTCGGCAAGCCAGTCGAAGGCTTCACCAGAGTGCTTGGCGAAGGCGTAGACCGGTTCCTTGAGGCTCATGTAGTTGCCGTAGGCGATGATGTCCTGAGCGAAGGCTTCCCAGGAGTCCTTGATCGAGGGATCGGCCTTCTGCATCTTCGTACCGTAGGCTGCGAAAAGACCGCCGCAGAGGTTGGTCGCGGTGTGGAAGGGGCTCTGGCCCTTGTCGAAGATTTCCACCTTGGCGCCCGCGTCGTGCGCCTGGCAGGCGGCCATCATGCCGGCTCCGCCGCAGCCGAGGACGACGACGTCGGTTTCCATGTCCCATTTTTCAGGGAGAGCGGTCTGCGTGCGCGCATGCGCAAGGCCCGGGAGGGCAGCGGCGGCAGCGGTCGAAACCGCGGCGCCGAGGAAGTGACGACGGGACAAATCGGTTTTCGACATGATCATTCCCCCTTCATTTTGAAGTTGAAAGTGTGGCAGTCATTGCATTCGAAGCGGGGCTTCGCGTGCATGCTGTGGCAATTCGAGCAGTCGGCCTCCCCGCGGTGCGAGGCGTGGGGGTTGGGCGTCATCGCCTTGGTTCGTTCGGCCACCTTGGCGTAGCTTTCGTGGCAGGTGAGGCACGTTTCCTTGGCCGGAGCGGTCATCTTGTCGCCCTGGTGGCAGGTCGTGCAGGGAAGCGACGAGTGCGGTCCGTTGATCGTGACGGCGCCGGCGGTGCCGGCGAGACCGATCGTGAGCATCGTCGCGAGCAGTGCGGATTTGAGATGCATGGTAAGTCTCCCGATGGATGAGTGGTCGACCGCCCGCAAAGAGCGGCCGACGAGGGTAAGGGGTCAGTGTTCGCCCGCGGCGTTGAGGACCGCGACCATGTCTTCGAGGTACATGCGGGCGCGGTCAAGGGGCGAGAGCGTAAGCGCGAGCTCGGCGTTGCAGGCCTCGATCGAAATGGGGAGGCCGGGCAGGTGCTTGAGGAGCGTCTTGAGGTCCGCCGCGCCCGTGCCGGGCGAGAGACGGAAGTTGCGGGCCTGATAGAGGATCCCGTCCATGTCCTTGGGACGTTCGGCCGTGATGTCGCACATCTGGCAGTAGTGAAGCGACCCGGGCGGCAGCGCGTCGATGTCTTCGTAGCGGTTGTCGGCGCGGAAGAAGTGGATCGGATCGACGAGCACGCCCGCGTTCGGACGGTTGACGCGCTTCATGGCGTCGCCCGTCGCCTTGACGGTGGCGATGTCGCACCAGGGCATGGGTTCGACGTTGAGGGTGAGGCCGTAGGGATGAGCGATTTCGCAGAGTTCGGCGAAGTTGTCGCAGAAGCGGTTGTAGTCGGGATCGTTCCCGGCGACGAGCACCTGCGAGGCGCCGAGTCGGGCGCCCGTTTCAAAGAAGGGCTTCCAGTTGATGGCGCGCGTGTCGGGCTTGACGCGAAGGATTTCGATGTCGAGCACCTTGACGCCCGTGGCGCGCAGGTTCGCTTCGACTTCGCGGATCATCGGCGTGTCGCCGATCATGTCCCACTGCGTTTCGGTCGGCGTGGCGGGAACCAGACGGATGCCGACGTGGCTGTAGCCCGCCTTGGCGGCGCAGAGCACCTGATTGGCGGGAGAGACGTCGAGCACCGTGAGGGCGGCGAGACTGATGGGGCGCGGAAGCTTGAGGGGTTCAAACTTGCGGTCTTCAAGCTTGACGGGCTGAACTTTGGCCTGGGCCGTGCGGGCGAGGCCGGCACCGGCGGCGAGAAGGGCGGAGGCCGTCAGAAAACGGCGGCGGGCGATAGTCATGGATGGGGTCCTTGTTGTTGGAGTTGGAACCGTTTGTCGGTACGCCCTTCATCCTATAGACCCCTCCGTCTTTCTAATACCGCCCGCGGGAGGTGTCCGTGAGCGGTTTACTTTCGCCCTGCGGCCGCCTCCTCGCCCGCAATGCGGCCGAATACGAAGCAGTCGATGAGACTGTTGCCGCCGAGGCGATCTTTTCCATGAATACCGCCCGTCGTTTCGCCCGCGGCGAAAAGGCCGGGAATCGGGTTCCCGGAGCGGTCGAGAACGCGCGCGTGCGTGTCGATCGCGAGTCCTCCGCAGGTGAAGTGCACGGCGAAGCGCTCTTCGCCGAAGTAGTAGGGAGGCGTGTCGATGCGCTGCGTAAAGACGGTGCGCCCGAAGAGGTCGTCGCGGTTTCGGTCGACCGCTTCGTTGTAGCGGCGAAGGGTTTCGCGAAGCTTCGCTTCGGGAATTTCCATGGCCTGCGCCACCTCTTCGAGGTTGGCCGCCGCTCTCACGGCGCCCCGGGCGAGTTTCGGGCCGAAGGTCGCGTTTTTCTTCGACTGCGAATCGGTGATGACCCAGAAGCGTGCGTCGGGCTGCTGGAGAATCGCTTCGTAGAGCGTTCCGAAGCGCTCCTCTTCGTTGACGAAGCGCTCTCCGCGGGCGTTCACCCAGACTTCCGCGCCGGCGTAGTCGGTGACGCGCCCTCCGATGAAGGGAATGAGCTGGATGTGCGACATGCCGACCGTCTTCGCGCCGATTTTTTCGGCCATTGCGATGCCGTCGCCCGTTGCGCCGTCGAGCGTCTGTCCTTCCGGATTGGCGGTCGTTCTGAGACCTTCGTGAAGTCGGGGATCAAAGCGGCGCCGCATCACGGGATTCGCCGTGAAGCCGCCCGTCGCGAGCACGACCGCGGGAGCGCGAAACCGAAGAGCCTCGCCCCGGGGACCGCGGGCGAGAACGCCCGTGACGCGTCCCGCTTCGGTGAGAAGCGCTGCGGCGCGGGTGCGGTAGTGAATTTCGACGCCGAGGCGCTTGGCTGCGGAGAGAAGCGTCTGCACGTAGTCGTAGCCCGCCCGAACGGAACCCGTCGAGATGTTGCGCACGGCCGTGGACGAAACCGCTCGGAAGGGCTCGAGATTCCAGCGCACGCCGAGCTGTATGAGCCAAATGACGGCGTCGTAACTCTTTTGCGCGAGAAGCCGCACGAGTTCGGGATCGGATTCGGGGCCGCCCGCTTCCAAGGTGTCGCGCACGAAGCGCTCGATGTTTTCGTCGCGCGCTCCCGTTTCCGCATCGGGAAAGGCGACCGAGACGGACCCCGTCGAAAGAATCGAATGTCCGCCCAAAAGAGGCGCCTTTTCGAGAAGCGCCACGCGGCGCGCTCCCGATTGGAGCGCGGACACCGCGGCGGAAAGCCCCGCCGCGCCCGAGCCCACGATCACGACGTCGGCGGAGAGTTCCCGGGCTTCTTCGGGCGCCTCGGAGGCGCGCAGGGCAAGCGGCGCCGTCAGTCCGAGGGCGAAGGCGGAATTAAGAAAGCGTCGTCTTTGCATCGGCGTACCCCGATTCGAATGCAAGCCGCGTGAGTTCGGCGGGCGAATGCACGCCGAGCTTTGCGAAGGCGTTCGCCCGGTGCATCTTGACCGTGCTCACTTCGAGCCCCAAATCCCGGGCGATCACCTTGTTGGCCTTTCCCTCGAGCACGGCGTGCACCACGTCCTTTTCGCGCGGGGTGAGCGTCCCGAAGCGGTTTCGCCGCTCCGACTCCTCGCGCTCGCGCACGTGCTCGTCGACCGACGCCGCGACGGCGCGGGAGACCTTCTGCACGAAGACCATCGGGTCGACGGGCTTTTCCAGGAAGTCGACGGCGCCGTGGTGAAGCGCGTGCACGGCCATGGTGATGGTGCCGTGGGCGGACAAAAAGAGAATCGGCAGCTTCGAGCCGCGGCGCACGAGCTCGTCCTGCACGTCGAGCCCCGTGAGGCCCGGCATGCGTACGTCGAGCACGATGCAGCCTGGGCCCTCTAGCGTGTCGCGCTCGAGAAAGTCGCGCCCGTCGGTGTAGCGCGCCACGTCCCAGCCCATCGTTTCGAGGAGCATGGCGAAGGATTCTCCGAGCGCTGGGTCGTCGTCAACAATGCGGATGAGAGGTCGGGTCATGGTCGGTTTTCAAGCGGTTTTGTCGGCGGGGTCGTTCGGGTTGAGCGTATCGAAGCGCACGGTGACGGCAAGGCCCCGTTCGGGAAGACGTTCGATCGTAAGCGTCGCGCCGTGTTCGTCGACGATGTTGCGCACGATCGCGAGGCCGAGTCCGAGGCCTCCCTCCTTGACGCTTTCGCTCACCTTGAGAAGTTTGGCAAAGATTTCGTCGGAAAGGGTCGGTCCGTCGTCGGTGACGCGGAGGACGGCGCCGAACTCGTCGGTGCGCGCAAGCGTTACCGTCACGGTGCCGCCCTCGGCCGCGTCGAGCGCCTGCACGGCGTTTTTGACGAGGTTGAGAACGAGAAGTTCAAGTTCGAGCGGATCGCCCGCGACGAAGACGTTCGGCGCGACTTCCCGGCGCACGGTCGTTTTCGGTCCGGGTTTGAGGTGCGAGAGCGCTTCGTCGATCGTTCGGGCGAGATCGACCGGTTCGGGCGTGCGGCGCTGCCGCTTTGCGTAGCCGCGGACGCGGTCGACGATTTCGGCCATGCGGCGCGCTTCATTCTGCGCGCCTTCCATGGCGCGTTGGGCCACGGGATCGTCCTTGATCGATTCGCCGCAACGCATGCGAAGAACCGCCAGGAAGTTGAGGACGGCGCCCATGGGCTGCTTCAATTCATGCGCGATCATGGCGCAGAGCTGACTGATCGCCCCCATGCGCTCGAGCGAGGCGAGCCGCTCGCGCGCGGCCTCTTCCTTGCGGGCGAGAAGCTCCTTTTCGCGAAGCGTCTTCGTGAGCGCGGCCGTGCGGTGTTCGACGAGCCGCTTGAGACGGTATTCGTTGGCGATGAGGAGAAGAACGAGCAAAAGGGCGAAGACGGCGTAGCGCCCGTAGCGCTTCCAGAGTCCGGAGAGAGAGGTGTCGTCCAAAACGGCCCAACGGCCGAGGTGAAGTTCCTGATAGAGGTTCGAAACGCTGCGAAGGTCGCTCGTCGCCACCCATTCGTAGCCGTCGGCGTGTCCGCTCTCGAGAAGGGCCGTGAGAAAGTCCCGGGAGAGTTTGTTCGGGGTCCACGGAAGGATCCCCGCCGTGATGTCGGGGTAGAGGTCGGTCGAGCGCGAACAGGCGAGCGCGCCGTCGGGCGGAAGACCCACCACGCGCAGCAGTCCGGGTTCGACGAGCCCCTCCTCCTGGGCGCGCTCGAGCGCGCAGGCGGGGAGAATCGACACGTCGGCGTCGCCCGAGAGCACGGCCGAGAGGACGTCGGGGACGGTGAAGGTGAGAAAGTTCACGCCCGAGAAGAACTTCTCGTCGGAGAAGCCCTTTTCGCGCAGCATGAGGCGCACGGCCGGATACCCGTCCACCGAGTGCGGGAGGGTTGCGGCGGCCTTCTTGCCGCGCAGGTCCTCGAGCGTCCTCAGATCCGCGCGGTCGCTTCGCACGACGAGTGCGGCGCCGATCGACGCGACGGCCGAGGCCGCCCGGTCGGTCTTGCGCGTCGCGACGGGGTGCGCGCCGATGTCGTTGAGGACGTTCAGAAAACACCAGGCCGAACAGATGAGAAGGTCGGGGCGTTCGCGTTCGAGGTCGTGAAGGAGATCGTGTTCCGCAATCTGCACGACGTGCACGACGTCGTCGGGGCGCAGCTTCTCCATCTGCGACACCACGGGGGTGACGGTGGTCGCGGCAAAGCCCGGTTCCGTCGTCGTGACGACGCCGAGCCGGAGGACGGCGGCCGAACTCGGCGCGGCCGAGACGAAGGCGCCGAGACAGAGGGCGAGTGCGGTGGAGCGAAGCGGGAACATGATTCGGAACAGGTGGCGTTCGAATCATAGATGATTTCGGCGCGGAAATCCCTGCATTCATGCAGGGGAGGAAGTGCCGCTCCTTGTATGGCTAGTTGCGTCTTAGTTCAATCAAATAAGTTCGACGTTTTTCCAAGAGACGCAGTTTCTTGTAACTAACGCTGGCGGAAATCCGCTCTCCGTCCAACGTTCGGATGTCGAAGTACCCCGAAGAGCGACGGCCGAAAATGAAAGCCACTTTGCCTCGATAAAGGACCTTGTCGTAAAGACGGAATCCTTTGATTTCGTAAGGCGTCTGATGGCGTTTGCGAACGCCGCCCTTGATTGTGAGCTTATGGATCTGTCGGTTATGGCGGCGGGTCTGCTTCTGGAAGAAGTAGTATCCGAGCCGCTTCGCCTTGAGGTTTCCCGCAATGCAGAAGGCGTCCGCACAGTGAGTCTTCTCAATCCCGTGTGAGATGCGGGTGTTCTTCGTGAGATAACCGAAGGTATTTCGCACCTCAATTTCGGGATGACTTGCCCGCAGTCGCTCGAAGAAGGTCCAACGCATGACGCCCATGAAGGCTTCCGCCTGAAACGATCGGCCGCGTTTCACTCTCAACTCGATCTCGCTACGGTGGAATGCTTTGTGGCACGTCTCGCAGAGTGTGATCAGATTGTTGGGGGCGTCGCCTCCCGTGCGTCGACTCTCAATGTGATGGACATTGAGAACCTTGTCCTTGGACTTCCCGTGGCAGTGTTGGCACTCGTGTCCGTCTCGGAAGAGGACGTATTCGCGAACATTCCAGAAGCCGAGCTGTTCGCCCTGTTGGTACTCGACACCCTGAATGTCGGGATTCTTCAGACGCTGCACGTCAAAGGACGCCG
>OGIK01000240.1_pt1 | contig 72124 bp, 68 predicted proteins | sample 1571781 | NCBI WGS metagenome assembly OGIK01 (sample SAMEA2581956, study PRJEB24529) | metagenome | biome: Human gut stool | place: China | collected 2011
TAAAATCCTGCGGGACTTATACTCCCATACGGGTTCGATTCCCGTTGCCGGCATAAACATATGACAGCAAAGTGGATAGATTTACACTTTGCTGTTTTTTTACGTTATTGGAGGGGTTATGGTTAATCTTGATGGAAAATTATCAGTTGTAATGCCGGCGTATAATGAGGAAAAACTCATATACAATAGTATTAAAACAACTATTTCTGTTATTTCTGGATTTGTAAAAGATTTTGAGATAGTTGCGGTAAATGATGGCAGCACTGATGCGACCAAAGAGGAAATAAAGCGTGCCATGAAAGAAGATGGCAGAGTAAGAATGGTGTCATCTGATAAAAACAGGGGTAAAGGTACGGCTATAATATCAGGCGTAACAGAGTCAGAAGGAAAATATATTGCATTTCTTGATGCGGACCTTGAACTTAATCCTTCACAGCTTGAGAGTTACCTTCGCAAGATGATTGATGATAATGCAGATGTTGTAATCGGATGCAAATTTCACAAAGATTCAAAACTAAGTTATCCTTTAATACGTAAAATAATAAGTATGGGATATTATATAATGCTGCTCATTCTTTTTCATCTTAATGTAAAAGATACGCAGACAGGATTAAAAGTATTTCGTGCAGAAGCGATAAGACCGGTGGCACATCTTGTGAGGACTTCAGGATTTGCATATGACATAGAACTGCTTGTTGCACTTAACAGGAGAGGATGTACTATTGCACAAATGCCTGTAACTGTGGTATATGTAAGGGATAAGAATACAAAAAGAATTGGAATGAAAGATATATGGCGTGCGTTTAAAGATACATGGGCTATATTTATAAGAGTTTATTTTAAACATTATTATGACTAGATATTTGCATATATAAATAAAAATTGATATAATAAAAAAGTATATGATTAATAGATGCGAAAGGACGATAAAGATGCATTACGATTATCTTGTTGTTGGTGCCGGACTTTACGGTGCAGTATTTGCACATGAGGCAAAGAAAAAAGGAAAGACCTGTCTGGTTATAGAAAAAAGAAATCATATAGCAGGTAATATATATTGTGAAAATGTTGAAGGGATTAATGTACATGTATATGGTGCACACATTTTTCACACTTCTGACAAATTTATATGGGATTATATAAATGAGTTTGCAGAATTCAATAATTATATTAATTCACCGATTGCAAAGTATAAAAATGAATTATATAACCTTCCTTTCAATATGAATACATTCAGCAAGATGTGGGGAATAAGCACTCCACAGGAGGCAAAAGATATTATTGCAGCACAGATTGCAGACCTTAATATAACAGAGCCGAAGAATCTTGAAGAACAGGCATTATCACTTGTCGGAAAAGATGTATATGAAAAGCTTATAAAGGGATATACTGAGAAACAGTGGGGAAGAGACTGCAAAGAACTTCCTTCATTTATAATTAAGAGACTGCCGTTAAGATTTGTATATGATAACAATTATTTTAATGACAGATATCAGGGAATTCCAATTGGTGGATATACTAAGATAGTAGAAAAGATGCTTGAAGGAATTGAGGTAAGGCTTGATACTGACTATCTTGCAAACAGGGAAGAATTTGATTCCATGGCAGATAAGATTGTATACACAGGGATGATTGACCAGTTTTATGATTATAAGCTGGGAGTTCTTGAATACCGTTCGGTAAGATTTGAGACGGAGACGCTTGCAACTGATAATTATCAGGGAAATGCAGTTGTCAATTATACAGAACGTGAAGTTCCTTATACAAGAATTATTGAGCATAAACATTTTGAATTTGGAAAACAGCCAGTTACGGTAATTTCAAGGGAATATTCAAGTGAGTGGCATAAAGGTGATGAGCCTTATTATCCGATTAACAATGAAAGAAATAATGAGCTGTATCAGAGATATAGAGAGCTTGCAGATAAAGAAAAACGTGTGATTTTCGGTGGAAGATTAGGCGGATATAAATATTACGATATGGATAAAGTTATTAAAGCTGCACTTGAAATGTGTAGTGAAGAATTGGTTTAAGGGGAATGAAAATGGAAAAAGAGGACAGGGAATTAATTAAGTTATTAAATGATTCTAAAAAAGGCAATAAAAACAGCTTTGAAAAATTCACAAGACTTGTATATCAGGAAGTTTATAATCTTGTTGCATTTGTCTATATAACAAAGGAATCAAGAGAGAAGCTTACCAAGCACGTTCTTGTCAGAATGTTCAAAAATGCTTCAGAGTTTGATAATGAAGAACTTGATATACATTTGTGGATTGCCCGTTTTACAACAGTTGAAGTCTATAATGTGTGCAAAAAACAGAATGGTGAATTATTTGATACACAGATTTCTGCCGAAGAGTACAATTATGATTCAATAAGTGAAGATTCAGAATTTGCAAAATGTGCAGCTGATTATAATCAGGCATTTCTTGATATAGATCAGTTAAATGAGATTATGACAGATTTTGAGGATTTTTCAAAGGGACAGAGGCTCCTATATCTTATGTTTGCATATGAGAGTTATACGATAGATGAGATTGAGGATTTACTTGAAATTGACAGCACATTTATCGGCACACAGATTATGCAGATACGAGGTATGCTCGGACTTGATATGGTATCATTGGATGGTGATGGGCCACAAGTACATGTGGCAGATGAGGATTCATCAGAGGATGAGACAGATGATGAAGATAGTTCCGATGACAGTGTACCTGAAATTGATTTTGATGATAATGACAATTATTCTGACAGATATGATGCTAAGAGTGCAAATCATGGAATTAAGGCAGATGCACGTATGAGAGGAATAATAGCAATATGTGCGGCATTAGTGGTTGTGCTTGCGGTGGTAACTGTTGCAATTGCCGGACGTATAAAGAAAAATAAGTCAAAGAGCACATTTAATCCTACGCCTGTTACAACAGCGGCAGAAGAAGCTACAACTAAGAAGTCATCAAAGAATAATAATGCAACAACAAAGGCGGCAGAGACGACAACAACTAAAGCAGCAGAGACTGATGAACAGACAGAGGCTGCAACAACTAGAAGAACGCAGACTCAAACGAATGATACTGAGGCTGCCGGAGATACCGAAGATGGTGGAAGCACAGGCGGAAGCGGTTCAGGTGACAGCGGAAGCACAGATGGAAGCGGTTCAGGCGATAGTGGAGACACAGGCGGAAGCGGTTCAGGCGATAGCGGAAGCACAGGCGGAAGCGGATCAGGTGACAGCGGAAGCACAGGTGGAAGCGGTTCAGGTGACAGCGGAAGCACAGGTGGAAGCGGTTCAGGTGATAGTGGAAACACAGGTGGAAGCGAAAGTGGTAGTGAAACCGGAAGTTCAGAAGCCGCAGGTAATTAACGATTGCTTTTGATTTGTGTTGCAAAGCAAGGAGGATACGAAAAACAATGAAATGTTTAATACTTGCCGGAGGCAGCGGAGACAGCCTTTGGCCATTGTCAAGAAAGAATTATCCAAAGCAGTTTATGAATATTAAAGAAGGCCGTTCACTTTTACAGGAAACGGTCGTTAGAAATATGCCATTTTGTGATGAATTTGTTATTGTCACAAAGGAGAGCTACAGGAATATAGTCAATGGGCAGATGAAAGCATTTCAGAGTCTGAAGTACCGGCTTATTCTTGAGGGTTCACCAAAGGGGACAGCTGCGGCAATTATGCTTGGAAATATGTTCTGCAATCAGTCGGAACTGGTTTTTGTAGTAACTGCGGATCATTTGATAGAGGGTCAGGAGTACAGAGAAGCAGTTCTTAGAGGCAAGGAACTTGCTAAAGAAGGATATGTTGCGGCTATAGGAATCAAGCCGACAGAGAATGCTTCCGGATATGATTATATTATAAAAGATGAAGAGGATGTATTAGGTTTTATCGAGAGACAGCAGTTCGATTTGAAAAGCGATTCATATAAGAATAAAGAATATCTTTGGAACAGCGGAATGTATATATACAGAGTTGGGGATCTTATAAACAGTGTGAAAAATATTTCACCTGAATTATATAATACATGTCGTTTTGCAAAGAGAAGAACTCCTGCAATAAGACGAGGCATCCGCTTTTCTGAAAATGTGATGAAAGATATTCCTACAGGCAGTATTGAGCAGATTGTATTTTCAAAGAACAGTATTGTAAAAGTTGTTGAGGCAGAATTTGGCTGGAAAGATGTCGGCAATGTAAGTGATCTTGACGGATTTGGCAGTGTGACACATTCTGATTATGTAATAAAGAATAATTGTGAAGATGTGTCAGTCGTAAACAATGCAGAGAGACAGCTTGTTGTAACAAATGATTTGAATGATATAGTAGTTGTAAATACTGAAGATGCAGTTTATGTTTCTTCAAAAGAACGTGCAAAAGATATTAAAGATATAATAAAAGATAACCGTGAAAAGTACGAAAGTTATTTTGATTACAACAGACTTTCTTATCGTGAATGGGGAATTCATGAACTTCTTACTTGGTCCGAAGGGTACAAAGTAAAGAAAGTAACAGTTTTTCCGGGAATGAGCATGAATCTTCACCAGCATGAGATGAGAAGTGAGCACTGGGCTGTTGTTGAAGGTACAGCGACTATCACACTCGGTCAGGAGACAAGGGATTATCATAAGTTTGAAAGCGTATTTGTGCCTATTGGAATGAAGCACAAAGTTGCTAATAAAACAGATAAAAATGTTGTTATTATAGAGATTGGAATAGGTGAGGTTGTATCTGAGAGAGATATTGTAAAGATATATACAGATGAATCTTCTGAGGGTAATTATATTGCAACACAGGATAATCCTGTTATAAAGCTTGACCCTGCATTTAAGGATAATCTCTGGGGCGGCACGAAGCTTCGTACTGTATTCGGCAAGAAATGCGATTATGATATTATTGCGGAAAGCTGGGAATTATCAGCACATCCGGATGGACCAAGCCGTATAGCAGATGGTAGATACAAGGGTATGCTTTTTGGCGATTATCTTTCAATTATCGGAAAAGAAAGTCTTGGCTGGAAATGTCAGGCACAGGACAGATTCCCTATCCTTATAAAGTTTATTGATGCAAAGCAGGCATTGTCAGTACAGATTCATCCTGATGATGAATATGCACTTGAAAATGAAGGCGAGTATGGCAAGAATGAGATGTGGTATGTTGTTGACAGTGAACCGGGCTCATATCTTTACTGCGGACTTAAAAAGAATACTGATAAAGAAGAGATTGAACGCAGAATTGCAGATAATACAATAACAGACATTCTCAATAAAATTGAAGTTAAAAAGGGCGATGTTGTTATGGTTAAAGCCGGAACAATACATGCTATAGGAGCCGGAATAATTATCTGTGAAATCCAGCAGAACTCAAACTGCACATACAGAATGTATGATTATGACAGAAGAGATAAGTATGGCAATCCGAGAGAACTTCATGTAAAAAAAGCACTTGATGTTGTTGACACAAAAGCTTATGTGAAAGATAATACAACGGAAGTTATGCTTGAGGAAAATGAGCATTATTCCCTTGAACGTCTTGTACAGTGCAAATACTTTGAATGTCTCAAATATGAGATAAAAGACGAAGTTAAGATTGTTGCAGATGAATCATCATTTGTTTCACTTGTATTTATAGAGGGAAGCGGAACGATAGAGGCAGATGATTATAAGCAGGAAGTTCCGTTCAAAGCGGGAGAAAGCTTCTTTGTAAGTTCAGGAAAAAGAAGCATTAATATTAAAGGAAAAGGCACATGCATAGTAACACATGTATAAATACACGAAGTGTATTTATATATGTGTTACATGGACACAATGTGTCATGTAAGCCCGCATCAGCTGCGGGCTTTACGACGTAAAATAAAAAGGCAGGTTTCTGATGAAAAGCGGCGGTAAGAAGACAAGGATTGTGCTTTACAGTGCAAGTATTATATTGGTATTATTTTATATAATTGTAATGTGGTGGGGAATTACCCCAAAAGTAGGAATTGAATATAAGATGTATTATATAACGCACGAACTTTCTGACTGGCCGGGATATGGCAGATTAAGCTATAAACTTGGAACCAAAGAAATCTGTACATCATACAAAGACAGAAATGGAAGTCCTTATACATGGGATGTATGTGTGAGGAAAGGTCAGGGCTGGAACAGGGAGCAGTATGACGGAAGCGTAAGCAATGCATCTGAAAGCTACATATATTATCTTCCTGAAAAAAATGCGGATAATGTTACATATACGATTGAGGTAAAAAATGTTACAGGAGCCGTAAAGGTATATGCGGATGATAAGCAGATAGGTGAGTTTGAAAAAGACGGAACATACAGTTTTAAAGCAGGAAATGCTGTGAGTGATAAATTATTTACAATAAAATTTGAGACAGAAAGAGGAAGCAGTTTTACACTGTGGAGTACCTGCCTTGAATAATGCAGGCTGGTTGATTATTAAGTGATGGAGGCGTTATGAAAGACAACAAATCGTTATTTCAGAGAGTAAAATTATATGCCATACCCGGATTGATTACGTGTGCGGTTATTGTATTTATTTATGTTTTTAAAGGTATATGGCCGTTTGGAGCTAACCGTATAGATTATTTTGACAATATGCAGCAGGTAGCACCACTCTATGCACATCTTTGGGACTGGATGCATGGAAAGGCGTCATTGTGGTTTGACTGGTACACAGGATTTGGCACGAATGTATCAATGAGTATATCTGCATTTTCAATGCTTAGTCCTTTTAATCTTTTGCTGTATCTTTTTCCGAGAACTCTGATACTTGAAAGTATATCAATACTTACGCTTGTAAAAATGATATTTATGGCAGTTGCCATGTATGCATATATTAATAAAAAATATAACAGACTTTCATATAATATGAAAGTTGTATTTTCACTTATGTATACATTCTGCGGATATACAGTGCTCTATGGTTCATGCTTTACACCATGGATGGATATAGTTGCATTATTCCCACTCCTTATGGTTGCATATGAAAATATGATGCAGACAGGCAAAAAGCTTTTTTACATAATAATGGTTGCAATTATTTTCATAATTAACTATTATCTCGGTGCCATGTCACTTGTATACATATTCCTTATAAGCGGTGCGTATGTTCTTCTTATGTCTAAGAAAGAAAAAATCAAGGAACATGCATGGAATCTTGGAATCGGAACTGTTGCAGGACTTGGGCTTTCATGTTTTGTGCTTGTGCCTGTAATGATGCAGCTTTCAGGCTCACAGAGAGGTGGCTCCGGACAGGGAATTGTATCGCAGTATATCGGCTGGATAAAGAGTGCTATTATATCTGACGGACAGATGGCAGCATTTCAGAGATGGATGATGCTTTATGGAATGGCATTTGCAGCAGCAGTAATAATTATGGGCTTAAAGAAGTTCAAAGAAGAGAAGAATACTATAAGATATATGATTTCCCTGCTTCTTATTTCGCTTCTGCCAATTGTTGTCGAAGGAATCAATCTTATGTGGCATTTTGGTTCGTATAACGGATATACGTTAAGAAACGGATATATTGTCGCATTTACGCTTATAACTGTTGCTGCGTATTTTGCACAGCGGATGTTTGAAGAAGTGACAGCTGATAAAAAACAGCTTGTAAAACAGCTTGTCATATTTGTTGTAGCGGCAGCTGTATATGCAGTTATTTATAATATTATTCCTTCAAATGATATCATCTTAGCAGCATTTATATTATTTATAGCGATATTTATAGCAGCATTTATTTTTTATAATAAAAAGCTTAAAAAAGATGGAATTGGATTTGATTTTAATACTATTATAGCGATAGTTGCTATAGAAGTATTTATTGGTGCATATTCGCTTATCGGACCACCTAAGTTTTATGAATATGAGCCATATCAGTATGGCGATTATGTCCAGGCTGCGAATGAAGTAAAGGATTCACTTGATATTGAAGAGTCTGTGACTGAAAGAATTGTCAATCCGGATATAAGCCTTAATGCCAACTATCCGCTTATTTTAAGGAGAAGTGCAATGTCAAGCTTTACGGCGGCACTTCAGAGTGATACACAGAGTTATTCAAAGAAATTTGGTTACTCTAAGTATTTCCTCTGGCTTCTTGATTCAGGCGGCACGGTATTTACTAATTCACTCTTTCATGTTACTCAGGCAGTCAATGTGAATGAACTTGATTCACAGATGTATACAGCAGTAAGAAGTGATGGAGACTATACGTTATATGATGCTAATTACAAGCTTCCTTTTGCAATGAGTGTAAATAAAAACATTACACGTCAGGATTTCAGCGGCAACTGGGAAGATTTACATAATATTTTCTACAAGGAACTCACTAATGACACACAGGATATTGTTAATGGCATGTCATATACTAAGAAAGAGTCATCGGTTATAAGGGAGTATAATGTAAGAGCAGATGGAAAACAGGCTGTTTATATTAATATTGTTGATGTAAATAACCGTAATACAGATGCTAATGCTTCATGGCTTATAAGTTCAATGCATATATATGTCAATGGTGAAGCGGTTCTTGTTCCGACACTTGGTGATGTTAAGAATACAGCATATTTTACAGATTATAATAATAATCTCGTATATCTTGGCACATTTGAGAATGAGAATTTTACAATAAGAGTTGAATATGATGACCCATGGTATCTGAAGGTAAGTGAGGTATCATTTGCCGGACTTGATATGGATAAGATGCAGTCACTTGTCGATAAACATGCCGATGATTACTGTGAGACATCATATACTTCAGATTCGCTTACAGTTAAGCTTAATGGAAGCGGTGTAAATAATATGGCACTTATTCCTGTTGTATACAGTGATAACTGGAATGTAAAGGTGAATGGAAAGAAAGTAAAAGCTAAGAGTGTCTGCGGACTTTTTACAGGTGTTGATATTCATGCAGGTGAAAATGTGATTGAGATGACATTTGAGCCTAAAGGCAAAAAAGCAGGAATGCTTATATCTTTAGCAACACTTATTATGATGATAGCATCAGCACTTATTTTGAAGTTTACAAAATTGAAAGTGCCAGCTTTATTAAAAATGTGTGCAGCATTCATATATCTTGAACTTTATAATATTGTAATTGTTGCAATGTTTTTAATTCCTGTAGTAGCGGCAATTCCGGCATTGATTTATCAGATTGTTATAAGGCTGATGCAGTTGTTCTGATGCAGCTGTCCAAATAGGGGATAAAGAATGAATACTTTGATTGAAAAATACAAAAAGAACAGTAATTTCAGACTGGCTGTTCAATTGCTTTTTATACTTGTACTATCAAGGGTGGTTATGCTTATTATGGTACCGGTATACAATGGAATTATGGGAACAAACCGGTCGTTTAGTTTCCTTATGAATGAGTGGGATGCAAAAAGATACCAGTTTATGGTGGATAATGGATATACATTTCCTCTTGATACTGACCCGCAGGCGAACTGGGCGTTCTTTCCGATGTATGTTATTGTCTGCCAGTTTGTGAAACTGCTCACATTCTGGAAAGCCGATACGTACTGGGTTGGCATGTTTGTATCAAATGTGTGTATTTATATAGCAGCATATTTTGGTATAAAATGGCTTCGAGACAGATATGAAATAAATAATGGTACACAGCCGGATATTAATAATAATTATGGAATTCTTCTTGGAATTCTTATGTTTATGGCACCATATTCATTTTATTGTGCATCTGTTTATACTGAAGCGATGTTTATAATGTTTATTGTTTTATTCTTTTATTTCAGCCAGAAAAAGCAATGGCTTATTGCGGGACTTATGTCTGCATTTGCAAGTGCAACAAGAATTGTGGGCTGTACACTTGTATTTGCACTGATTATCGAACTTTATCTTGACTATAAGAATAAAAATACAGTTATTGACAGCAAAAAAGCAGGAATCTGGCAAAACGTCAGAGATTTTGTGGTTCATTTTATAAAGACGCCGAAAGAGATATTGTCAGTTATGCTTTGTCCTCTCGGAACATTTATATATATGACATTTTTGAGATTTTTCTGCGGAGATGTGTGGGCATTCATGCATGTTCAGATTGCCTGGAGAGAAGATTCATATTTTCCTGTAATCGGAGTTATGTGGAAAGCGTGTACCGGGCAGATTGAACCAAGATATACATATATGGGCTGGTTCTGTATTGCAGCATTTGCTGTATATGCATATATGATTTACAGAAAATATTATTCAATGGCATTTTTTGGAATAATAGCACTTCTTGTCCCACTAACATCACATGTTATGAGCACATGCAGATTTATAATAGGCTCATTTGTCATATTTATTGGTGCGTATGATTTGATGACTGCCGGTGGACGGGAGTATTTGGAATTAAAAAATGAAAAGAAAATAATTGCTATTGATTCTATTGTTTTAATAACCTTTTTTGTTTTAGAGTTATTTTTATTGTTTTTGTGGTATAATTCTGATTGCTGGCTGATGTAGTATTACGTATATAGATATGTGGAATACTGAGAGGGAATGCTGGAAAGAAAAGGAGAAAAGGTCATTGAAAATTAAACTTAAAAGAAGGAAAGGAACAAATAAAAAACAAAATAATCAGAATTTGAGAAAATTTGGCGAAAGACTAAATGTTTTTTTCAGCGACAGGAAGAATGTTGCTGTTACATCATTGTTTGTAATCATTATTGTTATAGCTTCGGTCTGTGGAGTTGTAGGCTGGAAAAAGGTCAACAGACCTAAGAATAAGGAAGTATTGACGACAGAGGCACTCTCTGAGACCGAAAAAATTACGACAACCCAGGCGGAAACGGAAACTGAGACGGAAACTGAAACTGAGACGGAAACTGAGACGGAAACGGAAGAAGAGATTGCGTATGAGGAGTTTGATGAGATGATGGAGGAAGAAGTGCCGGATGAGGATCAGGCACCATGGGAACTTCCACCAAGAACTATGACATCTGAATGTATACCATATGACGGACAATACAGGGAGATTTCATGCTGGGGAGATTCGATGACATATGGAACTAACAGTGGTCCGGGAAGTATAACTGTCAATGGAATGAAGAAAAATGTTTCGTATTATTCATATCCTCAGACGTTGCAGGAACTTACAGGAATTACTGCATATAATTTTGGTATGCCGGGTGCTACATCTGATGAAATTGCCATGATGCAGGGTGGACTTGCAATGGAAACGGACAGGACTGTAACAGTAAAAGATACGAATGAGGCAGAACTTAGAATAATAAGATCTGATAATAATGAATTTATTTCTAACGACTGGGGATTTCTTGATGATGTTTATATATTAAACAGACCTTTCAATGTGAGAAAGACAGAAGGCTGGCATTATATTTCAAGAATATATGAACTTGAGTTAAATAGTGAAGTACAAAATTCTAAAGAACTTGTAATGCTTTCAGATGTCAAGGGGAAAGATTCAAATGCGGCTGTTATAAAAGAGACTGAGGCGGTAGAAAAAGAAAATCCGTCAAAAGAAACCGCAACACAGAAACCGACGACAGAACCAGCAACACCGGCATATGAGACAATTACAATACCTGAGGGAACGAGAGTTTACACAAAGACAGCAATTGATCACAGCGGTGATATTCTTATTCTTGAAATTGGAAGTAATGGCGGTTGGGAAAATGATTATAAGACACTTATTCTTCAATATGATGCCATGATTCAGGAGTTTGGCTGTAAATATTATATTGTTGTAGGTGACACGGACGACCCGGGAACATCTATCGGTGATCTCAGTCAGGGGGAAACAGATGCAAACGGTAATTATATAGGTACAGGTGATACTTCTTGGGAAGCTGCATTAAGACTTGCATATGGTGACCATTTTATTAATATGCGAACATATTTAATCGAAAATGGTCTTAAAGATACAGGTATAATGCCTACAAAAGATGATTTGGAAAATTATAAAAGAGGTAATATCTCAAAGAAACTTCGTTCAGACTGGACACATCTTAACTGTATGGGGTATTATTCAAAAGGAAAAGGCATATATCTTAAAGGTGTAGAACTCGGATATTGGAGTTGATACTTGTATATTTTATAAATAAGTATTATAATCAATTAGATTAGACACAAGCGATAATACGGATTTATTTTGAATAAAAAGGAGAAAATACAATGTTATCAGTAGTAGTACCTACATTTAATGAGGGAAAGAACATTAGAAATCTTGTAACACAGATAGATGAGGCACTTAAAGGAATTGATTATGAGATTCTTTTTGTGGATGACAGTAAAGATGATACGCCACAGATAATTATGGAGGTTGCAAAAGATTTCCCGGCTGTGAGAATGGAACACAGAACAGGTGAGAGCGGACTTGCGACAGCAGTTCTTAAAGGCTTCAGACTTGCAAAAGGTGAGTATATGGCATGTATGGATGCGGACTTACAGCATCCTCCGATTGTGCTTAAATATATGTATAAAGCTATGGAAGCAGGTGCTGATTTCTGTATTCCAAGCCGTCTTATTCCCGGTGGCGATGACGGCGGACTTAACTGGTACAGAAAGTTTGTATCAGGAACTGCAAGAAAGATTGGACAGATTATGCTTCCGTGTTTAAGACAGATTTCTGACCCTACAAGCGGACTTTTCATGTTCAGAAGAGAAGTAATTGAACATGCTGACCTTCAGCCAATTGGATGGAAGATTATGGTAGAAGTTCTTGCTATGGGTACATATTCAAAAGTTATAGAGATTCCTTACAAGTTCCAGCAAAGAACAGAGGGCGAATCAAAGCTTTCAGGAAAAGTTACAATGGAATACTTAAAGCAGCTCAAAGACTTGAGAAAGAGATATAACAAGGCTAACAAGTATAAAGTTGAAATATGGTCTGAAGATAAGATGCTCGGAAGATAATCTAGGAGAACAGATATGTCATTCATTTCTGCGGGGTTTTTATTTACAATTATGATTACGGCATTTATATATTATCTTATGCCGAAAAAGTATCAGTGGGTTGTGCTGCTGATTATGAGTTTTGCTTTTTATGCTACATATGGAATTAAATATATGGGGTATATTATATTTACGATAATATCATCTTATATATTTACAATTAAGATGGAGGCTTGCGTTGATAAGAAAAATCGACGCAGGCTTCTAATTGCATGCCTTTTATGCAATTTTGGTATATTGACGGGCATGAAATATATCAATTTCTTTATAAGCAATATCAATGCAGTGGGAGCATTATTTGGAAATACAGCAAAGCTTCCGGGATTTAAGATTATAATGCCTCTTGGAATTTCATTTTATACATTTCAGACTATGAGTTACGTGATAGATGTATATCAGAAAAAGTATGAGGCACAAAAAAATATATTTAAACTTGCTCTTTTTACGGCATTTCTTCCTCAGCTTTTACAGGGTCCTATTGGAAGATACGACAGACTTGCACCGCAGTTTTTTGAAGGACATGACTTTGATATTAAGAATGTGGAGTTTGGCATGCAGCGTATGGCATGGGGACTTGCAAAGAAGCTGATTCTTGCAGACAGGGCTTATGTTGCGGCAAATACTGTATTTTCAAGTCTGAATACATATTCGGGAGTACATATTGTATTTGCACTTCTTTTATTTTCTATATATGTATATTGTGATTTCGCCGGTGGAATGGACCTGGTAATCGGTGCGTCAGAAATATTCGGGATACATCTTGATGAGAACTTCAGACAGCCGTATTTTTCAAAAAATCTTGGCGAATTCTGGAGAAGATGGCATATCAGTCTTGGTACATGGATGAAAGATTATATTTTCTATCCGTTTTCTATATCTAAACATATGCTTCATTTTGGTAAATTTGCAAAAAAACGTTTTGGTAAAACAACAGGAAGAGTCCTTCCTATATGTCTTGCCAATATTCTTATATTTTTTATAGTAGGTGTATGGCATGGTGCTTCGTGGAAGTACATACTGTATGGATTCTATAACGGCATAATCATTGCACTCAGCAATCTGTTAAAGCCTGTTTATGCATCTATGGCAAAGAAATGCCATATAAATACGTCATCACGCTATTGGAAGGTTGTAAGTATTATAAGGACATTTATAATTGTTAATATTGGCTGGCTTTTCGACGCCTGTTTGACAGCAGAACTTGCATTTAAGGCCTTTACAGGGATATTCAGGGGATTTACTTTTTCAGTTCTTGCAAATGGCAGTCTTTTAAGACTTGGGCTTAATATGAGGGATTACAAGATTCTGATTGTAGGAACAGTTATTTTATTTATAACAAGTGTAATGAAAGAAAAAGGTATTAATTTACGTGAATTTGTTGCACAAAGACCGCTTGTTGTAAGATGGGCATTATATATAATTCTTATATTTGCAACAGCACCATTTGGATATGTCGGAAGTACGACTGAATTTGTATATGCACAGTTTTAGGAGAGTATTATGAAGAAAAGAAAAGGTCTTATTGCAGCAGTGGTGTTCATAATTCTTGTCACTGCTATCAACCAGTTTCTTAATTATGCTTTGGTGCAGCCCGGACTTGGCAGGACAATGTTTTATGAGTGTAAAAATAATGATTATGAATGTCTTATTCTTGGTGCATCACATGGAAGTTATGGCTTTGACAGCAGCAAAATGAGCGAAGAGCTTAGAATGTCCACAATGAATATGTGTATAGGCGGAGAGTATATGTATGATGCATATTATATTTTAAAATATGCATTAAAATACAAAAAATTAAAAACAGTAATACTTGACCTTGATTATCAATATTTTGTAAACCAGCATGATGAGAGTATTCTTTTTAATAATGTATACAATGCTTATCCGGCATGTAATGAAAAGCTTGGGTATTATATGCACAAAATGGCAAGAGAAGAGTACCGGGGAACATTTCTTCGATGGACTAATTACTGGCAGTGCTACAAGACAGTTGGAAAGACGATTAAATTAAAGCAGTCAGATGCATATAAGAATTATTCTCCTGAAGTTGTCAGCATGAATAAGTATGATACATATATGGGAAATGGTTTTGTATCAAGGAGCAAAGATTATAAGAAATCAACAACGTCATGTCTTGACTGGGACGAGAGCAAGCTTGACAGCGAAGAGGGGAAATATGTTGAGAAGATTGTTAATCTATGTCGTAAAAAAGGAATTAACATAGTACTAACAACAGTTGTGCAGGATCCTGACACAGTGGCTGAAAAATGCAGTGGTTTTGCACAGGCGGATGAATATCTTAGCAATCTTGCATCACAGCTTGATGTCAAATACCTTAATTTTAATAAGTTAAAGTTTGATGTACTTGACAGAACAACAGATGATTTCTATGATAAAGAGGGACATATGTATGGTGATATGGCTGAAAAGTTTAGTGCAGTCAGCGGAAAGGCTGTAAAAGAAGCTATTGATGATACTTTAAACGAAGAAGATTATTTTGATAATGATATGTCTAATCTTTATAAAAAATAAATTTTTACTTAATAAATATGAAAAGAGGTAGAACAATGTCTATTTTAGTAACAGGCGGTGCCGGGTATATCGGCAGTCATACAGTAATTGAACTTCTTAATGCAGGATATGAAGTTGTAGTGCTTGATAATCTTGTTAATTCATCAAAAGAGTCTCTTAAAAGGGTAGAAGAGATTACAGGTAAAAAAGTAACATTTTACGAGGGAGATATTGCTGACCGTGAATTGTTAAAGAAGATGTTTGAAGCTGAAAATATTGACAGCTGTATTCATTTTGCAGGTCTTAAAGCAGTTGGTGAGTCAGTGTCAAAGCCGCTTGAATATTATAGTAATAATATATCAGGTTCTCTTGTTTTATTTGATGAGATGAGAAATCATAATGTTAAAAATATTATATTTTCTTCATCTGCGACAGTTTATGGAGATCCGGCATTTGTACCTATCACAGAAGAATGCCCAATGGGTGAGATTACTAATCCTTACGGAAGAACAAAGGCAATGCTTGAACAGATTCTTACTGATATCCAGAAGGCTGACCCTGAATGGAATGTAATTCTTTTGAGATATTTTAATCCTATCGGGGCACATAAGAGTGGAAAAATCGGAGAAAACCCGAATGGAATTCCAAATAACCTTATGCCATACATCACACAGGTTGCAGTCGGCAAATTAAAATGTCTCGGCGTGTTTGGTGATGATTATGACACACCGGACGGAACATGCATAAGAGATTATATTCATGTATGTGACCTTGCAGATGGACATGTAAAGGCAGTTGAGAAGTTAAAGTGCAATCCGGGAATAGAAATTTACAACCTCGGAACAGGAAAAGGTTCTTCGGTTCTTGATGTTGTAAAGACATTTGAGAAGGCATCAGGTGTAAAGATTCCTTATGAGATGAAGCCAAGAAGAGCCGGTGATGTTCCTGTTAATTACTGTGATGCAACAAAGGCTGAAAAAGAACTTGGATGGAAAGCGAAGAGAGATTTATTTGATATGTGTGAAGATTCATGGAGATGGCAGAAGAGCAATCCTAATGGATATGAAGCATAATAATAGAGATTCATAATATTTATTGTATTAATGTGAAAGTGAGGCAGTTATGGGCAAATATTTTGGAACAGATGGTTTCCGTGGTGAGGCAAATGTTAATCTCACAGTGGAGCATGCTTACAAAGTCGGAAGATTTTTAGGATGGTTTTACGGGAAAAATCATGAAGATGGAAAGGCAAAGATTGTAATTGGAAAAGATACAAGAAGAAGCAGCTATATGTTTGAGTATTCACTTGTAGCCGGACTTACAGCATCAGGAGCTGACGCATATCTTTTACATGTTACAACGACTCCGAGTGTGTCATATGTTACAAGAACAGAAGATTTTGACTGTGGAATTATGATTTCAGCAAGCCATAATCCTTATTATGATAACGGAATCAAGCTTATCAATGATAAGGGCGAGAAGATGAGAGAAGATGTCATCGGAGAGATTGAAAAGTATCTTGACGGTGAGATGGCAGAGCTTCCATTTGCTACAAGAGAAAAAATCGGATGTACTGTTGATTATGCTGCCGGACGTAACAGATATATGGGCTATCTTATGAGTCTTGCAATCTATTCTTTTAAGGGTATGAGAATTGGACTTGATGCAGCAAACGGAAGTGCGTGGTCACTTGCAAAGAGCATATTTGATGCACTCGGAGCAAAGACATATGTGATTCATGCAGAGCCTGACGGATTAAATATCAACAACGGCTGCGGTTCCACACACATCGAAAGTCTCTGTGAGCTTGTAAAAAGAGAACACCTTGATGCCGGATTTGCGTTTGACGGAGATGCGGACAGATGCCTTTGTGTTGACGAGAATGGCAATGTTATAAACGGAGATCATATTTTATACATCTATGGCTGTTATATGAAAGAAAGAGGCAAGCTTGTAGACAATAAGGTTGTAACTACTGTAATGTCAAACTTTGGACTTTATAAGGCATTTGACGCGGTTGGAATTGATTATGAAAAGACAGCAGTCGGTGACAAATATGTATATGAATGCATGTCAAAGAATGGTTACAGACTGGGTGGAGAGCAGTCAGGACATATTATTTTCAGCAAATATGCAACAACAGGCGACGGTATAATCACTGCAATCAAGATGATGGAAGTAATGCTTGCAAAGAAAAAGACGCTTGGACAGCTTGCATCACCTGTTGTTATATATCCTCAGGTGCTTAAAAATGTGCGTGTGACAGATAAGACAGAGGCACAAAATGATGCTGATGTCAGGGCAGCAGTTGAAGCAGCGGCAGAAAAACTCGGCGAGAATGGACGAATTCTTGTACGTGAGAGCGGCACAGAACCGGTTGTGAGAGTTATGGTTGAGGCTGATTCAGTTGAGACATGTGAGAAATATGTTGACGATGTAATCGAAGTTATCAAAAATAAAGGTTATGTTATAGGATAAATATAATAAACTACGAATAAATAGCAAATCCCTGTAATAAGATTTTATTAAGTCTTGTTACAGGGATTTATTATTTTCAGGTGGTGAATATGTATTGAAAAAAAGAAATGTATTTAAAAGAATTGAGGCAAAAAGGCATCTGATTCCGGTATTGCTTGTTATTGCGGTACTTCTGTCTGGAATGTGTGTTCTGCCGGGATGTTCCCTGAAGGGAATAAACAACACTAAAAAAGAGGAGATAGACTATACAGTTGTCGAAGACGAAGATCTTCCGGCTGAGTTAAAGAAACTTATAGATGAAAAAAAGGGAAGTACGCTTAAAATGACATATACAACAAAAGATTATACATATATGGTTGCAGGTTATGGAACTATGACAACGAGTGGCTACAGTATAAGCGTTAATGACGTATATCTGGGCGAGAATTCAATATATGTAGATTTAAGCCTTGCAGGTCCAAAAACTCAGGAACCGGTCACACAGAGAGCCACAACACCATATATAGTTTTAAAGACAGAAAAGCGTGAGGAACCGGTAGTATTTAAGATGTAATATTTTATATATTAATATTATAAAGGGGGAAACATTTTGAAAATCAATAAAGAAAGAATCCGTGAAAACAGCGTTAAATGTAAGAATACAATGCAGATTACACTTGATGATGATTTTAATGTACCTGACAGCAAAGCGGATATAGATTCGATTATACGTGAGTGGGGAAATCCACATGCGGACAGCGTGAAAGTAAGCGGTGAACGTGCAGAGGTGAAGGGAAGTCTCGATTTTGCGTTTCTTTACTGTGGAAGAAATGAAACTAACGGAAAAGTTATGCCGTATAAAATGGCAGGCAGCATGAATTTTAATGAAAATGTCAATCTGCCTGATAATGCAGATGGTACATATGCGGTGTGCGATGCCAAGCTGGAGGATTTAACAGTCAAGGCAATTAATTCAAGAAAAGTCAGTATAAAGGCAATAATTGCAATTACTGTTGTGTGCGAGGAATTAAGTGAGATTCAGGCAGCAGCAGGAGTGGAAGAAGACGATGGATGGCATATACAGACACTTAGTGAGGATGTGGTATATTCTGAGCTTGCGGTTAATCTCAGGGATAATCTGAGAATAAAAGAAAGTCTGTCTGTACCGGCTGGAAAGCCTGAAGTTGGTGAAATTATCTGGGAAGAATCCTGTATAAAATCATTTAACAGCAGACTTACAGATGATGGGGTATCACTTAACGGTGAGGCAGGAATATTTTTTATGTATATTCCGGTTGATGAAAGCCAGCCTGTACAATGGGTTGAGACAACATTTCCATTTGAGGGAAAACTTGATATAAATGGATGCAGTGAGGATATGGTGAGCTTTGTGCAGTACAGACTCATCAGTTTTACAATGGAGGCACGTCCGGACTATGACGGCGAAAACAGGGAAATTGCAGTTGAGATGGTGCTTGATTTGTCCGTAAGGGGATATGAAGAAAGGCACCAGACGGTGATAAATGATATATATTCTCCTGTAAAAAATATAACCGTAAAATGTGATGAGACAAAATTAAAGAAGCTTATTGTCAGAAATAACGGAAAATGCCGTGTATCACAGAGGGTAAAGACAGACAGATATGCCGGTATAATGCAGATATGTAATTGCAGCGGAACTGCACAGATTGATGATATATCGGTTGAAGAAGATGGAATTGTAATAAATGGTGCAGTTATAGCAGCTGTGTTTTATGTGACATCAGACGACGCTGTACCTATGGGCGGGCTTAAAGCTGTCGTACCGTTTTCATACAAATTGCAGCTGACATCATGCAAGGATATGGATTATACGCTTGACATATGTGTTGAGCAGCTTTCGGCAGTGATGACGACAAAAGATGAAATAGAGATAAAGGGAAGTGTTTCAATTGATGCCATTTGTTTTGAGATGTATACATGTCAGGCGGCAAATGAATGTGAAATAACAGATTATGATGAGAAAGAGTACCTGGCACTTCCGGGAATTGCCGGATATATATCTGACGGAACGCAGAATATGTGGAATATTACAAAAAAATATCACACTACAATGGATATGATAAAACAGCAGAACAGCCAGCTTTCTGATATTGATGATTTAAATTACAGACCGCCGAGAGGACAGAAACTGCTGTTAATAAAAACTCCGGCCATCTAGTAAGACAGCCGGAAAAATGTTTAAGACTAATTATTTACACCATGGTGTATAGCAGGACTTGATTCAGTAAGAGGAAGAAATGTATATCCGTTGGCAAGTCCCCATACAATAATATCCTCAACTGCGTTGACGCTGAAAAGTTTTATGTCATGTTGTAAAACTACAGATATGTCATGTGACTGTATTCCGCTTATGACATTATTATAAACTTCGGATGTGCTTGTTGTTCCACCTGCATCACCGCTTGATACATTCCAGTCAAAATACTTGTATCCCTGGTCTGAGACAGCTTTGGTAAGGACTGACATAATACGGGAACAGTATTTTTTGCTTATTGTATTTGAACTTCCACCTGGAAAACGCAGAAGTTTTGGACGTTTTCCTGTCTGTTCGGTTATTATGTCTGACATGCGGTTTAAATCTTCAAAATAAGCATCACAGCTTGAATAGATATACTTGTAGTCGTGGGTTGCACTGTGTATTGCAACAGTGTGTCCTGCGGCTGCTTCTTTTGCAAGAAGATAACGGTAATCACTGTTTCCGTCAGTTACAAAAAATGTTGCTTTTACATTATATTTTGCAAGTGTGTCGAGAAGCTGTTGTGTGTATTCGCCAGGACCGTCATCAAATGTGAGATAGACAGTTTTTGAACCGGGACTTACAGTATCTGCCTGCCGGAGCGGATTGATTTTTATATGTCTTTCGACACTTGATTCATTTCCATATTTATCAGTGACAGAATAAGTTATAGTATAATTACCGGCTTTATATGTATTTAAATCACCGTCAACAGTCACTGCTTCTGTGAGATCATTTCCTTTTGAGTCGGAAGCTGTGCAGCCGGGGTCATCAAAAGCTGTTCCGGCATTCATTGTTATATCTGAATCGCCGTTCAATGTGATTGTCGGTGCAATTCCGTCATTATATTCAATTTCACGGGTTGCAACTGCGATATTTCCTGAAGAATCGCTTACTGTATAAGTTATGAAACTTTTTGTCTCCTTGCGTGTTACTTTGTTTGTTATATCGCCGTCATAGTTATCATGTGCGGTGTATCCTTCTTCAATATAGGCTTCACCTTTTTTGGGATAATAGCCGTTGGTGTGGTTAAGTTCAATAACAGGACATTCTGTGTCAACAACTGATACGGTGCGTGTTGTTTCGCTTGAGAAAAGTCCTTTTTTGGCTTTGTACTTTATATGATATTTTCCGACTTTTGAGGAGTCAACTATGCCGTCAATTGTTACTGCAAGAGGCTTTTTCTTTGAAAAGAATACAGTATAAGCTGCTGTTGCACCTTCTTCCGTATATTCATTTCCATATTCAACTGTCTCGTCAGAATCTCCGTTTAATCGTATTTTTATATGACATAATGAGGTAAATATAATAATTAAAAGAAGTAATGCTGAGATAATTGTTGTAATAATTAAAAGCTGTTTCTTTTTCTGATTTTGTTTCTTTTTTTGCACGATGTTTTCTGATGCCATTTTATCTATATTGCTCCTGAAAATATAACATTGCCATGTTACAGTTAAACATGGCAATGTCAGTAAATTTTTAAAATTATGTTTTAGTTATTACCTAAAATATCGGATGTCTTTGTTGAATATCCGTTATCTGAAAACCACTGGTCAAACTTTTTCATTGTTGCTGAATATGTATCGTTTGAGATTGAAGGAAGGTCTTTTCCCCATGATTTAGTTGCTTCTTTAAATCCTTTTTCTACAGCAGATACCATCTTTTTCATGTTTTCTTCATCGCCGCCTGAAAGAGCTACAGCGAAATCAAGAAGTCTGTCTGATGTCTGGTTGACACCCCAGTAACCGTCTTCTGAAATATCTTCTTTTGCCTGTGCAATAGTATCAGCATCTGCTGTAAAATTGCCATTGGCAAGTGCTTTCCACATATCATCGGCAGTTCCGATTGTAATGCCCTGCTTTGCAAACATCTTTGTTACAAGTGACTGCATCTGTGCCATTCTTTGCTCTGTATCAGATTTTAGCTGTGCAATGATGGCCTTTCTGTCTGCAGCAGATGTTACTTTTGATGTTGATGAAGAAGGTTCATAAGAAGCACTTATTTCAGAATAAGCAGATTTTTCTGAAAATTTATCAGTTGAATCAGCTTTTTTGTCATTTGTTGATTTAGCTGATACATTTTTAGTTTCATAAGCTGAATAACTTGTTCCTATTCCGTTAAAATCCATAATATTACCCTCCGTGGTATGATTTAGTATTCTTTACATTATATATCGGACAGAACTTACTCAATCTTAATAGTACGTTTTTTCCAAATTCCTGTCCAGTAAAGAATATAAAGAATAAGAGCGGATGTCGCATTACTTACTACAACAGCATACCATACACTTTCAACTCCCATTTTGAGGATTGATGAACAAACCCATAATGTGAGAAAACGGAAAATCCATATTCTTGTAGCATCGACAAGCATTGTTATCAATGTATGTCCGGAACCCTGGAAAAGTCCCTGTGTTACGTTATAAAAAGCATTAGTCCAGCAGCACATTGCCATGATTGACAGAAATTGTGTTGCAAGCGGAACAACATTTTCATCGCTTGTAAAGAAACGTACAATTGGTTCAGCGATAAACGGACGCGAAAGGATAGTACCAAATACAAAAAGAAATACTGCACCGATTCGCAATGCGATATGATATGATTTATTTACACGTTTGAGATTATTGGCTCCGAAATTCTGACCGACTATTGTTGATATAGCAGAGCCGATTCCGCTTGCCGGCATTGTGATAAGGCTGTTGATTTTATTTCCGATACCGTATGCGGTTGTAGCTGTAGTTCCGTATGCATTGACATTTTTTGTCATAAGAAGGAAACCAAACTGCATTGTGCTTCCACCGATTGCTGTTGGAAGACCAATTTTAAATATAGATGTCATTTTATTTTTATCAAATTTGAAATTTTTAAAGTCAAGACGGATAAGCTGGTTTTTGCGTCTTAATGCAAGTATTGCAATTGCGGCACTTGGAATTTTGGCAATAAGTGTTGCAAGTGCGGCTCCAGAGATTCCCATTTTAAATACGATAAGGAAGACCGGATCCATTATTAGGTTGAGTGATACGCCCAGAAGATTAAGAAGCATAGGACGTACAGTGTCACCTTGTGACTGTTTTACTGATGTATACAGGTTAATCATAAAAAGAAATGGAAGGTCAAGTACAACTATCCTTAAATATGAAATACTGAAGTGATAAATGTCCTGTTCAGCTCCAAGCCATTTTACTATACCAGGTGTGGCAATCCAGCATATTCCGGCACATATTACTGCAAATACAAGCGAACACAGGCAGATATGGTTTGCCATTGAATTGGCCTGCTTGTCCTGTCTGGCACCGAGATATTGTGATATAAGAATTGAACCGGCGGTTGTTATGCCGGCACCAAAGTTTATTAGTATATTCTGCACAGGAGATACAAGTGTTATTGCAGCCTGTGAAGCAGTTCCGATTTTTCCAAGCCAGAATGTATCTGTAAGGTTGTACATTGACTGGATGAAACTGTTGAGCATTACAGGAATTGCAAGCATAAGGATAGCCTGAATAAGATTACCCTCAAGAATTAATTTGCGTTTATCAGCACTTATTGGTTTTGACATGTTAATTATCTCCATTTCTGTGCAAAATGGCATATTTTAGCACATAATTATTTTTGGTACTTGACAAGATAAATCAAGTTCATTAATGTTTATGTTAATCATAGCACAAAAAGCAGTAAATTCTACAAAAATATAACAGTTTTAGTGGGATAATACAGAAAAAAAGTTTAAAGTTTTATTTATAATATACGGAGGCCTTTATGGATTATTTATTTGATATGCCTACAGATTTTAAAGTTTATAAGATAAAAAGAGATAAAAGTTCGGGAAGCCAGCCGGCACATACACATCCATATTATGAGATTTTCTATCTGATAAATGGCGACTGTACATTTTTTATTGACCATAATATTTATAAGCTTAACAGAGGCGATCTTATTGTTGTACCGCAAGGGGAACTTCATAAAAGCTCGTTTCCGCAGCATGGCTGCAGTGAGAGATATGTTTTGTGTTTTAAAGAGAGTAATTTAAAATGGCTCAATGACATTGTTGGACCGGATTTTGTGAAAGAATCTCTCTCAACCGGTGTTATTTCTATTCCTGATAAAAGAAGAGATTATGTTGAATCACTTATGAATAAGATGATTTTTGAAAATGAAGGACAGGATATATTGTCACCGGCATTTATAAGGACGGGGCTTATAGAACTTGTCCTTTTTATAATAAGATGCCGGAGATATGAGGAAAATGTTATAAAAGAGCTTGATGTTGATAATCAGCTCATGCAGCAGATTGCGACATATATATATGAAAATTATGATAAAAAGTTAAGTCTTGAGGATATGTCGGATAAATTCCATATAAGCAGGTCATACTTATCTAAGAAGTTTAAGGCTGTAACAGGTTTTGGATTTAAAGAATATATAGTTAATGTACGAATTAAAAATGCGTGCAGGCTCCTTCTTGAGACTAATAAGTCTATCACTGATATAGCATTTGAGTGCGGTTTCAATGACAGTAACTATTTTGGGGATGCATTCAGGCATGTCAAGGGAGTTTCACCTAATAAATACAGGAAAAATAAGGAAGCTATTTAGGCAGATATTAAATATACGTAAAAAAACAAGAAAATATTTATAAAAGATAACTATGTACTTGCAAAAATACAATACATTTTATATAATTGTTGTATACAAGAAACAATGGAGAAAAGATATGGACAGTATACGATTAAAGGCACGTGCAAAGATTAATCTTGGTCTTGATGTTCTTGGAAAAAGAGATGATGGCTATCATGAAGTACGCATGATAATGCAGACTGTCGGAATATATGACAGAATCATCATTAAAAAGATTCCGGAGAATGAGATAAGGATTAATTCAAATCTGTTTTTTCTGCCTGTGAATGAGAATAATCTTATTTATAAGGCTGCCAGAATGATGAAAGATGAATATAATATCAAAGAGGGCGTAGAGATAGACCTTAATAAGTTTATACCGGTTGCAGCCGGAATGGCTGGAGGAAGTACAGATGCGGCTTCAACATTATTTGGCATGAATAAGATATTTGACCTCGGAATATCGCAGTCGAAGCTTATGGAGATGGGCTTAAAGATTGGTGCGGATGTTCCTTATTGCATAATGAGAGGAACAGCACTAGCTGAGGGAATAGGAGAAAAGCTTACGCGTCTTACGCCTATGCCACACTGCTGGCTTATTGTCGCAAAGCCTCCGATTAATGTTTCAACAAAGCTTGTCTATGAAAGTCTTGATATGGGCGGAATAAGCAAGCATCCTGATATTGATGGCATAATGGATGCAATAAAAAGAGGCGATGTAGAAGGCGTGGCACAAAAGATGGGCAATGTGCTTGAAGGTGTCACAATTCCTCTTTATCCGGTTATAGACAGCATTAAGAAACAGATGCTTAAAAACGGAGCGATAGGAGCAATGATGAGTGGAAGTGGTCCGACTGTGTTCGGAATTTTTCCGGATGAACAGACGGCATTGAGATGTCAGGCTGTATTAAAGGCACAGGGCGAGGCACGTCAGGTATATATTACTGAGACATTTAACTAGGATAACTGTTCAATCGAAACATACGTAATAATATAATTAGAAATGGAGGACATAAGAAATTATGAAGGGCGAATTAAAGATGGATGTAAATGATTATCTCCCATTGAGGGATGTTGTTTTTAATACATTGAGACAGGCAATACTGCGTGGCGAGATGGAACCCGGTGAGAGACTGATGGAGATTCAGCTTGCACAGAAGCTCGGAGTAAGCAGAACACCTATAAGAGAAGCTATCCGTAAGCTTGAACTTGAGGGGCTTGTTATTATGATTCCAAGAAAGGGTGCAGAAGTTGCCCATATAACTGAAAAAGATATGAGAGATGTTCTCGAAGTAAGATGTACACTTGAGGAGCTTGCAGTTGCACTCGCATGCAAAAATGTGACACCTGAGCGTATTATGGATCTGAGAGCTGCCAATAAGGTGTTTGAGTCTGCAATTGTTTCAAAAGATGTTGTAAATATTGTAGATGCCGATGTCCAGTTCCATGATACAATATATGCAATGACAGACAATGACAGGCTTATACAGATTATCAATAAGTTAAGGGAGCAGATGTACAGATACAGACTTGAGTATGTTAAGGATGCAAGAACACATTCAATTCTTATAAATGAACATAATGATATTATCCAGAAGCTTGCCGACAAGGATGTTGAGGGGGCAAAGATGTTTATGCGTCAGCATATACGTAATCAGGAAAAAGGTATTATCAGACTTTTAAATAAATAATTGTTTAGTCTGTGTCATTTTGGAAATAATCTCTATAGATTTATTAAAACACCGGCATTTTACCGGTTGATAATATTAAGACGGAGGTTATTATGAAGAAAAAAGGACACAGACTATTTATTTTTATTGCTTGTATTATATTTGTGAGTTTATGTACAGCAGTTTTTACATACAGAGTTTCGGGCAATGAGAGCAGAAACAGAATACAGGAAGAACTTGCACAGGATATTATCAGATTTCATGTAAGGGCTAACAGTGACAGCGATGAGGACCAGAAAAGAAAGCTTGCCGTAAAAGATGCTGTTGTTGAGTATCTTTCGCCGCTTCTTGCCGAATCACAAAGCATTGATGAATCAAAGGAGATTCTATCAGAATCAATGGTTGATATTGAAAATATAGCACACGAAACGCTTATGGCACATGGTGGAGATAGCAAAGTAAATGTCTATTTTGAGGAGAGTTATTTTCCTATGAAAGCGTATGCTGATGTAACATTTCCGCCGGGAGTATATGAGGCTTTCCGTATAGACATAGGAGAGCATTGTGGGAAAAACTGGTGGTGTGTTCTCTATCCGCCGCTATGTTTTGTTGATTCGACATGTGGAGTGCTTCCGGATGATTCTAAGGAAAAATTGAAGAATATTTTGACAGATGATGAATATAATGCTATAACAAAGACTCAGTATGTTTACAGATTTAAGTATCTGAAATTTCTAAATGACTGGTTACAGGGAGGAAAATAAGTTAATTATGGATAAGAACGCACCAATCGGAGTATTTGATTCCGGTGTCGGCGGTCTGACGGTTGCAAGAGAGATTATGCGTCAGATTCCAAATGAGCGTATTGTTTATTTTGGAGATACGGCACGAGTGCCTTATGGAAGCAAATCAAAAGATAATATTATAAAGTTTTCAAGACAGATTATACGTTTTCTTCAGACAGAAAATGTTAAGGCGATAGTTATTGCATGTAATACAGCGAGTGCACTTGCACTTGATGAGATGCAGCAGGAGTTTGACCTTCCGATTCTTGGTGTTGTTAAGCCGGGAGCAAAGGTGGCAGTTGAGACTACTGCTAATAAAAGAATTGGTCTTATTGGAACGGAAGCAAATATAAGGAGCGGAGTGTATACAAGATACATAAAGTCACTTGATGATGAGGCAAAAGTGTTTGAAAAAGCATGTCCGTTATTTGTTCCGCTTGTTGAGGAAGGCTGGCTTCATGATGATATAACACTTCAGGTAGCCTCACGTTATCTGGAAGAATTAAAAGAAAAAGATATAGATACGCTTATTATGGGATGTACGCATTATCCGCTTATACGTTCTACAATACGGAAGGTTATGGGCGATAAAGTGAATCTTGTAAATCCGGCATATGAAACTGCTATTGAACTCAAAAATCTGCTTGAGAGAGATAATCTTGCAAATAAATGTGATGTTGACAGTCCATCAAGCATGTATAGATTCTATGTAAGCGATGCGGAAGAAAAGTTTAAGTTATTTGCTAATTCAATACTTCCATTTGATATTACAATGACGAAGCAGATTAATATTGAGAATTATTAGAGTGTTTATTTGTTGTGTATGATATGTAAAGAAGATGATTTTTAACTGAGGAAAACAGTATGGATGAAAGAGTATTTGTAAGTATAAAAGGACTTCATTTTGCGAGTGGCGTTCAGGATTCGGATTCTGACGGCAGTGAAGATGAAGAAGTTATTGAGACTGTCAATATCGGAAGATATAAGCGTTCCGGAGAAAATGAGTATATTAAGTATTCGGATATGATTGACGGTGAGGATAAGCCATGCAGCAATCTTATAAAGATTACGCCTGATGGCACGGTTGAGATTACTAAAAAAGGATATGTTACAACGCATTTTTCATTTGTTCCCGGGGAGCGAACAACAACATATTACGAGACACCATATGGCGGCATTTATCTTGGAATCAATTCAAAAAATATTGTCATTGAAAGAAGTGATGAAAGGATATATGCAGGGATTGAGTATACGCTTGAACTTAACCATGAAATAATTTCAGAATCAAGTGTTGAGATAGAGATAAGCTCAAAGAAGAATTTTAAGTTGGAGAATTAAAATTCAGGAATTTAAAATATAGAAACTTAAAAGCGTTCAGGCGGATAACTGCTGTTCCTGAACGCTTTTTATTAACCCTTTTTTGCAGGGCTTTACAGGTTGTATTTTAGTGAATATGAGGAATTGAATAAGTATTTAAAAGCTCCTGCTTGCAATCGTATAATTTCTTTGATAAATCGACATGTACTTCCTGTGGATTTATAAGACGTTTTGATTCATCCCATAAAGTAGCAAGTTCATGTTTACAGTATTTCTGTATATCCATGACAGGTGGAGTTGTGTATACACATTCTCCATTTTTGAATACAGAAACGATAATTTCACGAAGAGTGTATTCACCCGGCTGAAGAAGCGTTTTTTTCCATGTCTCTATAGGGTCAAATAAAAGAAGAGGTTCGTTTTCATCGTATGTCTCGTCTGTAAGTGCAATAAGGTCTGCTTTTAACATTCCATCAGTGTCGTAAACACGGTAAACTGTCTTATTTCCCGGATTAGTAATCTTTTCCGAATTCTCAGAAAGCTTAATCTTTGGAATAAACTTTCCATCATCTCCCATAACAGCGGCAAGCTTGTATACACCACCAAATGCAGGATTGTCTTTTGCTGTAATAAGGTTAGTTCCGACACCCCATGAAGTTATAGCGGCACCCTGTGTTTTTAATGAATCAATAAGGTATTCATCAAGGTCACTTGATGCAGATATAATAGCATCTTCAAAACCGGCATCATCAAGCATTTTACGTGCTTTCTTAGAAAAATAAGCAAGGTCGCCTGAGTCGAGTCTGATACCATATCCTTTAAGTTCAATTCCTGCTTCACGCATTTCTTTAAATACACGGATTGCATTAGGAACGCCTGAGCGTAGTGTATCATATGTGTCTACAAGAAGAATGCATGCATTCGGATAAAGGTCTGCATATGTCTTAAATGCTGTATATTCATCAGGAAAACTCATAATCCAGCTGTGAGCGTGGGTTCCTTTGACCGGAACGTCAAACATCTGACCTGTAAGAACATTACTTGTTCCAACACAACCGGCAATGACAGCAGCTCTTGCACCATATATTCCGGCATCAGGACCCTGGGCACGTCTCAGACCAAATTCCATTATTCCGTCGCCTTTTGCTGCATAGCATACTCTGGCAGCCTTAGTTGCGATAAGGCTCTGGTGATTAATTATATTAAGGATTGCAGTCTCTACAAGCTGAGCTTCAATGATAGGAGCAATTACTTTAACAATTGGTTCTCTTGGAAAAATAAGTGTTCCTTCGGGAATGGCATATATATCGCCTGTAAAGTGGAAGTTTTTTAAATAATCAAGAAAATCATTATCAAAAAGATTAAGGCTGCTAAGGTAAGCAATATCATCATCGGTAAAATGAAGATTTTTAATATAATCGATTACCTGGTCAAGACCACATGCAATGGCATATCCGCCGCCGCAAGGGTTATTGCGGTGGAAAGCATCAAATATAACCGTACGGTTATTGCCTGTTTTGAAGTAACCCTGCATCATAGTAAGCTCGTATAAATCTGTTAATAATGTTAAATTACGCATAAAAGCTCCTTTCATATATTAAAAGATACCGCCGGCTGGCGATACCTTTTAATGTTGCTTTGCGGTTTATTTATTTTATTTGTTGCGTTTGAAAAATCCTTTTTTCTTTTTCTTTTCTTCAACGACAATCTTGCCACCACGTACTGATTTGATGCCTGTGATGTAAATTCCGCTTACTTCAGCCTTGATTTCGGCTTTTACAGGAATCTGTTCAAATACTTTTGGGTCACACATAAGAGTCATGACTCTTGGTCCGATTTTTGCCTTGACAATAGGCATCTTTGAACCCCTTAAATACTTAGGCGTCTGGTCAAGAACCATCTTAGGAAGTCCGGCCTCTTTAAGCTTCATCTTCTTTTTGTCAATTACAAGCATTGACATAATCTGTTTTGCAGCGTCAATCTGCTCCTGCTGTGACTCCTGCTTTTTACGCAGCTTATTACCGACAATTATAAGTGCAATAAATACAACTAACAATATAACCAATATTGTTAATAATACAATACTCCATACTGGCATTGATTTTATCCTCCTGATAATTAATGAATTCTAATGTACAATATTGTAGCATATCCCTTATGGTTAAACAAGAGATTTATTCTTTTCGTATATCTGTAACATCAAGTCGTGAACTGTATCCGGCAGGGCTTTTCTTTCATCCCTGTCAAGTGCAGCTGTGTCAATCGGTGTACCAAACTCAAGAACGGTATGAGTTCTTTTGATTGATGGAAAATGAGCTTCCAGAACATTTTCAGTATTATTCTGAACCATAGGGATTATCTTGCAGTTGCTCTTGTCTGCAAGTTTGAAGCTGCCGCCGTGGAAAGGCATAATTCCATCACCTTTGTTCCTGGTTCCTTCAGGGAATATTACAATAGAAATGCCATTATTAATCTGTTCTATACCGGAAAGAATAGTTTTAAGACCTTCTCTCGGATTGGAACGATCCATAAAAAGGCAGTGTAAATATTTCATCCATAATCTTATAAATGGAACTTTTTGCATCTCTTTTTTGGCAATAAAACCTGTAAGACGCGGCATGCGGCTGTAAGATACAACCGTGTCAAAAAACCCGCGGTGGTTGCCTATAAAAGCAACAGGTTCGTCTTTTGGAATATTCTCAAGACCTATAACAGTTGTGCTTACTCCCGATAAAAATAAAATCACCTTAAACACAAACTGCACAAAACGAAGTGAGCTTATATCTTTTGCTTTTGGTGAAATCCTGCCTATAAGCCATTCAATTGGAAAAAGAATAAGGCTTAACACAAAAATGATGAGTAAAAATATACACACCAGAATTAATCGTATCATGTAAATAAAAATCCTTTCTTAGTTTATTTCAGATATGAAGAAAATCCGCTCGAATACTTAATAGTTCCGTCAGACATGACAAACATGGCTTCAATGCCGGACAGGCTTTCTATAAGTTCTAATCCTTTATCAGCACCAAGTGCAAAACATGTGGTGCTTAAACAGTCTCCCGTGACTGATGCATCAGATATGATTGTTACATCTGAAAGTCCGTTATCATATGGATATCCTGTGGATGGATTTAGAATATGATGATAAAGCTTGCCATCCTGATAAAAGTATCTTTCGTAGTTGCCGGAAGATACGGCGGATTTATTATTAAGACGCAATGTTACAAGAGGTACTGAATCTTCAGAGAATGGTTTCTTTATTCCTATAAGGAAAGGATTATCTGAAGATTTTTCACCTACACATAATACATTGCCGCCAAGATTAATAATACCACGGTTTATGCTTTTTTCCAAAAGAAAATTGCGTATTTTATCTGCAATATAGCCTTTTGCTATGGCACCGAGGTCAATGATGGTCTTATCCGGCTTGTCTACAGTATATGTTCCGTCATTATTTTCCGTAAGTTTAAGCTTAGTATAATCTACATATGATAATGCATTCTGTATATCACTGTCATCAGGTACAGCCGGATTATCTGATGTGAAATCCCACAAAGATGATACGCTGCCGATTGTTATGTCAAATGCACCATCTGACATATCGGCATATTGGATGCCATATGATATCAGTTCTCCGAGTTCATGCGGCACAGTTGTAATCTGACTATCATTAAGCTTATACAGGGTACTGTCCGGGTTGGTTCTTGAAAACATCAGCTCATATGTGTCACATATTCGCAGAGCTTCGTTAAGAATCTCTTTAAGCTCTGAGGTTTTGTGACCTCCTGTTGTATATGCACTTACAGCAACATAAGTATTGAGCTTGTAACCTGTAACCTGTACAGGGTCGGAAAGTGCAGTGTTTTGGCATCCGTTTAGTAAAAATGACAAAAATATTAAAATGCAGGCTGCTGATGATAAATGCCTTTTTGTGACTGATTTCATAAATTACTTCCTTTATAAAAATGAAAAAAATGTGAAACGCCTTTTATTTTGTCAATAAGTATGCTATAACAGTCTATGTTGTTAAAAATAGTTGACAACTATATGCGTTTGTGGTTATATTATAAATATATTTTATATATTTTGCAATACCTGAATGCAGAAATTTTTATTTTTTGAAAGGAACTTATTATGAAAAAGAAATTTATGAGTGTTATGCTTGCGGCAACACTTGTTGTTTCATTGGTGGGCTGTGGTAAGAAGAATAACAATAATACTGCAACAGATGCTGATGATACATCAAACAAAGCTATTACAGCAGAGGAATATAATGCAACTATTGCATCGAATGCAGCGGTTTATAAGAAGTACATTACACTTCCTGAGTATAAGGGAATTGCAGTGTCAGTTGATAAGTCGTCACTTACCGTATCGGATGATGATGTTGAGACTTACATAAGCAATATTTTATCTTCACATGCTACTTCAGAGCAGGTAACAGAAGGAACAACTGCAAGCGGTGATACTATATCACTTGATTACAGCGGTAAGCTTGACGGTGTTGCATTTTCAGGCGGAACAGCAACAGACGTATCATACACAATCGGTTCCGGCAAGTTCATAACAGACCTTGACCAGGGACTTATAGGACTTAATGTAGGTCAGGAATATGATATTCCATGTACATTCCCTAGTGATTACAGCAGTTCGGATCTTGCAGGAAAGAGCGTTATATTTACAGTAACAGTTCATTCTATTACAAAGAAGACAATTCCTGAACTTACAGATGAGTGGGTTGCAGCTAATGCAGAGAGCATGGGGATTGAAGGAACAACAGTTGAAGCTTTAAGAAAAGAGACAAGAGAATATCTTGAGAATTCAGGAAAGAGTACATATGACAGCAAAAAGTATAGTGCTGTTTACGAAGTAATTAAGAAAGATATAACAGTTAATGGATATCCGCAGGCAGAGTTAGACAGCTTAAAGTCAATTCTTAAACAGAATATGGAAGCAGAATATAATCAGTATCAGTCATATTATTCTGCACAGGGTATCTCAGATTTTTCATCATATCTCTCAAGCGTATACAATCTTTCTGATGATGCAGCATATGATGATTATGCTACACAGACAGCACAGGAGTATCTTCTTGAGAAGATGACTCTTACAATAATTGCAGCTGATAATGGAATTAATGTAAGTGCAGATGATATTAATGAAATCGGTGCTACATATGCAAGCTATTATGGTTATACAGATTATCAGGAGATTCTTGATGCATATGGCAACGAGATGAATGCAGAACTCGGATACGAGAAGCTTAGCGAAAAGGTTCAGAGCTTCTTAAATGATAATTCAGTAGAACAGTAAAAATATAAACAAAAGAACGTTTGTTTTTGGGAAATCTTTGTGATTTTATCAGAGATTTCCCAAAATCTTTGTTATGGCGTTAAAGAACGGAGAGAGAAAAATGAATCAGTTTGTACCAAAGCTGTTTGACTGTATGAAGAGTTATACAAAAGAGCAGTTTGTAAAAGATGTTATTTCGGGAATTATTGTCGCTATTATAGCCCTTCCATTATCAATAGCACTTGCACTTGCATCGGGAGTGGGACCGGAGCAAGGCATATATACAGCGATATTTGCTGGATTTGTTATTTCGTTTTTAGGTGGAAGCAATGTCCAGATTGCCGGTCCAACAGCTGCATTTGCAACGATTGTTGCAGGAATTGTTGCAAGAAACGGAATGTCAGGTCTTGCGGCTGCAACGATTATGGCAGGCATACTTCTTATTATAATGGGCTTTTTAAAGCTTGGCAATCTGATAAGATTTATTCCTTATACAATCACAACAGGATTTACATTTGGTATTGCTGTGACTATTTTGGTAGGCCAGATAAAGGACTTTCTGGGGCTTACATTTACTAATTCACCTATAGATACAGTTGATAAGGTAAAAGAATGTATAAACTGTATTGGAACTTTTAATTATCAGGCACTTATAGTCGGTGTTGTTGCACTTGCTATTTTAATTATATTTCCTAAGATTACAGAAAAAATCCCGCTATCACTTATTGCAGTAATTGTGACAATTGTGATGGTTAAGATGTTAAAAATGGATGTAAAGACAATTGGTGATTTGTATACAATATCCAATAAACTTCCGTCTGTCAGCCTTCCGTCAATTAATTTTACTATGATAAGGGAACTTTTCCCTGATGCACTTACAATTGCGGTGCTTGCCGGTATCGAATCACTCTTATCATGTGTTGTTGCAGATGGTATGGTTGGAAGCAGACATAAGCCTAATATGGAGCTTGTTGCACAGGGAGCCGGTAATGTTGTATCGGCACTTTTCGGAGGTATACCGGCAACGGGTGCCATTGCAAGAACAGCGGCAAATATCAAGAGTGGCGGACGAACTCCGGTTGCAGGTATGGTACATTCAGTCACGCTTTTACTTATACTTGTTGTTCTTATGCCATATGCGGCATGGATTCCAATGCCTGCAATTGCGGCGATTCTTTTTATGGTTGCATATAACATGAGCGGCTGGAGAGAATTTGTTTCACTTTGCAAGACATCTCCAAAGAGTGATATTCTTGTTCTTTTGACTACATTTGTCCTTACAGTGGTATTTGACCTTGTAGTTGCTATTGAGGTCGGTGTTGTTATGGCAGCACTTCTTTTCCTTATGAGAATGTCTAACGTAACGGAAGTTAAGAGTTGGAAGTATCTTGGAGAGGATATTAACGAGCACGATGACCCTGACAGCATAAGACTTAAAGTTGTTCCAAAGAATACGGTTGTGTATGAGATAATCGGACCAATGTTTTTTGCGGCAGCAGACAAATTTATGGAGATTTCGTTAGAACCCGGCGTAAAAGTTCTTATAATAAGAATGCGAGGCGTTCCGGCAATGGATGTTACAGCACTTAAATCATTGCAGAAGATACAGGCTGCATGTAAGAAGCGTAATATAACACTTCTTTTATCACATGTTCAGGAGCAGCCAAGACTTATGATGGAAAAGGCTGGATTTGCAGATACTGTCGGACATGAGAATTTCTGTGCGAATATAGATGCGGCATTAGAGAGAGCAGCATCTCTGTAGGATAGCAGGAATAAAGAGAATATAACAATCTGATAAAATATTTGATAAAAATAACAGAGCGGCACTGGTTTGTAGTCAGTGCCGCTTTGTTTATGTTAATGATGTTTGTTGATAATGAACGGAAATATCAGAAGCTGTGACCGCCGCCACCACCGCCGCCGCCTGACGAACCGCCGCCGCCGGAAGATGAACTGCCCCCTCCGCCTGATGAACCTCCGCTGCTGGAACTTGGTGGAGAATACACTCTTGTCTGGTTTATAAATTGAAATTGTGTATCATTAAAAGCCTGATGAACAAAAGCACCGCTGATAAGCTGCTTTGATTTTGGCTTTTTTTGCTTTGTGAGTAATCGTACAATCCCATAATTGGCAAACAAAGCAATTATAAGAGCCAGTAAAATATTACTTGTGTATTTCATCGGCTGGCGTATTTTTGAACCTTTCAAAAGAGCCAATTCCTGCTCAAATGCCTTACTTGCACAATTATAATATTCTTTTTTACTTGCGTAAGTGTAAATATTATCTGTTATTGTATCAGCGTAACTTTCTGTTATGGTTTTATAAATTGCACCATTGCTGTGAATCCATATTTTTCTTTTTGCCATATCTATAAGAAAGATAGTTCCACTGTTTTTCTGGAATATTTGTGCATAGTATGCATATGCGTAATCGCCCGTTGTGCTGTACGAATTAGTCAAAATGCTCTTAAAGGCGGCATTTCCGTACTGTGTTATATCTTTCATCAAATCTGCAAGCTGCGTTCTTTCATAATCGGTCAGCAGTGCGGCATCATCCTCAATACGTACAACATATCCGGTCTCTGGATTTGTATAATAAATATTTCCTGAGACAGAAGAATTATTGCTTTTATTATCTGCAGAAGTTGTTGCTTCAGTATTATGGTTGTTATCTGCTGCAGACGCATTTAAAGAGAATAAAAATACTGAAAAGAGTATGGTTAAACAGAAAATACATGTATATATAACTTTGAAAAATCTGCTGTAAAGACTGCTGTTTTTAATCTGCATCATCATCACCTCCGTTATAATTGTCGAATTCGGGAAGTTTTCTTGTTGCAAGCATATTGTAATAATTAATAAGACTTATAAGTGAGAACACAACAGCAATCATGGCACCGATACATCCACCATAATAGAAAAGGTCTGATACAGGCTTTAATATCGAAATAACTGCTGCAATTATAATAGCTGCAAGTGACGGCAGTGAACCGGGTATAACAAATTTATTTTTCAGTGTCTTCAGAGCCTTTTCATGTGTACGGACAAGTACAATGCCAATAATAATCATTGCAATCCAGAATATTGGTCCGAAATTAAAAAGCAAAAGGCTGCTCATAAGGGCGGCAGTCATTGACATTACATTAAAAGTAATAAAAACAATAAAAAATGCAGTAAAAATGCTGAAAAATTTTGAATTATTAACTTTTTTAAAGGAGCGTTTCCGTTTATTTTTTACAGGCTGCTTATTGTCAAAGTTATCATTGCATATAGCATATTTTCCGATGTCATCAAGCCCTTCGTCACGCTTTTTGATTTCCTTTAATTCTATTCCGTAAAGAATCATGGAAATAAGTGCTATAAACGCAACAAGCGTTAATGTTGTAGTTGGGCGGAATGTAAAAAATATGTTCAAAAACAAAAATATAGGAATTGTAAGCAAAAGCGAACCGGTAATAAATTTTCCTATAGATACAGGTAAGTCTGCGGCAATTTTTCCGGTCTGGCCGTTTATTGTAGCATAGGCAACTCTGTCTTTTTTTCTATATGATAAAAACCATACAGGGAACATTGCACAGTCGGTTTCCTCAATGTGAGAATCAAGGTGACTGGCTATCTGGCTGTCAGAGTCATCAAGATTATATCTGTGGGCTTCCTTTGAATCTGGAATTACAGAGTTTTTTATGTAATCAACAGATGCGTCTTCCGCTATTGATTTTGCATCATATTCATAAGTGTTTTTTGGCACATCCGCAGTATCGGCATAAAAACCACTCAGAAATGAAGGCGTGAATGTATTCATGTTTTTTGCATCAAAAGGAGCGATAGCCTGGCTTAAAGTGTCATCAAACGAAGATGAGGCATCAAATGACAGACCTTTATAAGATGAATTGTTATATCCGGAAAGCTCATAGTTGTCTGTATAAATATAGTCACCTTTGCGGTGGCTTCTTGAAAAACGGAATCCGCTCATGCCTTTCTGGGTTACATGATATACCCAGTAAGGCATATAAATTCCCCTGAAACCATCTATAAATTCCGGGTCTTTTAATTCTTTAGGTGCAAATATAGCATTTTTAACTCTTTTCTTGTAGGCTTCTTTACAATCCTGCTTGGTCATTTTGAACGGAATGATATATCCCGGACGCTTTTCTTTCGTAAGTCTGCCGGAAAGAATAGTTGACGCACCACAGTAAGAGCAAAAATTAGCAGCGGTATTTTCTGTACTTAAAATCCTGCCGCCGCATTGTGGACATGTAAACTCTGTCACATCAAAATATGTGTTTTCCTCTGCGTCAGTTTCTTTGGAAATATCATATGGGTCGAAGTATGAATTACAGTTTGCACAAGCCATTTTTTGTGAAGCGATATCAAACTTGATATTACCGCCACAGTTGGGACATTGATACATTATCTAATTCCTTTCTTTTAAATAAAAATTTAATATAAAATTTACTGAATATTTACAATAACATGATAGCAGATTTCACATAACCAATACAATATTTTATTTTTCATATGATACAAGAATTCCATGTTTTTCGGCATAATAGCTGCATAGACCACCTGTAGGAATTATTTTGATATTTACAGTCGGGAACTGCTGGCGGAGCTGTTCGGCAACATAGTTTGCAGATTCGTCATTAAAACAGTGGCTTATTACTACTTTACCGCCGTTATAGCCATTGTTTAACATGCTTTTAATAAGACGGTCATAGATATTGTTGCGTCCGCGGCATTTGTGGACGATGTCAATTGTGCCTTCTTTTGAGGCACCAGCCAGCAGCTTAATGCCAAGTTTGCCGATGATATTACCTACAATTTTATTAACTCTTCCGTTTTTTACGAGATTGTCAATTGATTCAAGGACGAATAAAAGTCCTATATGTTTGTGGTATTCTGTGATTCGTGTGCATATTTCTTCATATGAAAGATTTTCATCAATATATTCAGCGAGTTTTAAAGCGAGTATTGCAAGCCCTGAACCGGCCATCTTGCTGTCTATCGCAAAAATCTTTTTATCAGGATGGTCTTCCAGATACATATCTTTGGCAGATATCAGACTTTGCCAGCTGCCTGAAAGTTTTGAAGAAATTGTTATTGCAAATATAATATCAGCCTGTTCAAATGCATCAATCCAGCTTTGTGGGCTTGGTGCTGCACTTCCTGTTGCTTCTGTGCTTTCCTGCATTTCGTTCATGAAATGTTCTATATCAAGATTTTCATCATCAATAAATTCCTTGTTTCCAATTCTCAAAGAGAGTGGAGCCTGAAGGTAAATTGTGTTATTATGTGATGAAGGCAGTGATTTTAAATCACAGCTTGAATCAGTAACAATTGCATATTTCATAAAAAATCTCCGTTCTGCCATTTTTGTGTATTAACATATTTTTTACGGCATAAAAATAAGATGTGGTTTTTAAAACTATATTATATTGTATTATATAACGTGATGTGATACAATTTACAAATAAAGGGAATATGTAAATAAGAGTATTGATTTAACTGTTAAATTAATGTTATTTAATCATGCGGAGGTGGAAATTTGCGTAAGATTGTCGGAGAAAAGAAAAAGACCCAAAGAAATCGTTTTACGAGAATGTGTATGGGAGACGCACTTGTAAATATTATGCAGCAGAAAGCATATGACAAGATATCAGTTTCTGATATAGTTAAAAAAGCCGGAGTGTCAAGGATGACATATTACAATTATTATGGAACGAAAGATGAACTGGTTAAAGATTATATAGAGGAAATAACATCGCTATATCTTGAGGAAGAAAAAAATAATTTAAAAGAAAAAAATAATATAATGGATTATGTGCATATACTTTTTTTAATTAAATTTTTTGACAGGTATGGTAAATTTTTTGTAACTCTTGCAGATGCAGGGATGTATTCATTTATTATTGATGCTGCCAATATTATTATGGAAAAGGAATATAAAGATAATTATAGTACAAGCGATGATGCGGATTTTCTGAAGAAAAAAACATATGAATTATATTTTTATTCAGGTGCAATGGTCAACGTTTTTTTACAGTGGCAGAAAAACGGTAAAAACATCACACCTGAAGAACTTGCAGGTATAATCACAGATTATCGTCGGATAAGCTGACTGTACCAGCGAAATGAATCTTTTGGAATCCGTCTGCCTGTTGCATAATCAATGTATACAAGCCCGAATCGTTCATTGTATCCACTGTGCCATTCAAAATTATCAGTAAATGACCAATGGAAATATCCGATTACATCGGTTCCGGCATCAAGGGCTTTTGAAAGTTCATTAATATATCTTGTAAGATAATCAATTCTGTCGGCATCATGTACTTTGCCGTCAAGGAAAATGTGGTCGTTGCAGGAAAATCCGTTTTCGGTTATTATGATTGGAAGTTTGTAACGTTCGTACATGAAAACAGGTCCCCAGCAAAGAACTTCCGGTGTTACAGGCCATTTCAATGCAGTTCTTGCAAATCCAATTCCGTGCTTTACAATTCCATCAGAGTTGACTTCGTGCCCGTTATATATGTTGAGCCCAAGAAAATCAAGTGGTGGGTTGAGTGCTTCAACATCATCCCATGAACGGTTGTATTCACATGTTTTTCCTAGTATTACTGCGTCACAAAAAATCTGGTGGCAGAACAGGAAGTCTTCTTTATTGGTTGAAAAAGTGAGCTTTTTAGCCATTTCAATATCTTCTTTGGAACCGGTCGAAGGATAGCACAGATTGCCTGTGCTTGAAAAACCGATTTTTATTTTTCTTTTTGCACATTTTCTCATGGCACGGACGGCAGCTGCATGGGCTTTTGCAAGTGAATGAAGAATTTCAAGAACTGTCTCGTCCGGCAGAGTAAGCCCGGGAGCATGCTGGCCTGTTGAATATCCCATGCGTGTTATTATCTGTGGCTCATTAATAGTGGAAAAGTATTCTACACGATCTGAAAAATGTTCACAAATCAATTCGGCATATTTTACAAAAGCATTTATTGTGCGTTCTGAAAGCCATCCTCCGTCATCTTCAAGAGTCTGAGGCAAATCCCAGTGAAAAAGTGTTATATGTGGTGTTATGCCATTTTTAAGGCAGCAGTTTACTAGATTGTCGTAGAATTGCAACCCTTTCGCATTAGGAATTTCGTCATCGCCGTCAGGAAAAATCCTTGTCCATGATATTGAAAATCTGTATGCACTTATGCCAAGTTCAGCCATAAGTTTAATGTCATCCTCATATTTGTCATAATGGTCACATGCGATGTCACCGGTTTCGTTATCGTTGATTTTTCCGGGTGTGTGGCAGAAGGTGTCCCATATAGAAACACCTTTGCCGTCGCGGTTATATGCACCCTCAATCTGATAGGCACTTGTTGCAGTGCCCCATATAAAATCTTTTGGAAAATTCATATTGTATCCTCGATTCTTTCTTGATTATATCGAAATATTTTATAAAACAGCTGTTACATCATATTTTTTGATATTTTCATCATATGGAATAATATTTCCTTCAACAGATTTTCCGTTGACGATAAGTGATTTCAGGCCTTTCTGTGAACCGGAAGAGTTGTCAATGTGGATATTATATTCGGCACCACGAAAGGTCCTCTTTACGCTGAATTCTTTCATGTAATCCGGTATGCATGGGTCTATGCACAGACCGTCAAATTCAGGCCGTATTCCAAGAATGTACTGTGAAATGTTGGTAAATGTCCATGCTGCTGTCCCTGTGAGCCAGCTGTTTTTTGCTTCTCCGAAATGAGCAGCATCAATGCCGGCTATCATCTGTGAGTATACATAACTTTCAGTCTTGTGAAGATCACTTACATCCTGAAGATATGCCGGGCAGATTTTCTTGTATACATCAAAAGCACGGTTGCCATGTCCGACAACAGTTTCGGCAATTGAAATCCAGGGGTTGTTGTGACAGAAAATTCCTGCATTTTCTTTGTAACCTTCCGGATAAGAAGTTATTTCACCAAGCTCAGGATGATAAGATGTATAAGCAGGCTGTAAAAGAACAATGCCATATTTTGTGTCAAGTTTTTCTTCGACTGAACGGAGTGCTCTGACTGCAAGACCATTATCGGTTCCTATTCCTGCCATAACACAGAAACCTTGTGGTTCAATGAAAATCTGACCTTCTTTACATTCATGGGAGCCAACTTTTTCGCCTGCGGCATCATATGCACGTAAAAACCATTCTCCGTCCCAGCCTGATTCGGTAACAGCTTTAATCATGTCATTTACATGATTGCATACAGCATCGGCTTCGTCATCAAGACCGAGATGTCTGCATATTGCTTCGTAATCCCTGCCATATTTAACATACATTCCGGCTATAAACACTGATTCTGCTACAGGCCCTTCTGATGGTCCGGTAGTCTGGAATGATTCGCCCGGAACAGTTGAAAAACAGTTGAGGTTCAGACAGTCGTTCCAGTCGGCACGCCCGATAAGTGGCAGGTTGTGAGGACCAAGATGTGTCGTTGTGAAATTAAATGAACGACGCAGATGTTCCATTAAAGGTGCCGTATTTTCTTTGTTACAGTCAAAAGGCGTCATTTCATCGAGTATAGAATAGTCTCCTGTTTCTTTAAGGTATGCGGCAGTTCCGGCTATGAGCCAGAGCGGGTCGTCATTGAATCCGCTTCCGATATCGGAATTGCCCTGTTTTGTGAGAGGCTGGTACTGGTGATATGCACTTCCGTTTTCAAACTGGGTTGATGCGATATCTAATATACGCTGCCTTGCAGCATCAGGAATAAGATGCACGAAGCCAAGTAGATCCTGGCATGAATCGCGGAAACCCATTCCTCTGCCTGTGCCTGATTCATAATATGAAGCAGAACGTGACATATTAAAAGTTACCATGCACTGGTACTGGTTCCAGATGTTAACCATACGGCATAATTTGTCATCGGAAGTTTCAAGCGTATATTTTGAAAGAAGATTGTTCCAGTGTTCTTTCAACCGGTTAAATGCATTATCAAAAGCTTCATCAGTCATATATGTGTCAATCATTGCTTTAGCACGTTGTTTATTTATTTTTTGAGGTGCTTCCCATTTTTCATCATCAGGATTTTCTATATAACTTAACATGTAAATAAACTGGCATTTTTCATTTGGTTTAAGTGTTATGTCTTTTCTGAAAGATGCAACAGGGTTCCATCCGCTTGCTTTTGAATTATGTGATGTTTTTGCGGCGACTGCATCAGGCATCTGAGGGCTTCCATAAGTTCCAAGGAAACTGTCACGGTCAGTATCAAAACCGTCACAAGATGAATTCACTGCACATAAAGCATAGTGATTGCGGCGTTCGCGGTACTCGGTCTTATGATAAATACATGAATTCGCTTTGTAAGGTTCAATCTCAACTTCTCCCGTGCTGTATGTACGCTGGAAATTGTTCATATCATCAACGGCATTCCAGAGACAGAATTCAATATATGAATAAACTGAAAATGTCTTAGATTTATCGGAAGTATTATTAAGACTTAAACGTGTAAGCTCACAGTTTGCTCCAATTGGAACAAATGATGCAACATGTGCTTCAATGCCATTTTTGCTGCCTTTGTATGTTGTATATCCAAGACCATGACGACATTCGTAGCTGTCAAGTTCAGTCTGTACAGGCTGCCATCCCGGATTCCAGATGCATCCGTTATCGTTAATATAAAAATAATGACCGTTAGAATCAAGCGGAGCATTGTTATAGCGGTATCTTGTAAGTCTTAAAAGCTTTGCATCTTTATAAAATGCATATCCGCCGCCTGTGTTGCTTATTAGTCTGAAAAAACTTTCACATCCAAGGTAATTAATCCATGGAAGAGGAGTTCTGGGAGTTGTTATAACATATTCTTTATTATCATCATCAAAATATCCCAAATTCATATAAACCTCATTTCTGCATATTTTATTTATATGCAAGCTGTATTAGATATTACGAAAACGATTAAGGAAGAGAAATCAGTAAAACACAGGAGAAATGAAGATAAAACCTGTATATTGTATAATATGATTGTCCTGATTAAAAAATTAAGAATATATTTATCTGATTTGAGTATATTTTAATGAAAATGAAAAAGCAATGTTTAATGATAAAAAACAGAAAAATAGTCATATTGTACAAAAATGTACATACAAAATTCGTCATAACTATAAAAAATAAAAAAACAGTTGCATTAAAACAGATGTCGTGCTATAGTGAACTTACGAAAACGATTAAGTAATAACAACAGGCACAGGTAAAGGGGTAAGGTACGATGGTTTCTATGAGAGATATTGCAGAAAAATGCAGCGTGTCAGTTGCGACAGTAAGCAAGGCACTTAATAATCATAGTGACATCAGTGAAGAGACCAGAAAGAAGATACGTCAGACTGCAAGTGATATGGGTTATTATCCTAACTCAGCAGCCAGAGCATTGAAAACTAACCGTTCATATAACATTGGCGTGTTAATGAACGATAAAGCACACAGTGGTCTGACACATGAATATTTTTCAGCGGTGCTGGAGGGTGTTAAGGTCGAATCCGAAAGTCGTGGATATGATATTACATTTATCAATACCCATAACAGAAAGATGACATACTATGAACATTGCAAATATCGCAATCTTGACGGTGTTGTTATTGCCTGCGCGGATTTTGAAGAACCTGAAGTACAGGAAGTTGTCAATGGTGCTATTCCCTCAGTGACTATTGATTACATATTTAACAACTGTACTTCCGTCAGCTCAGATAATGTAAAGGGGATGAGAGAACTTGTACAGTATGTATATAAGATGGGACATCGTAAGATTGCTTATATACATGGTGAGAGTAATTCAGAAGTAACAAAAGAAAGACTTGCATCATTTTATATGACACTTGAAGAACTTGATGTAGATGTTCCGGATGAATATGTTAAGTCATCTGAATATCTGAATGCAGTTAAAGCAGAGAAGCTTACAAATGAACTTCTTAATATGACGGATGCACCGACATGTATTTTTTATCCTGATGATTTATCTTATTCGGGAGGGTTTAATGCTATAAAAAGCAGAGGCTTAAAAGTGCCGGATGATATTTCAATGGTAGGTTATGACGGCATTAAGCTTTCACAGATATTGAATCCAAAGCTTACGACAGTAGAACAGCAATCAAGAAAGATAGGAATGCTTGCTGCGAGAGAGCTTATAGCATGTATTGAGAATCCCAAGACTGCATTGGTTAAAAGAGTTGTCGTTGATGGCAGATTACTGGAAGGAGAGACAGTAAAAGACATCAGACAAAAGTAAACAGATGTGATGCAACAGGCAAAGAAACAAAGGGTTATGTATTGGTTAAGTTTTAGAGGAGGTTTGATTATGATGAAAAGAAAATTAACAAGTCTGTTTCTTGCAACAGCAATGGTAATGACAACGCTTGCCGGATGCGGTAATTCCGGTGGAAAGCCAGCTGCAAAGGTAGATACAAGTGAAGCAGCACAGGGAAAGGTTCTTAATATTTATTGCTGGAATCAGGAATTCCAGGAAAGATTTGAATACTTTAAGAAATCAGGAAAATTACCTTCAGATGTAAAGGTTAATTTCGTTGTTACACCAAATGAGAATAATGCTTATCAGAATGCACTTGATGCAGCACTGTTAAAGCAAAAAGATGCACCGGCAGATGAAAAGGTTGATATTTTCCTTGTAGAAGCCGATTATGCATTAAAATATGTAGACAGTGATTATACACTTGATGTTGTAAATGATATTGGTCTTACAAAAGATGACATTGCTGACCAGTATCAGTATACAAAGGATATCGTAACTGATTCAAAGGGTGTCCAGAAAGGTACAACATGGCAGGCAACACCTGGACTTTTCGCTTACAGACGTTCTATTGCAAAGGATGTATTGGGAACTGATAATCCGGATAAGGTTCAGGAAGCACTTTCATCATGGGATAAGTTTAATTCTGTTGCTGAAAAGGCAGCTGCCAAAGGTTATAAGATGCTTTCTGGTTATGATGATTCATACAGGGTATTTTCTAACAACGTATCAGCACCTTGGGTTGATTCAAATAACAAGATTGTAATTGATGACAATATTATGAAGTGGGTTGACCAGACAAAGCTTTTCACAGAGAAAGGATATAATAACAAGTCATCTCTCTGGGATAATGTATGGGCAGCAGACCAGGGACCTAAAGGTAAGGTATTTGGTTTCTTCTATTCAACATGGGGCATTAACTTCACACTTCTTGGTAACTCACTTGCAACTCCTGTAAAGGAAGGTGGTAAGGAAGAAGTTGGTAATGGTATCTATGGTGATTATGCAGTATGCCAGGGACCACAGAGTTATTACTGGGGTGGTACATGGATCTGTGCAGCAGCAGGAACAGATAATCCAAACCTCATTAAAGAGATTATGAAGACACTTACATGTGATAAGAGTACAGAAGTTCAGATAACAAAAGATACACAGGATTACACAAACACAATTTCAGGTATGAATGAACTTGCTTCAAGTGATTTCAAGTCAGCATTTCTTGGCGGACAGAATCATATCAAACTGTTTGCACAGGCTGCACCTAAGATTAACATGAAGAATATTTCAGCTTATGACCAGGGTCTTAACGAAGAATTCCAGAAAGCTATGAAGGATTACTTCGATGGAAATGTAACTAAGGATAAAGCACTTGATAACTTCTACAAAGCAGCTATTGAGAAATATCCAAACTTGTCACACTAATAAATATATGTAATTAAGTGATGGAAGCACGTCGGGAAATCAATAATTGGTATTTAATCTGAATCGGTTTCAAGGCGTGCTTTCCTGTCGCTGGAAATGGAGGGCGGCATGAAAAGAAAAAAATCAAAATGTGTGAGTTATGCAAAGTGGGGATATATTTTTTTGATACCATTCTTTTTGGTATATATTATTTTTCAGTTAATTCCGTTGCTTTCCACTTTCTATAACAGTTTTTTTGAAAATTACAGAGTTGGTCTTATGCAGGTAGGACCTACATTTGTTGGATTTAAAAATTATAAAGAAATATTATTTAACAGCGAACTTCCAATGTATTTAAAGAATACATTTATTATATGGATGATGGGATTTATTCCACAGATGTTTTTCTCATTATTACTTGCATCATGGTTTACGGATTTAAGATTAAGATTAAAATGTACAGGTTTTTTCAAGACAGTTATATATATGCCGAACCTGATTATGGCATCTGCATTTTCAATGTTATTTTATACAATATTCTCAGATGCAGGTCCTATTAACAATCTTCTTAATTCAATGGGACTTCCTACATACAGGTTTCTGGCGGAGGTCGCCGGAGCCAGAGGACTTATCGCACTTATGAATTTCCTCATGTGGTTCGGTAATACAACAATTGTCCTGATGGCTGGCATTATGGGAATTGATACAGGAATTATGGAAGCGGCAAGAATTGATGGAGCGAGTTCATTCCAGATATTCAGAAAGATTACACTTCCAATTATAAAACCTATCATGGCTTATACACTTGTAACTTCACTTATCGGTGGTATCCAGATGTTTGATGTTCCTCAGATTCTTACTAATGGTAATGGTAATCCGGACAGAACAAGCATGACTGCCATCATGTATCTGAATAAGCATTTGTATAGTAAGAATTATGGTATGGCGGGTGCTCTTTCAGTTATATTATTTATAATAACAGCAGTGCTTAGTATTTTCGTATTCAAATATGTAACAAAAGATATGGTGGATACAGGTGCAAAAGCATCGAAGAAAGCAAAGAAGTGAAGGGAGGCGTAGATTATGAGTACAGAAACAAATAAGAAAAAAGCGGATAAAAGCGATAAAATTGCATTATATATACAAAGAACTCTGTGCTATATTGTATTAATTCTGTTATCAATTTTATGCCTGTTTTCATTTTATGTATTGCTTATAAATACTACAAGATCTCATCCGGATATACAGAAAGGTTTTTCACTTATTCCGGGAAAATCATTTCTGGTTAACATGAAAAATCTTCTGACAGATAAGCAGCTTCCGGTGTTAAGCGGTATGGCAAACAGCCTTCTTGTAGCCAGTGGAACAGCAATTCTTTCAGTATATTTTTCGGCACTTACAGCATATGCAATACATGCTTATAATTTCAGATTTAAGAAACTGGCATTTACATTTATTATGATTATAATGATGGTGCCTACACAGGTATCAGCACTTGGATTTATCAAGCAGATGAGTGATATGCATCTGATGAATTCATTCATACCGCTTGTTGTTCCTTCAATAGCTTCACCGGTAGTATTTTTCTTTATTAAGCAGTATATGGACAGTGTACTTCCGATTGAACTTGTTGAAGCAGCAAGAATTGATGGTGCACATGAATTCAGAATATTTAATCAGATAGTGCTTCCGCTTATGAAGCCGGCAATTGCAGTACAGGCGATATTCACTTTCGTTGCTTCATGGAATAACTATTTTATTCCTTCGCTTCTTCTTAATAAAGATAGTAAGAAAACACTTCCAATACTTATTGCACAGCTTAGAAGTGCAGACTTTTTGAAGTTTGATATGGGTAAGGTTTATATGATGCTTGGATTTGCAATTCTTCCGGTTATTGTAGTTTATCTGTGTCTTTCAAAATTTATTGTAAGAGGTGTTACGCTTGGTGGTGTAAAGGGTTGATTTTAAACTGCTTTTCATAGGCAAAGGCCTCCTTTATAAAACCCCGGTAAAAGTCGTAAAGAGTCTTTTGCCGGGGTTATTTATATAAAAAAATGACCGATAAAATATATATGTGCATTTGATAAAAAATATACAACATAAAGCGGAAAGGAGAGAAATATGAGAGTTACTACACAGATGTTAAATGAGACAGCAAGAAAAGCGAGACTTCCAATTAATAATTCAACATTGCTTGATTATATTAATAATGATAGTTCAGCAGATTCGATGCTTAACAGCATAAATGTCAGCACATCAGCAGCGACACAGATGCTGAAAGCAAAAGTTTCCAAAACAGGATATGAAAATACTGATAAATCATCAGAGGATTTGCAGAATGCTATTGATAAGCTTGCAGGTGAAAAGAGTACAGTATTTAAAGATGCAAGAGAAAGCAAAGATACTTCAAAGGTTACAGCAGCAGTACAGGAACTTATAGATAAATATAATTCGCTTGTTGAAGTTATGTCAAAAACTTCCTCAAGCCTTGACGAATTCTATAAGAAAGCATTAAAGGGACTTCCAGAGAGTATTAAGGAATCACTTGAAAAAGTCGGAATAACTTATAACAGTGACGGAACTCTTGAGGTTGATTCTGATAAGCTTAAAAAGGCAGACGTTGATTCACTTGAAAAAATATTTGGAAGTGATTCTGAATTTATGAAAAAGCTTTCGTTTGTTACAGACAGGATTGAGAGTAATGCTGAAGCTAATTTACAGAGTGTGAGCAGTACATATAGTTCTACAGCAGATATTATGTCTTCATTCAACAGCTCAAAATATGATTTTCTTGGTTGATAATTATTGAATTTACGAAACTTGTAAAGAGTATATATTCTTCATAGGTAGAAACTAAAAAAAGCACCGCTTCCGGATTTCCCGAAAGCGGTGCTTTTAAAGTAATCTAAAGCATATGACATATCGGCATAATGCCTATATATTCATTGTTTATTATAACTGTGGACCTGCTGAAACAAGTGCCTTACCAGCTTCATTTCCTTCGTATTTAGCGAAGTTCTTAATGAATCTGCCAGCTAAGTCTTTAGCTTTAACTTCCCATTCAGAAGCATCAGCATATGTGTCACGAGGATCAAGAATCTCTGTTGCAACACCTGTAAGTTCTGTAGGTACTTCAAAGTTGAAGTAAGGAATCTTCTTTGTAGGAGCATTGAGGATATCTCCGTTAAGGATTGCATCGATGATACCACGAGTATCCTTGATTGAGATTCTCTTGCCTGTGCCGTTCCAACCTGTGTTAACGAGGTAAGCCTTAGCACCGCTCATCTTCATCTTCTTAACAAGTTCTTCAGCATACTTTGTTGGGTGAAGCTCAAGGAAAGCCTGACCGAAGCAAGCTGAGAATGTAGGAGTAGGTTCTGTAATACCACGCTCTGTACCAGCAAGCTTAGCTGTGAAACCTGAAAGGAAGTAGTACTGTGTCTGCTCTGGTGTAAGAACAGATACTGGAGGAAGTACGCCGAAAGCATCTGCTGAAAGGAAGATTACGTTCTTTGCAGCTGGTGCTGAAGAAATAGGACGTACAATATTCTTAATGTGGTTAATTGGATAAGATACACGAGTGTTTTCTGTAACGCTCTTATCAGCAAAATCAATCTTACCATTAGCATCAAGTGTTACATTCTCAAGAAGAGCGTTACGCTTGATTGCATTGTAGATATCAGGTTCAGAATCTTTATCAAGGTTGATAACCTTAGCATAGCATCCACCTTCAAAGTTGAATACACCGTTATCATCCCAGCCGTGTTCATCATCACCGATGAGGAGACGCTTAGGATCTGTAGAAAGTGTTGTCTTACCTGTACCTGAAAGACCAAAGAAGATAGCTGTGTTCTTGCCATCTAAATCTGTGTTAGCTGAGCAGTGCATTGAAGCGATACCCTTTAATGGGAGATAGTAGTTCATCATAGAGAACATACCCTTCTTCATCTCACCGCCGTACCATGTATTGATAATAACCTGTTCGCGGCTTGTAATATTGAATGCAACGCAAGTCTCTGAGTTAAGACCTAATTCTGCATAATTTTCAACTTTTGCCTTAGAAGCGTTGTATACAACGAAATCTGGCTCAAAGTTCTTGAGTTCTTCTTCTGTTGGCTTGATGAACATATTTGTTACGAAATGTGCCTGCCAAGCAACTTCAACGATGAAACGAACTGCCATTCTTGTGTCTTTGTTAGCACCACAGAATGCATCAACAACGAAAAGTCTCTTGTTGCAAAGCTCTTTCTTAGCGATGTCCTTAACCTTAGCCCATACATCTTCTGGCATTGGGTGGTTATCGTTCTTGTACTCATCGCTTGTCCACCATACAGTGTCCTTTGAGTTTTCGTCAACTACGATATACTTATCTTTAGGAGAACGTCCTGTGTAGATACCTGTCATAACATCAACAGCACCAAGTTCGCTTTCCTTACCAACTTCATAACCTTCGTTCTTAGAAGATGTCTCTTCCTCGAATAATAATTCATAAGAAGGGTTATGAACTATCTCAGTTGTACCTGTGATACCATACTTGCTTAAATCGATTTCTGCCATCTTACATTTAACCTCGTTTCTTTACTTATTGTGCGATAACCGTCTTTAAAGGCGGTTTTATCTTCTTATATTATACATAATCGACCTGTAAAATCAACACAATTTGTGTAATTTTTGACGAAAATGATAAAAATTTAACAACATTTTTATATTTTATATATCTTAATAAACATCGCAGTAATTACCCTGTTAAGCTATTGTAAAATAGAGGATGAAATATTAAAATAAATAGCATGGATTTTATTACATGATTTTGAGACGCAGCTGCATGCATTTATGGTAACGCAGTTTATTGATATTAAGAAAATTGATGATTAATCAGTTTTGCTAGAAAATAAATATGTGAAAGGAATGTCGGGTATGAAAAACAGAAAATTTTTTGATGAGATTACAGACAGAACAGGTACCCATTCAATAAAGTGGGACAGGGTTAAAGAAGGTGGTCTTGCCATGTGGATTGCGGATATGGATTTTCGTACACCGCATGCGGTAACTGATTCGATAATCAAAAGAGCAGAAAATGGGATTTTTGGATATACTGAAATACCGGACGAGTGGTACTGTGCATATCAGAAATGGTGGAAAGACAGATATAATTTTTCTATTAATAAGGAATGGCTTATATTTACAACCGGCGTAATCCCGGCTATATCAAGCATTATCCGCAAAATGACTACACCGGCAGAAAATGTTGTTGTTATGACACCTGTTTATAATATGTTTTTTGATTCGATATTGGATAATGGAAGAAATGTGCTTGAAAGCAGGCTCGTATATAATGATGGAAAATACAGCATAGATTTTGCGGATTTGGAAGAAAAGCTCGCAAATCCACAGACATCTATGATGATATTATGTAATCCGCATAATCCTACAGGAAATATATGGAATAGAGATATTTTAGATAAAATAGGAAAACTTTGCAAAAAATATCATGTGCTCGTTGTGTCTGATGAGATTCATTGTGATATAACAAAACCAGGTATCAGCTATATCCCGTTTGCATCTGTATCAGATGTGTGCAGAGATAATTGTATTACATGTGTTGCACCGACAAAGACATTTAATATTGCCGGAATCCAGACAGCGGCAGTTATCGTGGCTGATGAAAATATCAGACATCGTGTTATCACAGGACTTGAGACAGACAATTTGGCAGAGACTAATGTTTTTGCGGCTGATGCGGCGGCTGCGGCATATAGTGAAGGTGGAGAGTGGCTTGACGACCTTAGAGAATATCTGTGGGAAAACAGGCAGTTTGCAGAAAAATTTATAAAAGAAAGAATTCCGCAGATAAAGCCCGTGGAGTCAGACGCTACATATCTTATGTGGCTTGATTGCACAGATATTGCAAGTGATTCTGATGAATTAAAAGACTTTATATGTGAACGCAGCGGGCTGTATGTAAGCAGCGGCTCTGCTTACAGAAGCAACGGTGGATTTTTAAGATTTAATATTGCATGCCCACAAAAAATGCTTGAAGATGGACTTAAACGCCTTGAAAAATCTGTTAAGGAATGGAAATGTTCATGAAAAACATACATGGTGGAGATATTTATAAATATGAAAATGTGACAGATTTTTCAGCTAATATTAATCCTATGGGAATTCCGGAAAGCGTGCGTGAGGCGGTTGTTAATTCGCTTGAAATGTGTGAAAATTATCCGCAGATGTTTTGCGATGATTTAAGAGAAAAGATTGGTAGAAGACATGGAGTTGACAGTAGCTTTATTATATGCGGAAACGGAGCTTCTGATGTGTTGTACAGATATGTATTTGCCATAAAACCGAAAAATGCGGTTGTTGCAGCTCCATGTTTTGCAGAATATGAAGCCGCACTTGAATGTGTCGGGGCAAAAGTTGAATATTATCAGATCAATCACAACACATTTGAAATAGAAGATGATTTTATGGAAATGTTTGAGTATAAACCTGATATGATTTTTTTATGTAATCCTAATAATCCTACGGGGATACTTATAAATGACCGTTTGCTTGAAAGAATTATAAAGGAATGTGACAGGAACGGAGTGCGTATTTTTCTGGATGAATGTTTTCTTGATTTTACAGGGCAGGAAGATAAACTTTCATACGTTAAAAGTATATTAAGATACAGAGGTTTGTTTGTTCTGAAGGCATTTACCAAAATGTATGCAATACCGGGCATCAGGCTTGGATATGGCATTACATATGATAAAGAGCTTATTGGCAAAATGTATGATGCAGGGCAGCCGTGGAATGTTTCTGTTCTGGCACAAAATGCAGGAATAGCTGCTCTTGATGAGGATAAATTTGCTGCAGACACAGTAAGTTTAATAAGTAAAGAGAGAGAATTTATCTGTACTAATTTTCAAAGAATGAATATTAAGTATTGGGAGAGTGGTGCAAATTATATATTTTTTATGCACAAAAAAGGTCTGAAAGAAGAACTTTTAAACAGAGGAATCCTTATAAGAGACTGCAGCAATTATAAGAATCTCACAGACGGGTATTACAGAATTGCCATAAAATCACATAAAGATAATGTAAAATTGATAGACGCTTTAGCTGATATTGATATTAATTAGGAGAACTTATGCTGGCTGGTGATTTGTCACATAAAGAGGTTTTTGTTATTTTGAAAAAATATCTTTCATTCTGAGAGGTTACAGTGAACCTGTACTTGCAGGTACATACTCAAATGCACTTGTGGCTGCCAATTTAATGAGTTTGTTTGTGTGAATTTTAATCTATTGGAAATTTTCGGAAATAAAAATGTCGAATCGCATGGTTCGACATTTTTTTTGCGTTGTGGGTGGTATATATGTAGGTAAGCAAAGGAGGAGAAAAAATGTATGGTGTAATTGATGTAGGGAACTGTGTATTTTGCAGAAACGTGTATACAAATGTGATTTTTTTGCAAAACGGACGCATTTGCTGTGAAAGACCGATTATGTATTTAAGGCAGATACCGGAAAATGCGTGGAATTACGGCAACAATAATTATATATATGCCAATCGTGTAAATATGCAAAATAATTATATTGATTATTGGAGCCGTAATGTTGCTGCCCCAAATAAGGAGCAGTGCCGAGAGGAATTAAGGCGGGCATTTAAAAACATGCTTGATGCGGCTTCTAAGCAGACTGAAAATACAGCCCCGATGTTATCGATTTTTTTTGATGCCGTTGGATTTGTCATGGCGGATAATTTTGCGGAGGCTATAAATAAGTCAATGGAGATTGAGCGGAAGTATCAGGGGATTGTGTGGTGAGAGGTGTGAAAATGTGCGAGGGGTATGGCGGTTGTCATGTTCTCTGTTTTATTGTGGCAATGTAAAGGGAAAAGTAGTATAATTGAGAAAAATTGAATTTATATGAGAGGTATACCTATGAGAAATGATGCAATTGCATATAATGAAAAATATTGGAATAATCATGCAGATTTATGGTTTGGGACAACTGCTCTTCCGCAGTATGGTGTGAAATTTCCAACGGAAGATGAGTTAAAGCTATTTGGAAATGTAACCGGTAAGAAGATGTTGGAAATTTGTTGCGGTAGCGGTCATTCCTTAAAATATCATGCAGAAAGAAACGCCGGCGAGTTATGGGGAATTGATATTTCTCAAAATCAACTTGATAATGCCCAAAAGTATCTTGATGAATGTGGATATGCAGCAAATCTCATATGTAGTTCTATGGAAGAAATGAATCTCCCTCAATGTTATTTTGATTATGTGTACTCTATATATGGTATTGGCTGGACTACCGATTTGCAAGGGACTTTTAATAAAATTGCTTCCTGTTTAAAAAAAGATGGGATATTTATTTTTAGCTGGAATCACACGTTATATCATTGCGTTGCCTTTTGTCGAGAGAATGGAAAGAATATGTTGGATGATGGCAAAATGGTATTTGAATCAAGTTACTTTGATGAATCTTATTATAAAATGCCTGTGCATGATAGTGAAGTTATTTTGTGTAATCGTATGATTTCAACATATGTTAATGCTCTTGCAAAAGCGGGCTTTGTAATTGAGCAAATGATTGAGCAAAATGTTAGTGATATGAATGACACAAGTGAAAAGGCAAAAAAGGCAGAAATGATACCTATTTCGGTGTGCTTTAAGGCTAGAAAGTTATAAAAATTACTCTTATTAATGTTCAATTTGTTTGTTTGAATTACGAAATTCCCAATTTTACAGTGAGAATGAAAGTGTGTAAAGATTTAAAGTTAGTAGAAAAAAATGTCGAATCGCAGGATTCGACATTTTTTTTGCGTTGTGGGTGGTATATATAGATAAAGGAATTTTATGGGAAAGGAGGGAAAATGTGGGGGATGAGTATAAATGTATGTAAAGTTATTAAGGAGAAGAGCGTATGAAAGAGATAAAGACGAAAGAAGATGTATTTAAAGCAATTTGTAATGCGTCAAGGTTGGGAAATTTAGGTTTTTTTGTTGGCTCGGGTTTTACAAAAGCAATACTGGAAAATAATACCTATTATGAAGCGTATACATGGGCTGAATTATTAAAAGTATGTTGCGAAGAGATGAAAATTAATGAAAATATATTAAAAAATAAAAATTCTTATCCTGAAATTGCAACAAAAATATGTAAGGAATATAGTATTGAAAATAATATTACATATCAAGAAGCTGTTAGAAAAATGAAGTGCATAATTAGTGAAAAAACAAATGTTTATCCAGAAGAGAGTATCAAAGAGGATTATGAAAAATACTTTAGAAATATTCCAGCATCCTGGATTACTACTACTAATTATGATACGGTTTTAGAAAATATTTTGGGTGGTGATTGTATATCTATCTCACCAGATGGTTGTTTTACCAAAATTTCAAATATGATTCCTATTTATCACATTCATGGAGTATGTAATATACCGGATAGTATTGTTATAACAAATGAAGATTATGCATATATGTTTAGACCTAATGATTACAGACAGGCACGATTACCATTTTTGATGAAAGAGTCACTTGTTATTATGATTGGATATGCATTGGGAGATTTGAATGTTATTACAGCAGTCGATTGGGCTAATAATGTTTATACAAATACAAGTGGAGAATACGACTTCCCTATTGTTCAGCTGCTTTATACAGATAATCCTAAACGAGATCCATATGTTGAACAGAATGGGATTGTAATTTTTGAGGTTTCTGATATTAGCAAATTCTTTCTGGAACTTTATGATTTTTCAAAAGACTATAATGTAGAATATGAAAATTATATTTCGTTGGTTAATTCAAATGTAATGTATTTTAATCAATATCAGGATGAAAATGTAATAAATAATTTTATTGGAAATGTAGACGGTGTCAGGGATAATAAAATTAATTTTATTGCAGAACTTCCGCAAGAATTTGGATATGTATATAATTATTTTTTTACATTTATATATTCTGCAATGCTTGCACTTGATGAAATGGCTAAACCTAATGGAGCGTTTTATGCATATGATTGGAAGTTAGAGTTAATAATTGATATTTTAAAAAATGTACCAATAAAAAATATGCCAAATTCATTTTTTGGAATGCTTGCAAATTCATTAAATGATGTAGCTGCTTTTATAGGCTATAGAATTGGTGAGAGTTTTGCGGCAGGACAGAGGTGGGATAATGAAAAGAGCAATTTGTCTGAGGAGGTTATAGATGCTTTATGGCTTTTTGCTAAGTCAAGCCGGCATTTATATAATTTAAAAATTTTGCTTAAAAATATATAAGAAACATAATTAGAATTGTTTATTTTAAACCACCGGTTCAATGACATATTACATATCATAATATAAAATATATAACGTGTTAAAGAAATGGAGGTTTGGAAATGGGATACAGAAATTATATTCCGCTGAAAAATTTTTCATTAAAATATAAATATTTTTGTTATTTTGATACAAGAGACTATGTAGCAGATAATTTATTTGCAAAAAACAATGTGAGTGTCAAGTATGAAAAAGAGGCATGTAGGCCGGATTCAGATTTTATCATTGTTTTTTGCAAAGTGAAAAAATATGAAGTTGGAAGTTTCCTGAATTCATTATTTGAACTTAATAATAAAATGCTGTTGCTTGGGTACAGTGAGTATCAGAATTTTTGCAAGAATATATATGAAACAATTATGGAAAATTTAGCCGTGGGATGTTAAAATTAAAATAGTTCGGGATAGATTAAGGAGGAACAGAAATGCAGCCTGTTTATTTATCTATTCAACAAAAAGCAACTGGTGAAAGAATCAGGGAATTGTTAAAGAAAAATGGATATACCGTGAAAGATATTCAGAAATTTATGGGATTTGAAAATCCTCAAGCCATATATAAATGGATTTCAGGGCGGTCACTTCCAAGTATAGATAATTTTCTTATTCTAAGCAAAGTGTTACATACCAGTATTGAAGATATCCTCGTCGTTGACGGGGATATTTTTGCGTTAAAATTAAATATCAATTGTGTATGGGGTTGAAAAATATATTAATGGTAATTAGATTGGAGGTGTAAAATGAGTAATAAAAAATATTATGTAAATAATGTCTGGGATAAAGAAGAATTTCGCCGGTGTGCTTTGGGTAAAAAATTTAAAATGCAGGAAATATTAAAGTATTTAAAAAGATGTATAAAATGGAGTTGTCAGCGTATAGTCAGAGGTTATGCGGAGTGTGACGTCTGGAATATGGATGGTTATCTGCAACGGTTGGTTCCTGATATGCTACAGGATTTAAAGGATAACAGAAATGGTTCGCCATCATATCTTGGGGAAAATTATACGAATGAAGAGGGAATTTTAGTTAATGATACATGCCATGATGAGTGGGATAAGATATTGGATAATATGATTTTTTTATGGAGAGAATCTAACGAAGAGACATGTAAAAGAATAAATCCATATTATGATGAGTATGACAAGGCATTTGAAGAATTTACAGAAAAATACGGCATATTGGGAGATAAATTAAGGACAGAAGCTGAGTTGGAAAATGATAAAAAGTTCAGGGTAAGGACGGGACATTTTATGGATGAACTATATAAGTTATTGAATTACAAGTCCAATGACAAATACTTGACTATTGTTTATAGTATATTTATAATAGTATTTATAAAAATAATGCGAAAAAAGTATTTAGGAAAGGAAGATGTGATATGGTACCTGTAATTGATAATATTGAAACCGGCAATAATATAAGAAGAATAATGCAAAACCAGGGATTGACTGTAAAAGATGTGAAAAAGTATCTTGGGCTCGGATGTCTGCAGAGCATATACCGATGGATGAACGGTGCTAATGTGCCGTCGATTGACAATTTATATGCATTGAGTAATTTGTTTCAGATGCCAGTTGATGAGATAGTGCGTGGAAACAGACCTAAGATTGAGCCTCGCGATGAACATTATTATAGTATGAGAAAACGAATGCTTGCGTATTGCAGACTAAGTAAAAAATATTTATCTTATGATTAGGTTTGGATTTGATGATGTAAGCTGCTGAACATGACTGGTACATTAAGGTTAGAGCAGATAATGTGGTAAAGAGTAAAATGGATGTTCCAAACTCACTTGCACAAAAATTATGCGTGAGCTAGATTCTGACAATGGCATCGGATTGATTGAGAAGAAACGGAGAGGGCTTGGTAAACCGGACATTATTTATGTGAAAAACTTTTCTTCTGTTCCAGATGAAAAAGAAGAAAACGAGCCTTCAAACCCTGATGTTTCCACAGAAGTAAAAAGATTTAACTTCAAAAAGCAAAAGAATTTAACTTCTGGAAGTAAAGAAAGTGAACTTCAAGAGGTAAAAGAATCTGCCCTCAAGAGGGAAAGAAAGTTGACTTCTGAAAGTAAAGAAATTGTACCTCAAGAAGTAAACGATTTTTTCCCTAATTATAACAATACTAACCATAACAATTTTAATTATAACGATATGAATTATACCAATCCTATCAATCAATCTGGTAATGAGAGTAAGACGGAAAAAAGAATTGATTTGATGGATGATGTCAATGCATACATAGAACTGATTAAGGAGAACATCGAATATGAGCATCACATGAAGTACGATGACTGGCAGAACAGGGCTTTGTATGAGGAGCTTTTTGAGGTTATCTGTGAGGTAGTGTGTGTAAAACGTACAACAATTCGGATTGCAGGAGAGGACTATCCGTATGAGCTTGCAAAGTCAAAATTCCTAAAACTGAATAGTGGACATTTGGAGTATGTGATTGGCTGTATGCATGATACAAATACGAAAATATCCAATATCAAGGCATATATGGTTACTGCTCTTTATAATGCACCCTCAACGATGAACCATTATTATCGGCAGGAAGTGCAGCACGATATGTACGGAGGTGGCTGGCATGAAAAAGGTATTGTTTAAAATAATTATTCCCTTAGTTGTTCTTGGAGTGTGGGCACTGACGTGTTATCTGGTCTGTAATAAAGCAGGTGGTTTTGATTATTTCCTTTATTGGATTTTGGTCGGCTGTCCTTATGGCATCAGAAAAATGTGTATGTTTCTTGTGCCAAAGAATTTTGGGATTGCCGGAAGCATAGGAATCTTGGCACTGAACTGTATTGGTGGAGGACTGATTGGTGGTATTATTGTTCTTGTGAGGATTATCGTTATATTTACGGAGATAATAAAAGTAATAGCAGGACACTTCTGGACACAATGTCCAAAGGTGTAAAAGAAAAAAGAGCAACAAAAAAGGCATTGTCAATCAATCATAAACAATACCTCTACTTGTCATCTGGAACATATTCCATAATATCTTCAATCCGGCAGTCAAGTATCTGACATAGCCTGTTCAGAATAATGGTCTTTACTACCATATTTTGCCGGAGCCGCTGAAGCTGTGCTTTGTCAATGCCATAATATTTAATGAGTTGGTACTGACTGATGTTTTTAGCCTTGAGCGTTTGCCAAAGGGGATCGTATTTAATCATACAGGCAACTCCTTTCCTACCTTGTATTTTAATGGCAGGGAACTTATAATAATATGGTGTGTGTAAACACCGTAAAATATGCAAATGGTAAAGACGATAATGATTTTTTCTGAAGAATGAGGATATAGATGCAGGTAGTGTGGTTTTGAAACAGGAGGATGGTTAATTGTGAAAGAAAAATACATTACAGACGATGAAAGGGAGAAATGCAAAAAAGTTGCAGATGCTTTTGCAGAGCTGTATGAGATTGAGAATATACTTGTTGTGGATGCTGGAAGATACGGTTTTGTCAAGTTACAGTATTATAGACCGCCAGAGGGTTTTGAAGATGCAATTACCTTTACGGATAGTCGGAGCATGTTTGAAAACTTGTGGGAGGAATGGCTTGACACACAGCTTTTCCTTCTGGCAAAAGGAACACCAATGGCAGGAATGGGGTATAATGAGATATTCCGGTGTCTGCCAAAGGAGAAACAAGAGGAACTTATGAATAGAAAAGCCGGATTTGCAAAAACGGCAGGAATAGAATAATCAGGTAACAGCGTTAAGGCAGTTATGAGTGAAATACTTGTAGCTGCTTTTTTTGTGCTTTTGGACACGATGTCCAGAAGCGGGAAGGAGAGACATATAGATGGAATCAATGAGAGATATTAACATGGTAATGGAGCGTGAGATAGCGAAGGGGAGTTGCCCTTTGAAACTGGATCATATTGAATTTGGAGATTATTCGTATCAGGAGATAACATCAAAAGAGAAATTGCTAGAGGTGTTATCGTATTTGTTGCGGATAGGTGACTTCAAGCAGTACGCCGGAAAGACGATTCTAAATAATGTTTATATGGACCTGCGAGGAAAAAAGCCTGTATTTAAGAGAACCAAGACGGCTATGGAAAGAAATAATATATTTGCAACAATCAGAAGGTATGCAAAGAAGCTAAAGCCGAAGTATAATGGAGATGTATATCTGGAAACTGTCAGATGTTATTTCGATATATCGCAAGAAAATCTGGAAAAGTGCCGATATACATATCAAGGGAATGAAACATACGCCTTTCTAATGTCAGACAAGTATATCATGGCTTTATATACGCATTGTCTGGTGGCGAGGAAAGAAGTTGCTATACAGGGGATGCAGATTGAAAGCTTTACGGAAAAAGAGTATGGTATGGTCAGACTGGAGGATGTGGGCGATGTTTTGTTTCAGGCGTTGTTGCTTGATGATATAAAATTGGAGGTGGGAAAGATGTATGCAAAGTTTTATACTTGTTTTATTGTTAGATGAAATACGTCAAATAGGTATTTGGAGGTTAAATTATGAATGATTACTACGCTGGATATGATGAAAAATATCCTGATTTGATAATAAAGATTCTAGAATATTTTGATATTTCTAATAATGCAGATTTACCTGTGGCAAAAAAATCAGTAATTGGTTTCTGTGAGAAATATCAAGAAAAGGAAGGAAAAGGTTCTTCTTTCATCTATTAGCCTAATATTGTTGATAGAATATGCAGACGATTATGTGAATGTAACCAGATAACATGTATTAAAAATGATGGTGGTCTTGGATTACAAAATAATTATATGTTTATTCTTAACAAAAGTGACTTTTTTGAAAAGAACAAAAGACGGTTGAGTTATTACTTTAACTCAATGGTATACGGATTTGAGTATATTTATCGTACATATAAGGATTCTATTGTTCCATTAGTATGGGAAAAAACGAATGGAGATTATGCTGTTGGAACTGGCTTTGCATATTTAGGTGGAATCGTTACGGCAAAGCATTGTGTTACAGATGTGACAAATTTGCAAATTAAAGGATATAAAGCATCTGAACTAAAAGATGCTAAAATATATATTTCGGATAATCCAGGTTTAGATTTAGCGTTTATAGAAACAAGTCGCTATCAAGAACCACAATTGTTTTGTGAAGACGGTGAAGTAATGCAAGATGTATTAGTAATGGGATATCCTAAAATTCCAGCATTTACAAATTTTTTGACTGCTGAAAAGGCAACTATATCAAGTAAAGCTTCGTCAAGAATTACTCCAACAAAGGGTGCAATCGCAGCATTTGGTACGGAGTATTTAGCTCGAATAGAAGCAATGCTTATTACAGCTAAAATTAAAGGTGGTAATAGCGGTGGTCCTGTGATTAATTCAAATGGTTGTCTTGTAGGGATTGCATGTCAAGTCCCCAATTATGAGGGGGATATAGGCGATTATGACGACTTGGGATACGGAATAGCTGTTCCTGTCAAATATCTAAATGAGTTAATTAGAACGAAACCAGTATGTATGGATGTACCAATGGACTTCTTTAGAGACTTTATAGAATAGATACTTATAATATTGGAAAAAAGAGGAGAAAGGTTCCAAACTTATCTTTACATATTCTGACAAGAATTATCATAGTGCTGCATATTAGAGAGTTATTGATAAGTTTGAATTTAATGGGAAAATGGTTATTAGAAAAGAATTTATTAGTGTTTTACAGACTTTTGAGCTTGAAGAAGTCGAAAAACGAGTTGGATTATCGTTTGAAAATTGTTTGAATCATATCAACAACGGAAAGAAAGAACATATTTCAATAAAAGTGCAGATTGGATTTGGAAAAGATGATAGAATAGCTGCTTTTGCGGATAAATCTAGGGATGGCGAATATATTGTTGAAGTTAATATGCCATCATATTTTATTATCTATAGTTATTGCCATTGCATAGTATTGCAAGAAATCTACCCCATTATTTCTTATGACAATAATGAAAATAAAAGAGGGTTTTATGCGGAATTATTGACCGCAATTATGTTAGATATACTGTTGTATCATGAAATTGGACATATTGTGAATGGCCATATTGACTATATAAAAGATAAAGAAATGGAATCAAACATTACAAATGATTTACCCTACGCATTTAGTTATGTTGGGAAAAAAGCAAGACCTTTCATATCTCCAGAAGAATGGCAAGCACTTGAATGGAATGCGGATGATTTTTCTGCCTCCCGTATTGTTGAAAAATATTTAGATAGTGATACAATCAAAACTTTGGAATTACGCGGACCACAACAAACAATGGCTCTCGTTGTCAGTGCATATACGGCATTATACACTTTGATGGAAATGGGTGTTAGATGTGAAAATGCTGAGGAATATAAAAGCTTTGAACATTTACCCAAAAGAATAAGGCTGGAAAAGTCTTTAGAAAGTATGTACAGTTATGTTAACAACATTAAATCGTACAGGATTGGCAAAGAAAGCAAAGAGTACCTAGAATACTATAAAAAGATATTTGAGAAATGGACTGGGTTGTTCTTGAGAACATATTTTTCAGATTATGACTTTATTAAAGTTGATGAAAATAATAATTTAGAAGAACTTGATGATGAACATAGAGAATATTACAAGAGAGTGGAAAGTTACTATTTAATGAATTTACCATTAATTCTAGATAAATATTCAAAAATTGCAATTTGTGATCCTGCATCAATGGTTAAGGGGGCTTTACTGAATACAATTCAGAAAATGTATGAGGATATTGATATTAACCATATGGAAATTGGAATTATTAAGGATGGTCATGTTTATAACATTCAATGACAGTGTCAAAATATTTTTGTGGGAACAAGAAACTTCCAAATTTGCCCAGAGAAAATAGAAATTAAATATTTAACAACGTCAGGGCAGTTATGAGTGAAATACTTGTAGCTGCTTTTTTGACTTTTGGACACGATGTCCAGAAGAGGGAAGGAGAGGTATATAGATGGAATCAATAAGGGACATTAACAGAGTCATGGAGCGTGAGATTGCAAAGGGGAGTAGCCCTTTGTATCTGGATCATATTGAATTCGGAGATTATTCGTATCAGGAGATAACAACAAAGGAAAAACTGCTGGAGGTGTTATCGTATTTGTTGAGGATAGTGATTTCAAGCAGTATGCCGGAAAGACTATCCTAAATAATGTTCATATGGACCTGCGAGGGAAAAAGCCTGTATTCAAGCGAACAAAGACAGCCGTAGAGAGAAATAATATATTTGCAACAATCAGAAGGTATGCAAAGAAGCTAAAGCCGCAGTATAATGGAGATGTATATCTGGAAATGGTCAGATGTTATTTTGATATACCGCAAGAAAATCCGGAGAAATGCCGATATACATATCAAGGGAACGAAACATACGCCTTTCCTATGTCAGATAAGTATATCATGGCATTATATACGCATTGTCTGTTGGCGAGAAAAGAAGCTGCTATACAAGGAGTTCAGGTTGATGGTTTTACAGAGAAAGAGTATGGAATTGTAAGACTAGAGAATGTTGGTGATGTTTTGTTTCAGGCTTTTCTGCTTGATAATATGGCGGTTGAAAATAAAATAATAAATGTAGAATTACATACGATTTTTTATATTAAGGAGAGTGGATTATGAGATGTGTAATTTGCGATTTGGAAAAAGATGGGTCTAAGGAACATATTATTCCAGAAGCGATGGGTAATAGTAAGTTAATTACTTATAAAGTATGTGAAGAATGTAATAACAAACTTGGAAGTAAAGTGGACAAATATTTAACGGATTATATTATAACAAAAATTATAAGAAAAAATTTGGGCTTTCTGGGAAAAGATGAGAAGAAGATTAAAATATTTCCTAGCATTTTACCAGATGATAAAGGGGAGGAATACTTATTTAGAGAGGATATTCCAAAGAAGAAAGCTCTTGTAGAAATTTGCAATGGCGTATTACATATTGAGGCAGAAAGTTTGGAAGAGGGTTTGGAAATTGCGTATAAACGTTTAAAAAGAATGGGAAAATCGGAAGAAGAAATTTGTGAAATATTAAGTACATATAGAATTGGTGAAAAAAAGAATAGTCAGCCTACATTTACAATTCCATCAGATATAGACATGAGTAGATATTTATTGGCAGGAATAAAAATTGCTTATGAATATACATGTGAATTATTTGGAGATATTTATTCTGAAGATAAAGTGGCGAAAATATTTAGAAAGCAGTTATATAAAGCAAGTATTGCGGATAAAAAAGACAATGAATGTATTGACTATGAAATAATCAAGCAATATGCAGCATTACCAGTTAAAGCAACTTTAGAACTTAAAAATAAGATAAAGCCAATACTGGATTCGTTACAACCAAAAGCAAGACATGTGATTATCTTACATGATAGTGCAGACCATAAGATGATCTGTGAAGTGTTTCTATGTTTTATCGATTTTATGTCGTTTACTATATGTGTTTCGGAAGATGCAACACAATATTTAGGGAATAATAAAGTTAAAATTTGTGTAGTATTAGAAAACGATCAATTAATTGAAGTATAATAAATTTTTACATTTTGAAATAATATAATTTTTGAGGTTTATTGTCAGAAAATTAAAAAGAGGTTAAAAATAAATGAAATTTACGAAACAACAGAAATTAATAATAAAAAAAATTGCATCGGGTGATATTAAGGATATTCCTTCATTTATAAAGGTATTTAATCTTTCTAAATTTTATAATCTTAATAAAGAAGATATTGAAAAGCGGATGAAGATAGATGAAAACGGAAAAACATACAAGAAGTTGAAGGACGGAGTTAAAACATTTTACAGCACTACATCAACAAATAATGCTTTAGGAATTCCTATGCCCTCTTTTCAGCCAATTATACCAAAAGAGGAGGATTTTGAAGAAGTAACAGCAATAATTTCGTATAGTGGGTCATCAAAGTACATCGAAATTGATGGATCAACTAAATTTGAATACGACTTTTTTCAAGGAATTAATGTCACTAATTCTTTTACTGACATTAAAGATTTTCTTACTATTTGGCAATTTCTTAAATCAGAGGGCTTAGTATTAGAAGTAGGGAAGAAAGTAACAAAATTTGATTATGAACCTTTTTTTGAATATAAACCAATTTTAGAAACAAAATATGGAAGAATGAGGGAGCAAAAACATAAAGAAAAGGCAGAAATAAAAATGGACGAAACCTCAGTAATTCAAAATGGAAAAGTGTTAAGCAAGGTTGATTCCCCATGTGTTTTCCCAGCAGCTGATCATGACCGTATAAAGGACTATAGAAATTACATAGACTATTATTTTGAATATAATAAGGCGAATGAACTTATTTGTTCTCAGTTTATTGATAAACAAATCTATGGGAATTCAGAACTCGATGTATTTATAAAAAAAGGATTCAAAACAAATGAAGAGATAAATATAAGGAAAACGCTTGTACCGGCTTATTTAGCCTTGGTTCTCACACTTGGAATAACAATATGGCAGAATATTTCTGCTGATAATTCTGATATAATTACAATTCAAAATCAACTTACTGAGATTCAGCAAACCTTAAATGATAATCCATCGCCTGATTTGACAGAGATAGAGAGTAAGATACAAGAAATAATTGATACTTCAGATATATCATCAGTAAATAAACAACTAGATGATATATTACAAGAAATAAAAGAATATAAACAAACGCCATGATTTCTATAGAGATTTGTTGATGGCATGGCAATTTTGTAAAATATGGTTTGTGGTATTCTAGCAGTAATTCAATCAAACCCAAAACAGCGTCAGGGCAGTTATAAGTCGAGAGATTTATAGCTGCCCTTTTTTTATTGCTTTTAGACACGATGTCCAGAAGTGGAAAGGAGAATTATGAGGTATTTATTACATCGGCTGTATGTTCCACCTTAGCGGAGCATACGCACATGGAAATGCATATCGGAGGTACTTATGCAAGAGGAAGTAACGCAGAAAACAATCGCTCTTGTAATTAAGACCGCTAAATTGGATGCCAACGTCTTGAAGGCTGCAATGCGGATGTATCTGAACCACCGCAGGCAGAAAGCACAGAAAGCGCATGGTAAAACTTCTGTGAAAAAGCTGGTTGGCGAGGGCGTGGGAGTTTCGTCTATCGAAGTGACGGACGGCAATATCAAATCCTTTGAGCGGGTAGCTCGTAAATATAATGTTGATTTCGCCGTCAAGAAAGACAAGACAACGGACCCGCCGAAATATGTGGTATTTTTCAAGGGCAGGGATGCCGATGCAGTAGCACAGGCATTCAAGGAATTTGTTTATGGTAATGAGAAACGAAAGGGCAGGACTTCCGTAAGGGAGAAACTGAAACGCTTTAGGGATGCAGTATCACAGAATAAGAACAGAGAACGGAGCCGGGAAAAGAATAAGGACAGGGGGCAGAGCCTTTGAGTAACATCATTGAAGGCATAACCAAAGACCTGAAGGCAATCCCGAAAAATCTGAAAGCAAAAGCAGGAGGTATGGATACCAAGAAGCTAGTGCTTTTGAATCTGCCCTATATCTTTGCTGGGTATTTCTGTGACAAGGTTGCATGGTTGTGGAGAGTATCAGAAGGTACAAATGCTTCTGATAAGATGATGGCAGTCATGAACCGTTTTGATAAGCTGTTTGCCAACCCTTTGCCCAGCTTCCACCCAAGAGATTTATTGATTGGTGTGGCTGGCGGCATAGCACTCAGGCTTGTGGTGTATTACAAAGCCAAGAATGCCAAGAAGTTCCGGCAGGGTGCAGAATACGGTTCCGCAAGGTGGAGTGCATAATTTTAAGTGTAAATGACACTTACATGGACGCACAGGAGGTTATGCACATGACTGATTATAGCAAAATTACAGCCCTTTACTCCCGCCTTTCCGTGGGCGACGAGGATAGGGACGGCGGCGAGAGCAACAGCATACAGAACCAAAAAATATTTTTGGAGAACTATGCCAGAGGGCAGCACCTAACCAATATCCGGCACTACATCGACGATGACGAAAGCGGCAGGTTTTTTGACCGTTCCGCCTACTCCCGCATGATGGACGATGTGGAAAACGGGAAAATCGGTGTCTGCATTATGAAAGACCTCACCCGCTGGGGGCGTGACTATCTCCAAGTCGGCAACGCGATGGAGATATTCAGACGGAACAATGTGCGCTTTATCGCGGTCAACAACGGCATTGACAGCGAGAAGCCCGACACATTGGAGTTTGCGCCCTTTATCAATATCATGTCGGAGTGGTACGCAAAGGACATCAGCAAGAAAGTGAAAACGGGCATTAAGACCAAAGGCATGAGTGGAAAGCCGATTGTCACCGAAGCCCCTTACGGCTATGTCAAAGACCCGGACAACAAGGATTTTTGGATAATCGACGAGGAAGCCGCTGAGGTTGTCCGTTTGATTTTCCGTCTGTTTATCGGCGGGAAAAACCGCAACCAAATCGCCGTATATCTGACACAGGAGCAAATCCCAACCCTCACTTTCTACATGAAAGACCGAGGGCGGGGAACCTGTAAAAATAAGACGCTCAACGAGGATAACCGCTGTAAGTGGAACAAAGCCACCTTGACCAATATTCTCACACGGCAGGAGTATTGCGGCGATGTGGTCAACTTCAAGACCACAAAGCATTTCCGGGATAAGCATAACCACTATGTAGACCGGAGCCAGTGGCACATCACAGAAAATGTGCATGAGCCGATTATCAGCCGCAGCGATTTTGAAACCGTACAGCGGATTTTGGAAAACGCACCCGTCAAACGCCCCAACGGGGACGGGGAAATCCACCCTCTGTCCGGCTTGCTTTTCTGTAAAGACTGCGGCGCAAAAATGCACATTCGTATTGATTACCGGAACGGCGGCAAGCGGCACGTTGCTTTTTGCAGCGAGTACCACAAGGGAAAAGCCAAGAACCCCAAATGCAATTCCCCTCACATCATGGACGCGGATTTGCTCATGCAGACCATCGCGGAAGTGCTGAAGAAAATCGAGGACTATTCTATCAGCAACCGGGCAGAGTTTGAAGCCTTAGTGAAAAAGAACCTTGCCATGCAGCAGACCGACCAGACCAAGAAACAGCAGAAGCGTATTCCGCAAATCACGACGCGCCTTGAACAGATTGACAAGGTGCTGAACAAGCTCTATGAGGACAGCGCCCTCGGCACGATCCCGCAAGACCGCTATGAGCAGATGTCGCAGAAGTATTCGGAAGAATACTACGCGCTGAAAGCGGAGCTTGCCACGCTCCAAGAGCAGCTATCCGCTTATGAGAACGCGGGAGGACGGGCGCAGAAGTTTTTGAAGCTGACGGAACGCCATGCCGCCTTTACCGACCTTACACCCACCATTCTCAACGAGTTTATCAGCCGGATTGAAGTGCATGAGCGCGACCAGAAAAGGGCGAGATACGCAATCCAGCACATCAGCATATATTTCAATTATATCGGCAAGTTTGAGAATGAAGTGACACAGCTTGCAGAGCCTACGGAGCAGGAAATCCGGCAAATGCGGGAGGAAATCGAAGAAGCCAAAAAGGAAAAGAGCCGCGCCTACCACCGGCAGTATTCAAGGGAGTACCGGGCGCGAAACCTTGAAAAGCAGCGGGAGTATGACCGCATGAAAGCGCGGGAATACCGGGCAAGAAGAAAGGCACAGGCAGCCGCCGCACAGCCCACACAGTAAAACAGAATAACCGTCAACTAAGAGGGATTTTCCGAACTACGGGAAATCCCTCTTTTGCGCCCGGAGAAAGGAGCCGCCTATGGCAGAACAGACCCCCGACAGCATCATCACGACCCAGAGGAACGGGCAGACCATTGTTGCGGAGTTGTTTTTCAATCACAGCAGCACAGAAACATTCCGCGACAAGCTGCTCAAACTGGCACTTGCCGACAGTTCGCGTTTATCCGCGTCTGACGGTCAAGAGCCGGAAAAAACGGAAATCACGCGATAACAGCCGCCCTGACGAACCATTCCCTGTCCGGGCGGTTTCTATTGGAAAATCGCCGTTTTTCCCAAGCCAAGAGCCGGGAAAAACACCCGAAAAATGCCCCTATTGCGTAACAGGGGCGCAGAAAGGAGAGTTTATGAGAACAGGGCTTACGAAGCAGGAAAAGACCACCGATATTTGGTTTGACGAGAAAGACCCGTTAATCCATATCCGCACCCACAACACCGACTTAAAGAACAGTCTGACCGCATACAGCCGCCGCTACCCGGCGATCTGCAAGCTGACCGACGAGGACGCAGAAACAGGCTGCATGGAGTTTGAAATCCGCAAGGGGCGTTTCTCTTTCCGTCTGACCGCCCCATACAGCGAGGAACGGCGCAGGGCGGCAAGCGAAGCGGCGAAAAAACACTCTGGCAATTTGACACACACTATTCAAAAAGATGTGGTATAATTTTTTGAAAAAGTTTGAGATTTGATGTAGTATTCGCCGCTGAAACCGTAGTATATAGGTGAAGCCGGAAAGGAGGCGGTGTGATGATAGAAGATGAAAAAATCATTGAAATGTTTTTTGGGCGTTCAGAACAGGGCATACGGGAGCTGGATATAAAATACGGTAAAGTTTGCCACAAGTTATCGTATAACATTGTAAACAGCAGACAGGACGCGGAGGAGTGCGTCAATGACGCTTACTTAGGGGCGTGGAACGCAATCCCCCCGGCGAAGCCAAACCCGCTTTTGGCCTATATCTGTAAAATCGTTCGGAACATTTCACTGAAAATCTATTACAGAAAGGAAGCAGCCAAACGCAGCAGCACTTACACGATTGCTATGGAGGAAATCGAAGCCTGTATAGCAGACCCGAACACAGTGGAAGCCGAGATTGAAGCCAGAGAGTTAGCCCGTATCATTGAAAGTTTTCTGGACACGCTGACCGTCGAGAACCGCGTTATCTTCATGCGCCGCTATTGGTTTTCCGATAGCTGTAAAGACATAGCCGAGTTTGTAGGGCTTTCGGAGAAAAATATCTCCGTCCGGCTGACCCGTATCCGGCAAAAAATGAAAAGCTATTTAGCAGAAAGAGAGGTATTCGTATGAACTCAAAGAAGTTTTCCGAAGCCATGAGCGAGCTTGACAGCAAGTATGTTGATGAAGCTATCAGCTACAAGAAGAAAGCAAAAAAGCCAGTTTGGGCTAAATGGGGAGCTATTGCAGCCTGTTTTGTAGCTGTAACCGTCTTAGGTGTGGGATTGTTTCAAAGTGGATTATTTGGCAGTCATACCGATATAGCCACATTGAATAACGGGGAAAAAATTGTTTTTGTGAAGTCTGATAATGTTGGCGGTTCTTTGGCTTTAGATGTAGATGTAACTACAAAGCCACTTACAGAAGATGAAACCTTAGCTTTATTTTCGGATTTACCTGTTACAGCCAATGCAATTTTTCTAAATAGCGATATAGACGCAGGCGGTTCACAAGAACTGATTGGATTTGAGGGACAAGTCGGAAATGTGAAAGTAATCATTTCAACATCAGATGTGCAGTTGCTTGATACTGTAATTGTTGGAACGGAGAAAGTCTCTGAAATCAACGGTATAACCATAGTCGCAGGATATTTTGTAACAGACCCGAACAGCCGAGGCGAGCAAAATGCTATTTACTATGCGACCTTTGAGATTGGCGATTGCAAGGTATATCTGGAAAATGGCGGCATGAAAGATGATAGCGAAACAATAAAAAATCAGTTGGCAGAAGTTATCCAGAAGCTGACAGAAAACGGGAATTTGGACTTAACTTCTTTTAGTGACGAAACAGGTATGAAGCTTGACGGAAACCCAGACGGATATGACCCGCTTCCTGACAGCCAGACTTCTGATGAAGAAGTATCAGAACAAGACCCCGCCGCAAACTGAATAATCTATCTCATATCGAAAGGGCAGCCGAGAAAATCGACTGTCCTTTTTCTATGCCGACAGGCAGAAAGGAGCGACCAACTATGACAAAGCCAAGAGAGAAAACCCGCGAGGAGCTGCAAGCCGAGATTGAGGACGGAAAGAAGAAAATCCGGCAGTATGAAAACCGGGAAAAGATGTTGCGGCAAAAGCTATCCCGCGAGGAACGCCGGACGCGCAGCCACCGCCTTATCGTCCGGGGCGCGGTCTTTGAAAGCATTGTGCCGGAAGCAAAGGACATGACCGACGAAGAAGCCGCCGCGCTTCTCCGGCTTGCCTTGACGAGCGAGCCAGCGCGGGAGTTTTTGAGAAAACGAGCCGAGGGAGCGACAAGCTAAAAATCCCTTAGGAACTAAGGGCGCACTTATACACCCTAACGGGCGTGTGCGCTCTGCCGAGGGCTTTATCT